>Ga0209978_10000442_pt1 | contig 15636 bp, 14 predicted proteins | sample BentaG_FD_182805 | JGI IMG/M metagenome (GOLD analysis project Ga0209978, IMG submission 182805) | Deep subsurface microbial communities from South Atlantic Ocean to uncover new lineages of life (NeLLi) - Benguela_00093 metaG (SPAdes)... | ecosystem: Environmental > Aquatic > Marine > Oceanic >... | reverse complement strand
TATCAAAACATCAACACATCTAAAGAGACCCGCCCCAGATTTAAAACCGACCTAAATGAATGAGCGCAGAACTATGGATCACCCTTAGCATTGAACCTGGGAGGTCAACTCCTCATCCAATAAGAAGACTGTTGATTTATCGAATCCTCCTCAGAAATCCTGCTCATCCCGAACAATACCATATTTCAAACCCAAATCAATGGAACTAGCAACACGCCACCGAGATTAAGGGAGGAGCCCGAAGGTCTTTCTTTCCTATGAGAGGTGGACACCGTTATCCACAATAATCTTCCAAAATAGTTGACAAAGTCAATAAATTTGCCTATGGTTTTCCTTGATCATAGGGGGCAGGGGATATGAGCTCCGGGGAGATCGACCGGGAAACTATTCGCCTGGTGAGGAACTTCAACCGCCACCTAGCTCGGAAGCTTAGGCTATTGAATCGGAACCCTTCGGGGACTGGATTAAATGTTACTCAGGGGAACATCCTATGTGAAATCTCCAGCTCCGGCAATAAGTCATGGCTCCAATTGGCCGAATCCCTGCTCATCGACAAGGGGCTTTTGAGCCGCAACTTGAAGGCCCTCGAAGAGCGGTGCCTGATCAATCGAGTCCGCGACAAAAGAGATAATCGCAAATGCGAATTCGTTATAACGGAAGCAGGGGAGAAAATAGTGGCTGATGTGAACGACCGGGCTGATCGATGGATAGAGGAAGTCTTAAAATCCCTCAAACCCTCCGAATTAGCCCCGCTGATTACCGGACTGGTGACCTATGGCCGTATCATGAACCTTCCAATGGAAACTCCCGCTTCAGTCCGTATTCGTCCCCACCGAATCGGCGATGCCAGCTATGTGACGTTCCTCCATGGAACCCTCTATTCCGAGGAATACGGCCTGGATTCAACCTTCGAGGTCGAGGTGGGACAGGAAATCACCGGGTTCATACGCCAATTCGACCCGAGGCGGGATGGCTTCTGGGTCGCGGAAGCAGGCGACCTGGTCGTGGGTGCCATCGTCATCGTCCACAGGGGGAGGGAGGAGGCACAGTTGCGCTGGTTCATCCTGCACCCGACCTATCGCGGACTGGGCTTGGGAAGAGAGCTCATGACCTGTGCAGTGGATTTCTGCAAGGATAAGCAATACACGAAGGTTTTTCTCTGGACCTTCAATGAACTCCATGCTGCAATCCACCTCTATCAATCCTTTGGATTCGAGAAGACCGAAACGAAGACTCACCTTTGTTGGGGCCGGAATCTAACCGAGGAACGTTACGAATTGGATCTCCAAGGGGCAACGCAATCGCGCTGAACATAAAGCGACTATAGAGGCGAGGATACATCCAATGGCAATCAAGTCCACCATTCGACGTGTGGGTTATAGCCGGAGGGTAATCATTGGGATAGTGTTGGTGGTCCTGGCATGCGCTGCTGCAGAATTCACGACGCGGACCGGATGGCTCAATCTTCTGGAGCACAGATATTACGATCTCTGGCACAATCTGGCAGGTATTCGAGTTCAACCCCAGAACGTAGTTATCGTGTCCGTAGGTAATCAAGCCTTGTTGGATCACAAGGACGAACCCCAGGCATTCTGGGGACCCTACTTTGCTCGCGCAATCGAGGTTCTCCGCAAGGCTGGGGCCCGAATTATTGGATTTGATATTGTTCTGGGTGTTAGTGCCGAATCATGGCTGAGGAAGCTCGATTTACACGGGAGCGACGAGAGCCGCACATACGATATTCCAATGAGAGAACAGCTTGCCTCCGGTCAGGTTGTGCTCACTGGAGTTTTGGCTGCTAATGACCAAGGAGAAAGCGAACTCCTGTTGCCTATCGTTGATCACCTGTTCGTTCTACCCGGCGGATTAGCGGATGTGGGCCTCGCCAATTTATATCCGGATACCGACGGCGTAATCCGCCAGTTTGTCCCCGCAGTGTTTGATGACAGGACGCCGCCAAGCCTGACGTTTGCCACCTTGCTTTCTGTCCGGGCTGAAGGTTTGCAGACCGCTAGCGCGAGTTGGTCATTTCATCACTGGGAAGTTCCCAATGCCCCTCTTCCCCACAGAATCGGTTTCGTTGGCCCACCTGGGACCATGCCCCGGGTTTCCTTTAGCCGTTTGCTCAATCCTCAAGGAGAAATGGATCCCGAGGTTCAGAACCTCAAAAATAAGGTGGTAATCATAGCTCCGGAGAACATAGGCAATGAGGATATGCACTTGACTCCCTACGCCCGAGGTTTTTTGAGTTTGGGGGGTCGCCTGATGAGCGGGGCCGAAATTCATGCCAATATCGTGGAGACCATTCTTACGGGGAGATTTCCCCGGCTAGTGCCGAGTTGGCTCCGTATTTCTTACATAGTAGCAGTGCTCACAGCCGGAATTGCGCTTTTTTTCAGGCTGAGTCCCTGGAGGGGCCTGGGGATTGGCTTCCTGTTTGGCCTGGCCTGCGTTGTTTTGGCTTTCTTGGCTTTCAGGAGCAACTGGATCCTCCCTGTCACGAGTGCCCATTTGGCACTCGCTCTGAGTTATCTGGGGATCCTCGGCTTTAGACTCACGGGAGAAGAACGGGAACGGGCACGCTTAAGAAAAATATTCGGACGGTATGTTTCCGACGAGGTAGTAGAGAGACTTCTCGCCACGGGCCGCCGGCCGGACTTAGGGGGCGAGACCGTCCAGGTGACGGTCCTTTTTTCGGATATCCGTAATTTCACAACAATCTCAGAGCGGCTGCACGCTCATGAAGTTGTTGAGATGCTCAATAATTATCTTAGTCAGGCATGTGAGCCGATCCTTGAGCAAGGTGGCACGGTAGATAAATTTATCGGTGATGCGATAATGGCGTTGTTTGGGGCTCCGGTGGCTTATGCAGACCATGCTCGACGTGCACTTACTGCTGCTATGAACATGGTGGAAACGGCCCAGAAGTTCCGTGACTGGATGGGTCAACGCTTCCCGGATAGGGATCTGCCCGAGTTCGATATCGGTATTGGCCTTCACACGGGGGAAGCTGTAATAGGCAACATAGGTTCGCCAAAGCGGGTAGAATTCACGGCGATTGGTGATACCGTAAACATAGCATCACGCCTAGAGGGCTTGACCAAAGAATTTGGATGGACAATTGTCGCAAGTGCCGACACAATTATCGGTGCAGGCCGGGGGATACTAACAGGTCAGAGGCAGAAAGTTACTATCAAGGGTCGTGAAGGAGGGGTAGAGGTGTTCGAGGTGATTGGCTTGACTCCTGAGAAAGGAGAGCAGTCGTGAAACATCCCGCTGGAATATTACTTCCAATCCCCCACCAGAATAAAGGGAGAAGAAAAAGGAGGAAGAGGAGATGAAGTTCAATCGATATCTATCATAATTTGGCCATAGTAATCCTATTTGGAGTCTTATTCATCGGATGTCGGCCCAAAATGGACACCATGTCCAGGGCAGAAAAGGTTTTCGTCAAAATGGTCGATAAGACAGCGGCAAAGCTCGACCTCAATGAAGACCAGAAGATTCAGTTGGAGCGGCTCAAAATGGATATCCGGAAGAACTTCCAGGAAGGCCAGGGGGAGAAGAACGAGGCCTTGATGAAGATCAAGGAGGAAGGAAAGAAGGAAACGCCCGAAATACGTGAGATGACCTCTCTCCTTCAGGGATTGTTTCGGGATGAAACCGAGCGGATCAATCGGGCATTCGATCTCATGCTGGACTTCCAAACCAGCCTGAATGAAGCCCAGAAGAAGAAGCTCACCCAGATGATTTCGGACTGGGTCGCCAAATGGGATTAGTTGTTAAGTATGGTACATCATTGCCTTGGGACCGTTTAGTTTCGTTTCCCTTTCATTCACGAGCCGAGGATCAACGCCTTTTCTTTTCGATCACATCATTTACCCAGGAAAAGCCTGCAGACGCCGCCGGAAAGCCTGCGGTGCTAATGAGCAAAATCAGGGCGTGATAAATCTCATCCGGGGTTGCTCCAGCCTCGAGAGCCCTCCTGGTATGAGAATGGACCCCTCCCTCCGACCTCAAGGCCACGCACGTCGCTATCTGAACGAGATGGGTGTATTTGTCCTGGAGAGGGCCTGCCTTTCTCCCGAGTTCCCCGGCCCTCTCATGCGCTTCAATGAGTTGTGGATACTTCTCCTTCAATCTCAAAAAGTGCCGTGGATATTCTACCGTCATCGTCTCCGCCTCCTTTACGGAAAATTCCTTCTTTCCCGTTTGGGTATTTCACGAGGATGATACTATATTTGCCCCCTGAGGCTCAAGGTCGGGGTTTTCCTGCCGCTCTCGTCGGTCTCCTTTGACGTGGTTGTTAGTGTTCCAGCAGCTTGGGGCTCGTATCTATCGAACTGGAGGCATATCCTGTTTTTCCAGTGCTCAAAATTTTTCCTCTCAATGCTCTGATGTATCAGGTAATAATTTTTCTTGACTAATGGGGAAAGTTTCTTAGTATTCATTCAACTATAAGGGATTTTTCTTTTGGATGCTTTGGCTTGTCCTCATACTGGCGAAAGGGCGATTCGACAATGAGAATTACATGTATTAAATGCGCAGTTCTTCTCATAATTGTTTTTCCCGTTTGGGTATTTGCCATTGAAGATTATGCAGAACAAACGGGCAAATCCTGCGAGGTATGCCATGTTGACCCCGCAGGTGGGGAGGAACTAACACCGGACGGTGAGGCATTCAGGGATGATCTGAGGGGAAAGGGGCTCTATCGGCCCCTTACAACCGTAGAGCGGATAGGGAGGGTCATTATCGGATACATTCATATGATGACGGCATTTGTTTGGTTTGGCACCATATTATACGTCCATATTTTTCTTAGACCTGCTTATGCTGTAAAGGGGCTTCCCAAAGGGGAATTCATTCTCGGCTGGAGTTCAATTATTGTTATGGCAGTGACGGGAATATTTCTTACCATTGCCAAATTGTCCTCGTGGGACATGTTGTTCCACACGCGATTCGGCATTATTCTCTTAATAAAGATTATCCTTTTCCTCATAATGGTTGCCTCGGCTATTATTGTAACATTTATCATCGGGCCAAAATTAAGAAAGGGGAGAGAGCGTGAGATTCAACAAGGCAAAAAGGATTTAGCAGTCGGAGAACTTGCCCGGTTTGACGGAAAGGAGGACAGACCCACTTACATCGCATACAAAGGTAGTATTTACGATGTATCCGCCAGCGATCTCTGGGAGGGCGGAAGCCATCTAAAAAGACATCTTGCAGGCTTTGACCTGACCGAGCCCCTTAAACAAGCACCCCATGGGGAAGAAAAGGTCATAGCAATGCCAATGGTAGGAAAACTCGTTGAACCAAAGGAATGGATTAGAAGACCTCCTCGTGAAAGGGTTTTTTATTTCTTAGCCTATATGAATCTGGTCATCGTATTTCTCATCATATTTGTCATATCACTGTGGCGATGGTAATCGATGATTAGATAGGGGAAGCCTCGATAATATCCTTTTAATAAGATCGTTTTTCCGTAAAAACGCTCATGAATCTTTCTTTCATCTCTCGGGCTGAATAAGGTATGCGAGGCGAGGCCTGGGGAACTTCTGGGCTTACTTTAACCTGAAAAAAAATTGGCCCCACCCGAGATAGAGATGCTGTAAAGGCTTCTTGGAGTTTATCCTCGTGATCAATGAGGTAAGACTCTTGATAGCCGGCTGCCTGAGCTATTTGGTAGAGGGGAAGATAGGGTGAAATTGTTGGCTGATTCCCTGTAGTTCCGTATGCTTGATTGTCCAGAACCAGGTGAATGAGGTTTTTCGGTTTTAAAGCACCGATCAATGCCAGATTTCCGAGTCCCATTAAGATATTTCCATCGCCGTCCAGGACAATTACCCTTTGCCCGGATCGATTTAATGCTACGCCCAAGGCCACTGAGGAGGCCAATCCCATTGAGCCGAGTAAGTAAAAATTTTCCTTTCTATCGCGGCAGAGGAAAGATTCTCGGCTTATGGCACCATTGGCATGGATGATCAGCTCATCTCCTGATAGATTATTAATGACCAACCCAATTGCTTCCAGTCGGTTCATTCCAGCGCTCCTTTCGTGATAAGGAAAAAATACGGAAGTTCCTGATCGACTAGATACCGTTTCACATCTTCAATCTCCATGGCAGACTTTTTTCCCTTGAAGAGAGAATATCTCATGTGAAAAGTAGTTAGCAAGTCCTCAGTATGTTCACCCATTATCAGGTGTTCTTCCCAGCCCTGGTCCTCTGGTCCTCGATAACTAACTAATACCAAGGCGGGGATGTGGTAAATGAGATGGAGTGAGGCGAAGGCTTCAAGGCAGTAGCCCAGCCCGGAATTCTGCATATAGATCACGGGTAATTTTCCGGCCAGATAAGCCCCTGCCGCCAAACCAAGGGCAATATCTTCCCTGACCGCTGGGATGTGAAATGATTGGTCTTTATGAGTTAAGACCTTGCAGAGAGGAGAGAGATAAGAACAGGGCACCCCTGTGAAAAAATTGAACCCTTTTTTTTCCAATGTGGTTAAAAAGTCGGTCGCTTTCATAATACCTCACCGTACTCCTTCAGTTGTATTGGTACCTCGGTGCCCCAAATCGCGTTACGTACCGTGCTTGTATTGACGAAATACCTTATGTCAGCTTAGCAAATTGAATGAGCGATATCAAATAAAAGGAGAGTGGAGTTTCCTGACTTTTATTGGCGGTATTTTTGTAACCTGTTGATTATACAGAAACTCAGGGGCTTTGCCCTAGCTGGAATATTGGAATAATGGAATGCTGGAATGATGGAACGAAGGGAATGCTGGAATGATGGAATGGTGGGTATCCGAAGCAGAAAGAACAGGGAGTATAATGTCAAATGACAAAGCCCAAAGTCCAAATATCTGTCCAATGTCAAATGACAAATAGAAATCTCTGAAAAGGTCGCTCCTCGCTGCACACAGCTTCGGTTTCCATTTTCAGAACTGTCAAGTATTCAACGAATTTCAAAGTTTTGAGATTTAAGCATTGGGATTTCATTTGGCATTTGGATTTTGGCATTTGAGATTGATAGTTCCGAGTTAACGACTTCTCCAGCAAATTTCGCTCAAGGACAACGGTGTTCCCTTAAAACTCCGGAAACTCCAGAAAGGAGAGGGTTATGTTAAACCGATTTCATTCCGACGTACAGATGGGTAATTCCCAGGGTAAGGGGAAATTTTCCCACTTTTCTTAGACCGACTTCATCCATCAATCTGGCGAAATCTTCTGCTGAGGGAAAATTCATAATCGAATCCGCGAGATAGCAATAGGCTGCGGGATTTGGGGAAAAGGCCCGTGCCAGGGTGGGCAGCATTCGATTCAGGTAGACCCGATAGATTCCCCCCAAAACTCGGCTGCGTGGAAACGTCATTTCCAGCACCATCACCTGACCGCCGGGCACAACTACCCGAATCATCTCTCGCAATACACGGATTTTATTCGGTATGTTCCGGATGCTAAAGGCAATCCCGGCCACGTCGAAGCTATTGTCAGGGAAAGGCAGATTGAGGGCGTCGCTCATGAGCAGCCGGATTCTATCCAGGAGACGCTTCTTCTCAATCTTTATCCGGCCTACGTCCATCATTTCCTGCATAAAGTCCACTCCGGTTACCTGGATGGATGGATGGTTGCGGGCGGCATCGATAGCCAGATCTGCTGTGCCCGTAGCTACATCCAGAAAGCGGTACGTTCGAAAGAAGCGCATTTTCCGGACGGCAGAGCGGCGCCAGGCAATATCTTGTCGCAGGCTGAGGAAATGGTTTAAGAAATCGTATCTCTCCGTAATGGTGGAAAAGATTTCCCTCACCATGCCGATGTACTCCGCGTCCGTCACTTCCGCTACTAACGGGTATTTTTGCCTTGCCGGTTTTCCCATCTGCAGCGTCCTTTCTCTCAAAGGTCAAACGTTTCGCAAAACACGATTCCGATCCAGTGCCACCCGGAGCTGCTCAAGGCTGTCATTCACTTTAATCTCATGGAGGAGTTGGATTCGTCAAGGGGAAAAAGGGGGAGGTGTCAAAGCTTATCAGGGTGAGGAAGTCATCCAATAATTGGCGGGCAGAAATCTAGTCGGACATTGAATCGAACAGAAGGGATCTGGAAGCAATGGATTTCTCCCTTCACAATCTGGTATTGTTTTATCATCGAGATGAAAAGGGGGCTTAGGAGTGGAAGATATCCCGGTTAGGGGCCAGCCTACGAAGAGCGAGGCCTATATCGGTTTTGGCATTCTGTTGCTCTTGGCTGGGATTGCACTCGGGGTTTTCCTCAAGCAGTTCCACTATGACCCAGCAATCTTTGTCGGCAGTGCCCCTCAGGCGGGCAATTTCGCCACTCCCACAGCCGATCTGTCTGGAGATATGCTCACCGATGTAGCTGAGGGCATGACTCCCTTGAACCCACCAGAGATATTCGGGCCCGAAAACCTCTCCGACAAGATCAACGGCAAGGCTGAATTATACTTGTCGGCGGGGTTCTTAAGCCTTCTATGCCAGCGACTCGCGGAAACGGGCGACCCTAATTCCTGGATGGAGGTATTTGTCTATGACATGGGTGCCATCCGAAGGGCCTTTGCCGTTTACAGCATTCAAAGACGCCCGGATGCCGAGAATATTGAGGTGGCTGAATTTGCATATCGGACGGAAAACGCGCTGTTTTTCGCCCACGGCCGATACTACGTGGAGTTGATAGCCGCGGTCACTACGGAGAAGATGGCCGAGGCAATGCGGTCATTTGCCCACTATTTTATCAAGAAGATGGAGGTTCATGGCGGAACGATAGAAGAACTGGCATTGTTCCCCCGGGGACAACTTGACGAGGACAGCATAACACTTCTCATTTCCGATGCCTTCGGCTTTAATCGTTTCGACAATGTTTTTATGGCCAATTACATTTTGGAAGATATTGAATTGACGGGATTCCTTTCCCTGCGGGAAAACTCGTCAGAGGCCTCCGAACTTGTAACGGCCTACCATACATTTCTCATTGCAAACGGTGGAGTCGACGTGAAACCAGGTATGGAAATCCCCGGGGCTAAGCTGGTGAAGATCCTCGACACCTTTGAACTGATTTTTAGCCATGGGAAATTCCTTGCAGGAGTCCACGCGGCAGAAGACAGAGGTCAAGCCGAGAAGTTAGCAGTAACGTTGATGCAAAAACTGTCCGCGGCCGGAACGTGAAAAGACAGTCGACAGATGATTCGATGGACCGGAGGAAATTCCTCCTGAGGACGGCCAAGGCTGGCGCGTGCATTACTACAGCCTGTTCCCTGAGCTATTGGCTCTATGACAGTACGGGCCCAGATCCATCGCAAAAGAGGGGTGAGATCGTAACGCTGCCGGATTTCTCCATCCCCGGCCGCGGCCCCAAGATGAGCATCGTCACCGGTGGGGATCGAATTCAGACAGTCAACCGTGGCCTGAAGGCTATCGGCGGCATAGAGGCCTTTATCAAAAGGGGTGACCGCGTCCTGCTCAAGGTCAATGCCGCCTTTGCGACACCACCAATACTGTCTGCCACCACGAATCCACAGTTGCTGGCCGAAGTTGCCCGTATGTGCTTTAAGGCCGGCGCTTCATCAGTGGTGGTTACCGACAACCCGATCAATGATCCGGCGAGCTGTTTCTCCCTGACCGGCATAGCCCAAGCCGCCACGTCGGTTGGGGCCCGCGTCTTGTTACCCAAAGAGGATTTCTTCAAACCCACAACGGTTTACGGTGGAACCCTGATAAAAGAGTGGCCGTTGCTCTATGGCCCTTTTAAGGACATAAACAAGGTGATAGGAATAGCGCCCGTCAAGGACCATCACCGCAGCGGCGCGTCAATGAGCATGAAGAATTGGTATGGCTTGCTTGGCGGGCGGCGGAACATATTCCATCAGGATATCCACAACACCATCAAGGAACTGGCGATGATGGTAACCCCCACCCTGGTCATCCTGGACGGTACGACCACCATGATGACCAACGGTCCTACAGGGGGGTCGCTGGCGGATTTGAGACGGACGAACACCATGATCGTGAGCACCGACCAGGTGGCGGCAGACGCTTTCGGAGCAACGCTGTTGGGGAGAACCGTGGCTCAGCTTCCATATATCTCCAAGGCGGAGTCAGCAGGTCTGGGCACGGCCGACTATGCGTCCCTCAACCCGATACGGGAATCGAATGGTTGATTGCCTGATAAGAGTCCAATGAGCATTCTGACGGCAAGACGAATAAGCCAGGTTTTCTTCCTACTCCTTTTCCTATGGTTCTGCGTCGTAAGTTCCCTCGGTGAGAAATGGTGGCAACTGCGGGGTTGGCCCGTCAACTGGCTACTTCAACTCGATCCTTTAATCGCCTTGGGCACCATGCTGACTACCCGCGCTCTCTATGCAGGCCTGCTGTGGGCAATGGTTACCGTGGTGTTAACGATTCTTGTAGGAAGGTTCTTCTGTGGGTGGGTATGTCCGTTCGGTTCTCTTCACCACTTCGTTGGCTTCCTTGGAAAACGACGGAGGCCCCTCCGCGAGAGGGTTGCAGTGAATCAATACCACCGTGGCCAGTCGATAAAGTATTACCTGCTGATATTCCTTCTCACCGCAGCCGCGGGCAGCCTGGTGGCCCGTCTGATAAGAGTTTCTCTGGGCTGGTCCATGATTGTATGGGGTTTGGTGATAGCCGGTGTAGCCGTTGTTGTGGTGCTCGCGATCTTGGAAATCATATCGAATCTCCGAAAGGCGATCGCCATCCTTTTTATCATGACCGGAGTTTGGGTGGGATTGGGCTTTTTCCTCCCCTTGGATCGGATGAGTGCCTCCTCCTTGCAAACTGGGCTGTTCGACCCCATTGCACTGTTCTATCGGTCAGTCAACCTGGTATTGCTGCCGGTGCTTGACTCGGGGTTTCATAAGCTCTCGGTTGTCCAGCGGCACTACGAATGGGCCTGGGTGATCGGTTCGATCTTTCTGGTGGCGGTTTTTTTGAATCTCAGGATTCCGCGTTTCTATTGTAGGTTCGTCTGTCCTCTCGGCGCTCTTTTAGGTGTGTTAGGGCGATTCGCCCTGTGGCGCATAGGCAAAACACGGGATGAGTGCACGAACTGCCAGCTCTGCGATGCCGACTGTGAGGGCGCCTGTCAGCCCTCCGCCCAGATACGGATAAGCGAGTGCGTGCTCTGCATGAATTGCCGGTCCAGTTGCGAGCACGGCCTCATAGGCTATCGCACATTGCCATCCGCATCAGGCGAAATCACCTCCCCCGATATCTCCCGGCGAGGATTCGTCGTTGCGCTCGTATCGGGTGTGGCGTTCATTCCCGCGCTCCGCATGAGCGGGAAGGTTGGTCCGAACTGGGATCCAGGTGTCATTCGCCCGCCCGGGGCGCTGGCCGAGGAGGACTTTCTCGCTCGATGCCTCAGGTGCGGCCAGTGCATGCGCATCTGCCCGACAAATATTATTCAACCTGCGGGAATGGAAGGCGGCCTGGAAGGCCTCTGGACGCCAATCTTGAATTTCCGCATCGGTACGAGTGGTTGCCAGCTCAACTGCATCGCCTGCGGGCAGATTTGCCCATCAGCAGCGATCCGCCCCGTCAGCCTGGATGAAAAATTGGGACGCAACGATTACGCCGCGGCCGGGCCGATCCGGGTTGGAACGGCCTTCGTGGATCGTGGCCGTTGCCTGCCCTGGGCCATGGACAGGCCGTGCATTGTCTGTCAGGAGAATTGTCCCATCAGCCCCAAGGCCATCTTCACGCGGGAACACTTCAGCACGGTCAGGGGCGGAGTCCTGTCGGTGAAAAAGGCCGATACCCTCAAAGTGGAGTTTGAAGGGAATCCCCTTCAGCCGGGCCGATTCGCCACAGGCGATTATTACTGCACGGTTGCCACTGGGGCGGATGACCGTCGGAGACGGATTGTGGACAATACCGCCAACACCGTGATCATCGCCTCGAGCTTGCCGTGGGAAACGCCCCCAGTTCCTGGGAGTTCAGTCCATATTCAAGTCCGCCTTCAGCTTCCCTTTGTAGACCCAAAGCTCTGCAACGGCTGTGGCATCTGCGAACATGAATGTCCTGTTAAGGTCAAGAGGGCCATACGGGTGACGCCGGAGAATGAGTCCAGGAGCAGGGAACGATTGTTGCTTTTGCCGACGGCGGCTCGAAATTGATGAACATTTTGTCTATATCAATGCCATGGATAGGTAAAAATGTTTTTCTAGGGGGTAATGGATATGTCTGGAAAGGATAAAGATCTATCACGCCGGGACTTTCTGAGGGCCGCAGGAGCGGCTGGCATTGGTTCTCTCCTTGCCCCAACGGGATCTTTGGCGGGAGAACTTGCGCAAAGGAGAGCTGAGCATCAGGTGGTCCCCACGCGACCATTCGGGAAAACAGGGGTAGAGGTTTCGTGCCTCTCCCTCGGGGGAATATTCGACATCACATCCAATCAGCTTACCTTGAGGCGGGCCCTTGAGTGGGGCGTTACCTACTGGGACACTGCTACCAGCTACGTCGGTGGGAGAAGTGAGATCGGCATCGGCAAATACTTTAAGAAACACCCCGATGCACGCAAGAGGGTCTTTCTCGTGACCAAGTCCGGCGCGTCCAGTTCGAGGGGAATGACCAAACACCTGAACCGGTCCCTGGAGAGAATGAAGACCGATTACATCGACCTGTTTTTCATGCACGCCGTGAGCAGCATCGGAGAGCTGAGCTACGAAATGAAAGCCTGGGCGAAAAAGGCCAAGGCCGCGGGAAAGATCAGGTTTTTCGGATTTAGCACCCACAGCAACATGGAGGAATGCTTACTCCCGGCGGCCAATCTCGGCTGGATCGACGGCATCATGATGACGTACAACTACCGGCTCATGCACACCGATAAGATGAAGGACGCGGTGGATGCCTGTGCGGAGGCGGGAATCGGTTTGACCGCGATGAAAACGCAGGCCGGCTCCATATGGCGGCGGGTGGGTAAGGAAAGCGAAGCGGCCTCAAGGCTCACCGAGCGGTTCCTCAAAAAAGGATTTACCGAAGGGCAGGCCAAGCTCAAGGCCGTTTGGGAGAATCCCAAGATTGCCAGCATCTGCTCGCAAATGCCGAACCTGAAGATCCTGATGTCCAATGTTGCCGCGGCACTGGACAGGACGAAGCTTTCAGCCGGCGATATGAAGCTGCTGGAGCACTATGCCCGTGAGACATCCGCGGGTTATTGTGCGGGCTGCACTCATATGTGCGAGTCAATATATGCGGGGGAAGCACCGATAGGCGACACCATGAGATATCTGATGTATTACCACGGCTACGGTGACTGCGATCGGGCCAGGGTGTTATTTGCTGAACTGCCAATGGATACCCGTAGGCGTATACCCACTTTGGACTATTCCCTCGCGGAGCGAAGGTGCCCGCAGGGACTTCCGATTGGGAAGCTGATGAAGGAAGCTGCGGAGATACTGGCTTAACCTGGCCCCTCGTACAGTGCCGTCAGGATATTTTCCAACCGTGATGTCACCCTGCCAAGGCCTCCGGGGAGGTTGATCGCCGCTTCCCCTAGCCGGCTTTCTTTATCCCGTGAAACAGTTCGCTTCCCGCGCCGGGGTAAACCTTCCGTTCACTTTGCGGCGTGGGTTGTTCCACCCGGGGCCACTTGTCAACGTTCGGCTCTGACCCATCCCGGGTTACGGCCGACGGGGCCGAGTCGGCCATCTGTGGATGTTTGCGAACGTCAATGCCCTCCACATTGTAGCTGAACTCGATGGGGATCCCATTGGGATCGAAGGCGTAGATCGAGTGGATGAAGCCGTGGTCGATCGCGTCCGAAACTCGAAACCCGGCAGCGGAGAGTTTGTCCTTTAACCCCCAGAGGTCCTCCTCGGTTTCCACCCCAAAGGAAACGTGATCGAAGATGAAGGGTCCAGTGACAGGACGCCCATGGTCTTTATGGGGAACGGCCTCGACGCCGGGCCACTCGAAGAAGGCGATCAGATCGTTTTCTGAGATTTCGAAAAAGTAGTGCCTGTAGCCGGGCTTTCCCAATCCGGCAACCAGTCTCATACCCAGCAGGTCCCTCCAGAAGCGGATGGTCCTGTCCATGTCTCCCGTTGCCATGGCCAAGTGGTTGATTCCGTTGAATTTTATCATGGAAAATCCTCCTCGCATGGAAATTTCGGTCTACCCCAACCGGGTGTACACTCTCTAGGAAAAATACTCTGCAAAGGGATAGTGATTCAAGGGGTGAAGCGGTTGGAAATGGAGGCAAATATCCATTCATATCTCCAAATCTTTCCCTTTTTTTGGCTATAATTAAGGATAAAAGGCAATTCCTCTTCTGAAAGGTCTATACCAGAGGGAACATGGAGATGAGAAACGGTAGTGGCTTGAAATCAAAGAACGGATTGAGCAGGAGGGATTTCCTGAGGTATGCGGGAGCTGCTGGAAGCGCGCTCCTGTTAGGGATGAATCGAGGGGGATTGGTTATGGCAAATACCAAGAGCCGTGTGGCATTGTTGAAGACGGATAACCGGAAACACGGGGTACAGGCCTCGTTGAGGGGATTGAACGTTAATCCTGTAAAGGGGAAGGATGTACTCATTAAACCCAATTTCAACACCGCCGACCCGACCCCGGGCTCTACCCACAACGACACCCTGGCAGCCCTGGTGGAAGAGGTGTGGGCGATGGGGGCGAAATCTATCAGCCTGGGAGAACGAAGCTATCCGCCTACGGGTGAGGTCATGGAGAAAAAGGGCATTTTGCCCATCATGGATAAGATGGATGTGAAGGTTATCAACTTCGATGATCTTGGCGATAGGGATTGGGTGTTGTTCAAACCTAAGGGGACCCATTGGGCACATGGGTTCCGGATTGCGCGGCCCATCCTTGATGCAGAGTGCCTGGTTTCCACGTTCTGCCTAAAGACCCACCAGTACGGGGGAATCTTCACCATGTCGCTGAAACTCCATGTCGGAGTCGTCCCCACTTCTCGGCATGGATATGATTATATGCGGGAACTCCACAGTTCACCCCATCAACGGAAGATGATCGCTGAGATCAACGAACCCTTTAAACCGAGTCTCGTCATCCTTGACGGAGTCGATGCTTTTGTCGATGGCGGCCCGGCAACGGGAACGCGTACAAGGGGAGATGTATTCCTCACCTCGACCGATCGTGTGGCCGTCGATGCCATGGGGGTGGCCATTTTGAAGATGCTCGGAAGCAATGAAAGCATCATGAAGCCGAAGGTATTCGAACAGGAGCAGATTTCAAGGGCCGTGGAACTTGGACTGGGAGCTTCGTCTCCCTCTGAGATCGAGGTGATACCAGCGGATGAAAATAGCCGGAACTATCAGGATCGTGTCGTGGAGATATTAAGGGAAGGTTGATGGCCTGTGCCCTCCAATTTCGGTTCGGAAGAGCTCCCTTGGGCCAACGTAAAGGCCTCGAAGCGTGGATTGCAGGGGGCCTTGGGGGTGTGATGGGAATTATAGAGATCTCTGAAAAACTCGCTCTTCGCCGCTCGAAGATTGGTGCTGCAGTTCTGCGGTCAAATACAAGTTTTCTGGTTCATCGTGCTTGGGTGTATATTTTTGATTCCACTACGGAGTAAATTTGCGCTCAGGGCTCATTTTTCCAATATTTCAGAGATCGGAATCAGTAAATC
>Ga0209978_10000441_pt1 | contig 15681 bp, 8 predicted proteins | sample BentaG_FD_182805 | JGI IMG/M metagenome (GOLD analysis project Ga0209978, IMG submission 182805) | Deep subsurface microbial communities from South Atlantic Ocean to uncover new lineages of life (NeLLi) - Benguela_00093 metaG (SPAdes)... | ecosystem: Environmental > Aquatic > Marine > Oceanic >... | reverse complement strand
TCGGGATTGAGTTTTACTTTGAAAGTGGGGTCTTCATTTGCCAAGGTATTTAAAGTTGCAATCAACTTCTGCTCATCAGTTTTAGTTTTCGGCTCGATAGCCAGGAAAACAACTGGTTCAGGAAAATGTATCGACTCCAGAATTATCGGACGATGTTGAGCACAGAGGGTATCTCCAGTTATAGTATTCTTAAGCCCCACCACTGCAGCAATATCACCGGCGTATACCATCCCGATGCCTTCTCTGTGGTTAGCATGCATTCGCAGAATACGAGTTATTCTCTCCCTTATATCTTTAGCAGCATTATATAGATAGGACCCTGCTCTTATTGTCCCCGAATAGACACGAAGAAAAGTCAATTTTCCCACATAGGCATCAGCCATTATCTTAAACGCTAAAGCGCAGAAATCCTCTTCATCGCTGGGTTCTCTCTTTTCCTCTTTTTGGGTCCGAGGATTAACCCCTGATATGGCTGGCAAATCTTTTGGGGAAGGCAAATAATCCACCACCCCATCTAAAAGCATCTGAACTCCCTTATTCTTCAGCGCCGAGCCGCAGAAGACAGGCACTATCTTAACCGCAAGCGTTGCCTTGCGGAGAGCTCTAATTATCTCATCACTCCCTATCTCCTTAGCATGGATGTATTTCTCCAAAAAGCTCTCATCCATTTCCGAGAGAGCTTCCAGGAGCTCTTCCCGATGCTTTCTTGCTGCGGGAAGAAATTCCTGCGGAATATCTATCTCCTCATAAGTTACTCCCAAATCCTCTCCCTTATAGATTCGAGCCTTCATCTTGATCAAATCGATGACTCCGCTAAAATCCTCCTCTTTACCAAGAGGTATTTGTACCGGATAAGCTTTTGTCCCTAACCTCTCCCTCATCCTATCTACTACCCAGAGGAAGTCACTCGCCACGCGGTCCATCTTATTGACAAAAGTTATGCGGGGAACACCGTATCTATCTGCCTGCCGCCAAACTGTCTCTGACTGGGGCTCAACCCCCTCCACCCCGCAGAAAATCACTATGCATCCATCCAGTATTCTCAAAGACCTCTCCACTTCTACGGTGAAATCGACATGTCCAGGAGTATCAATAATATTTATCCGGCAATCCCGCCAGTGGCAGGTAGTCGCTGCCGAAGTAATTGTAATACCTCTCTCCTGCTCCTGCTCCATCCAGTCCATTGTTGCTGTGCCTTCGTGCACTTCGCCCATCTTATAAATCTTTCCAGTGTAATACAGAATTCTCTCAGTAGTTGTAGTTTTGCCAGCATCAATATGGGCAACAAATCCTATATTCCTCACCTTTTCTAACGGAAAATCTCTTGCCATAATCAAACATAGCCTAAGAGCTTGAGAGTCTAAAAGCCCAAAACTCTAACAGCCTAAGTTCCCTTCCAATTAATTAATTCAGTCTTTTAGTCTAGGAACTTCTAGACTTCAAGACTGCAGTATTTACCAGCGATAGTGAGCAAAAGCACGGTTGGCCTCAGCCATTTTGTGAAGGTCTTCCTTCTTCTTCACCGCCAGGCCTTCATTATTTGCAGCTGCAACTATCTCCTCAGCCAGTTTTTCGGACATAGGCTTGCCCTTTCGTAGTCTGGCAAACTGGGTTATCCAACGCATTGCCAAGTCGACCGACCGTTCCGGTCTTACCTCAACCGGAACCTGATAGGTGGCTCCACCAACCCTTCTTGCTCTTACTTCTAAGGCAGGCTTCACATTACTTACAGCTTTATTGAATGCGTCCATGGGGGAAAGGTTAAGTTTCTTTCCCGCAGTCTGCAGAGCCTGATAAACAATCTGTTGAGTTACCCTCTTTTTTCCCCTTAACATTATCTTATTTATAAATTTAGCTAAAATCGAACTGTTATAAATATGATCTGGTTCTATTTCTCTTCTTCTTACTTTTCCTTTCCTTGGCAAGGGCTGAACCTCCTGTTTAAGCCGGCTGTGTTGCAGTCTTTACTCTCTTTGTACCGTATCGCGAGCGCCCTTTTCTTCTGTCAACTACCCCGGCAGTATCTAAGGTGCCCCGCACTACATGGTAACGGACCCCTGGCAGATCCTTCACTCTTCCGCCTCGAATCAAAACTATGGAATGCTCTTGCAAATTATGTCCTATCCCTGGTATATAAGCAGTCACTTCCATGCCGTCACTCAGTTTCACCCGGGCCACTTTTCGCAGTGCTGAATTGGGCTTCTTGGGTGTCGTAGTATAAACACGAATACAGACCCCTCTCTTTTGAGAACACCCGCCTAAGGCGGGTGTCTTTGCTTTCTTCTTGATCTTTCTTCTGCCTTTTTTTATTAACTGATTAATTGTAGGCATCTTTAGTCCCCCGTCTCGCCCCCCTTTGTCTCAGACTTCAGACATTATTGAGCTCTGTCAATGATGCTTTCAGCGTCAGGTTCCCAACACCTTTTGATAGTCAGACATTCCTGTCCCTGCAGGAATTAGCCTCCCTACTATGACATTTTCCTTCAATCCTTGCAAATTATCACTCTGGCCAGAGAGACTGGCATTTGTCAAAACCCGTGTTGTCTCCTGAAAACTGGCAGCAGAGATAAAGCTATCACTAGAGAGAGCAGCCTTAGTTATACCTAAAAGAACTGGACGGTACTGAATGGGGCTTCTACGCTTAGCCCTAATCTTCTTATTTTCTTCTATAACTTTAGCTTTCTTAACTGTCTCTCCCACAAGAAAGCCACTATTCCCGCTATCTTCGATGCGAACATTGGACAGCATCTGGCGTACAATAACTTCAATGTGTCTATCGTTAATTTTCACTCCCTGCAACCGATACACTTCTTGTATCTCATTAACTAAATATTCCTGTACCTCCTTATCTCCTTTTACCCTGAGGATGTCACGGGGATTGATTGGACCGTCGGTTAAAGGAGCTGCCTCCGCTACCCTGTCTCCCTCGTAAACAACCAGATGGCGGTCTGGTGGTATCGGATATTCCTTAGGCTCCCCTACATCGGGGATAACAGTCACTTTAAATGCTCCTTTCTTAGTAGTCCCCAGTTTTACCACGCCACTAATTTCAGAGATAACCGCACTGTTCTTGGGATTTCTGGCTTCAAATAGATCGGAGATTCTTGGCAGTCCACCAGTGATATCACGCGGCTTGTAATCGACTTGGGGAATCTTGGCCAGAACATCTCCTTGAGAAACTCTCACTCCGTTTTCAACCACAATGTGCGTATCCACGGGCAAAAGGTAAGTCCCCAATTTTTTTCGATTCTTATCAACTACTTCTATCCGGGGTCTGAGTTTCTCAGAACGGTAGGGAATAATTATCCTTTCCTTTAAACCTGTGTTTCGGTTTATTTCCTCGTGCAGGCTTACGCCATCAATAATATCTTCCAATCTAACCTTGCCAGAAACTTCGGAAATAATCGGCATGGAATAAGGATCCCACTCTGCCAGCAACTCTCCCTTTTTAACTTTCGTATTCTCTTTAACTTTCAACCGCGCACCGTAAGGAACTAATTGATACTGCTCTTTACTTTGCCCCTTTAAAGGTTTAATACTTATCTCGCCATTACGACTAACCACAATCAGTTGTTCCTGTTTATTCTTTATTGTGCGTATATAATGATACCTAACTACTCCATCATCTTTAGTTACGATCGATGACTTTTTCACAGGTCCAGTAGCAGTCCCTCCGATATGAAAGGTTCTAAGAGTTAGCTGTGTCCCGGGCTCGCCAATAGATTGTGCTGCCACGATCCCAATAGCTAAGCCAATTTCAGCCAGCTTTCCTGTAGTCAGATCTATGCCATAGCAGTTAGAGCAAATGCCATTTGTGGACTCACAGGTTAAAACTGAACGGATTCTAATTCGTTCGATCTCAGCTTCCTGGATTTTCTTAGCTACCTCCGGAGTGATTATCCGTCCTGCTTCTACAACGACCTCATCGGTTAAAGGATGGGCGACCCTATCAATGCTCATACGCCCCACAATCCGCTCACTTAAAGATTCGATAACCTCATCGCCCTCTTTTAATTCACTCACGCGGACACCATTCATTGTGCCACAATCTTCCTCACAGATTACAACATTATGGGCAGCATCGATCAGCCTGCGAGTAAGGTATCCAGCATCTGCGGTCTTCAGGGCTGTATCGGCTAAGCCCTTGCGTCCCCCGTGTGTGGATATGAAGTATTCCAAAACCGTGAGTCCTTCCCTAAAGTTAGATTCAATCGGAGATTCTATAATTTCCCCCACTTTGCCAGTAATTCTCTTTTCGGGCCTTGCCATTAACCCTCGCATACCGGCAAGTTGCCTGATCTGCTGAACGGAACCCCGTGCTCCAGATTCAGCCATAAGGTATATTGAATTGAACTTTGGATTCCCCTTCCTAGCCACCTCCAGCCCCTGGTTTTTCAACTCCATAAACATAGTATCCGCTATTTTATTGGTCACGCTGGTCCAGATATCAATGATATTATTATACCTCTCCGCCTCAGTAATTAAACCCTGGCTATAATTTGATTCAATCTTCTTCACCTGGGTTCTAGCCGTTTCCAACAACTGTTCCTTTATCTGAGGCGTTCTCATATCATCGATGGAGATGGTAATTCCAGATTTGGTAACATATTTAAAACCCAATGCTTTTATCTCGTCGAGCAAAGCCAATGTCCTGTAATTGCCCAGTTGGTGGAAACACTTCTGGATTAAATCTGCCAAGCTCTTCTTATCAATTACCCTATTGACAAAACGAAGTTCCTCGGGGATGGCCTGGTTGAATAGAATTCTGCCCACAGTCGTATAGTCTTCCCAGCTGTCCCAGTTAATGAAATCTTCTTTCCCCCAATCCTCCCGTTCTCTAATCTTATTGATTCCTCTCACTTTTATCCGGGCGTGAAGGTCAACCTCACCCTCCTCGTAGGCTACTGTAACTTCATTCACACTGGCAAAGATTCCTCCCTCTCCTTTTACTCCTTTCTTCTCTTTAGTCAAATAACAGCACCCTAAGACTATGTCCTGTGTGGGCGTTACAATGGATTGGCCATTAGCTGGAGAAAGAATATTATTTGCTGCTGACATGAGCACCTTTGCTTCCATGCAAGCCTCAGCACACAAGGGCACGTGCACTGCCATTTGGTCACCGTCGAAATCAGCATTGAATGCTGCACAAACCAAAGGATGTAATTGGATTGCTTTGCCTTCGACCAGCACTGGTTGAAAGGCCTGAATTCCTAACCGATGAAGGGTAGGAGCTCTATTAAGTAGAACAGGATGGTCACGGATGACCTCTTCCACAATATCGAAAACCACTGGGGTCCGCTTTTCCAGCTCCTTTTTAGCGCTCTTCAAAGTTGTCACGTGTCCCTGAGCGATTAACTCATTTAAGATAAAGGGCTTGAATAATTCTAGAGCCATCTCTTTCGGCAGGCCGCACTGGTGTATCTTCAGATCGGGGCCAACGACGATAACAGACCGACCAGAATAATCGACCCTCTTCCCAAGCAAATTCTGGCGGAAGCGCCCCTGTTTCCCTTTCAGAATATCTGAGAGAGATTTCAATGGCCGATTGCCAGGACCATTAACTGTCTTACCCCGAGCTCCGTTTTCAAATAGAGCGTCCACGGCTTCTTGAAGCAAGCGCTTCTCAGAATGGATCATCACTGCGGGGGCCTTGAGATTTTCAATATGTTTTAACCTATTATTCCGATTAATTATTCTCCTGTATAAATCATTCAAATCAGAAGAAGCAAACCTTCCTCCTTCCAGAGGAACTAATGGTCTAAGTTCTGGCGGAATCACCGGAATACAGTCGAGGACCATCCACTCCGGTTTGTTCCCTGATTTAATAAAGCCATCGACTATCCTCAGCTGTTTCACCATCCTTGTCCTGGTAGTTTGGGCTATCTCCTCCTTTATTCTTGATCTCAAATCCTCGGCCATTTTAACCAAATCTACTTCTTTAAGCACAGTCTTTACTGCCGATGCTCCTATCTCTGCCTTAAATGCCCTCTCACCATATTCTGTTTTGTATCTCTCATATTCTTCCTGTGAGAGAAGTTGCTTTTTAAACAAGCCTGGCGCTTTCCCAGGATCAATTACAACGTAAGCGGCATAATAGATAATTCTTTCCAAATCTCCCAGCTTCATATTCAAAAGCATCCCAATTCGAGAAGGGGGTTTTCTCAAAAACCAGATATGCGCAACCGGTATCGCCAATGCTATATGACCCATTCTTTCCCTTCTCACTTTAGCCTCTGTAACTTCCACTCCACAACGATCACAGATAATTCCTTTATGTTTGGACCACTTATATTTCCCACAACTACATTCATAATCCTTAACCGGCCCAAAAATTCTCTCGCAAAATAGACCCTCCCATTCTGGCTTGAAAGTGCGGTAGTTGATCGTTTCTGGCTTCTTAACTTCGCCATAAGACCAGCCTCTTATCTGTTGTGGAGAAGCTAAATGTAACTGTACCGACTTAAAATCAGTGTAGTCCAATTTTTCTCTAAATTTTTTTATTCTCGCTTTCTTAACCAATTTGCCTCACCTCTAAAATTCAGAACTACGAATTTGCTTTTTATTTCTGGAGTTCCACACTGAGACCCAAAGCCTGAAGCTCCTTTACCAATACCTTAAACGATTCGGGCACTCCTGATTCCTCTATCGATTCTCCTTTCACAATCGCCTCATACATTTTGGTGCGGCCAGTGACATCATCACTTTTCATGGTCAAAAATTCCTTTAAAGTATAAGCTGCGCCGTATCCCTCTATTGCCCAGACTTCCATCTCCCCAAACCTCTGGCCACCAAACTGTGCTTTCCCGCCCAAGGGCTGTCGGGTAATAAGTGAGTAAGGACCAATAGAACGAGCATGAATTTTATCTTCTACCAAATGTGCCAGTTTCATAATATACATATATCCCACCGTAACTTTCTCCTCCATAGGTTCGCCTGTCAGACCATCATAGAGGGTAATTTTACCATCCTCAGGAAGTGCTGCTTGCTTCAACCTACCTCTTATATCTCTTTCCCTCGCTCCATCGAAGATGGGTGAAATCATCTGCATGCCCAACTCATGGGCGGCCCAGCCCAGTTCTGCCTCCAAGATCTGTCCCACATTCATACGGGAAGGAATGCTCAATGGGTTCAAGACTATATCCACTGGACTCCCATCGGGCAAATACGGCATATCCTCAATAGGTAGAATGCGTGCTACGACGCCTTTATTTCCATGCCGGCCCGCCAACTTATCACCTGCGGAGATCTTCCTCTTACTTGCTATGAAAACCTTCACAAGTCTGTTAACTGTAACCGGTAGGTCGTCCCCTTGACGAAGACTCTCCTGTGCTCTCTTCTTATCCTTCTTAAGCTCTTCTATTTGGAATTCAGCTAATTTATCGATTTTCTCTCTTTCTTCCTTAGTTAACTTCTTCACACCGCGAAGTGCCTTCCTCCTCTTTTGCCTGAAATCGGAAATCAGTTTACTATATTTCTGGTCCACGTCCCTCGAAATCTTTGCCTCTCGATCCTTCGAAATTTTCCCCTTACGTGTAAAAACCTGGACATCCAAGACCTTGCCCTCTACCCCAGGAGGGACCCTCAACGAAGCATCTTGAACTTCCTCAGCTTTCTTTCCAAAAATCACCCTTAGTAACCTCTCTTCCGGAGTAGCCCTGGTCTCGCCCTTTGGAGTAACCTTCCCCACAAGGATATCTCCAGGATAGACATAGGCTCCAATATGAACTATACCGTTGTCATCCAGATTCTTCAAGGCCTCTTCTCCCACATTAGGAATATCTCGCGTTATCTCTTCTGAACCTATTGTTAAATCACGGGCATCGACTTCAAATTCTTGAATATGAATTGAGGTGAAAATATCATCACTGACCAGCCTTTCACTAATTAAGATTGCATCTTCAAAATTGTATCCACCCCAGGACATAAAAGCCACCAGAACATTCTTGCCCAAAGCAAGCCCTCCATGACAGGTAGCTGGGCCGTCGGCAATTACTTGACCTTTCCTGACATGGTCACCTACCTTAACAGTCGGAATCTGATTTACACATGTATCCTGGTTACTCCGCTTATACTTTTTCAAATGGTAAATATCTACAGGCCTCTCTTCACTTTTGCCATCTTTGCCACACCAAACTATAATCTGATCCGCGCTCAAGCTCTCCACCCGACCAGCCCGCTGAGCAGTCACCACCACTCCAGAATCCCGGGCTACAGCTTCCTCAATGCCCGTGGCGACCAGTGGTTCCTCACAAGTAAGAAGAGGAACCGCCTGCCTTTGCATATTGGAACCCATCAAGGCGCGATTAGCATCGTCGTGTTCTAAAAAGGGAATTAATCCGGCCGAGGCACCCATAAGCTGTTTCGGTGAGATGTCCATAAAATCTATCTCTTTTGGGGATACCAGAGAAAAATCTCCCCGACAGCGGGTGGCTACAAGGTCTTTCTTAAATCCGCCTTCCTCATTTACGGGAGCATTTGCCTGAGCAATTACATACTCATCCTCTCGGTCAGCAGTGAGATACTCAATCTGGTCGGTCACTTTTCCCCTGACTACTTTACGGTAGGGTGTCTCAATAAGTCCGTACTTATTGATCCGGGCGTAAAGTGATAGACTGGTAATCAAACCTATGTTTGGACCTTCAGGGGTCTCAATGGGACAAATCCGACCATAGTGGGAATGGTGAACATCGCGCACTTCAAAACCAGCCCTTTTGCGATTCAGCCCCCCAGGTCCCAAGGCAGAGAGCCTCCTCTTATGAGTAAGTTCAGCCAGAGGGTTTGTCTGATCCATAAATTGAGATAGTTGACTGGTGCCGAAAAATTTCCGAATAACTCCTACCACTGGAGCAGTATTGATTATATCCCGGGGAGTTATTGTTTCATTACTTTGCATATTCATTCTCTCCCTAACCAGGCGAGCCATATGCGAAAGTCCAATTCTTATCTGGTTCTCCAAAAGCTCACCTACCGAACGGACACGACGATTCCCCAGGTGATCAATATCGTCCACTTCTCCACCAGTTCCATTATTTAAATCGACCAAGTACTTAATTGTGGCCAAAATGTCCTGCAGACAAAGAGTTCGCTTTGTCTCTGCGGGAATTTCCAATTTGTTGCTTTCCCTAGTTCCAAAATAGTAATTGTTGCGACAAATAGCCTCCTGTAGTCGAGTGGGTAATTCAGACCTCATCTTCTGCAGCACAGGAGACAGTTTCTTGTTTATCTTATAGCGTCCAACTTTACATAAATCGTATTTTTTGATGGTCCTAAACAACAAAGTATCAAAGAATGCCGTTGCTGACTCTTCCGTAATATACTCCTGTGCGCGTAGCCTGCGAAATATATCCAGTATTGCTTGAGCCTGCGATTTAGTTCTGTCCCTTTTTAACGTTTCATGAATAGTTATATCATTAATAGTTGAATCAAATTTCAAGACTTCAACCTTCCCAATTTCTGCCTTCATTATTCTCTTTGCTAACTCCGAAGTAATCTGCTCGTTGGCCTCCGCTAATATCTCTCCGGTCTTTTTGTCGATTATATCGGAAGCAACGATCTTACCTAACAAAGATAAAATAATTTTTTCTGTATTATGTGAATTACTGGTTTTTAATTGAATAACCTCAGTGTTATAGAACACGTGCAAAATCTGCTGGTTAGTTTCCAAACCCAATGCCTTCAGGAGCACACTCGCTGGAAATTTTCTCTTTTTATCAATTTTAACAAAAAGTACATTATTGTTGTCGAATTCTAACTCCACCCAGGCTCCCCGATATGGTATAATACTGGCCATATAGAGCCTTTTACCATAAGATGAGATCTTTATCTTTTTGGTCCCCGGTTCCTGATCTTCTTCAAAGATAACTCCAGGCGAGCGGTGCAATTGATTGACCACGACTCGCTCGGCACCATTAATAATGAAGGTTCCTGTATCGGTCATACAAGGAAGATTACACAGGTATACTGATTGCTCTTTAATGATTGGCTTTTGCCGAGTTCCTTTCTTGATAACTAACTTCACTCTTATCTTTAATAGCATGGAATACGTTGTGTCTTTATCTATCGCCTTCCTCTTATCGTACTTAGGTCCTTCCAAGATGTACTCCACAAATTCCAAAGATAGAATTTGATCAACATTCAGAATAGGGAAGATATCCAAGAAAGCCGCCTGAAGACCCTGCTTCTTCCTCTTTTCAGGCGGGACGTCCTTTTGCAAAAATTCTTCAAAGGAAGCTTTTTGCACCTCAATGAGGTTGGGAATACTCATAATCGTGGGAATCCGTGCGAAATCTATTTTCCTTGCCAAATCGACTAACCTCCTCATTTTATAATTTCAAAATTTCATTATTTCACAGCAAAACCAGTATTTGTCAATAAAATAGGTAAGGCTCCTGCTTATTTAATTTCTATTTCTGCTCCAACTTCATTTAGCTTATTTTTGATTTCTTCTGCCGAGGTCTTATCTATTCCTTCCTTTAATGGCTTCGGTGTATTATCTACCAGGTCTTTTGCCTCTTTCAGTCCTAAGCCGGTAAGCTCACGCACGACCTTTATCACCTGAATCTTCTTGTCACCAACTTTTGTCAAAATAACACTGAATTCAGTCTTCTCCTCAGCCTTAGAAGCTTCCGGTTGAGCTCCAGCTGCTACTCCGGCTGAAACTAAAGAGGCGGCGCTAACTCCGAACTTCTCTTCCAGAGCTTTTACCAGCTCAGACAATTCAAGCACACTCATCTTTTCAATTGTCTGGATAATCTGGTCTTTACTTTTTCCAGTTGCCATCTTTTATTCCTCCTTTATAAATTAACCTTCTGACTTTTTCTTTCTAATCACATCTAAGAGAAAAACTAAATTCCTGACTATCCCCTGAAGTACTCCACAAAACCTAACAATAGGTCCCTGAAGACTCCGACATAATTGGCCGAGGAGCACTTCTCTTGAAGGTAACTTAGCTAAAGATTCCACCTCCTGGGGAAGTATGACGTGGCCTTCTAAAAAACCTGCCTTAATTCTTAAATTCTGGTGCTGGCGAGAAAAATCTACAAGAGTCTTTGTAGTAGCGATAATGTCCGTTTTTTCAAGGGCAATAGCAGTCGGTCCCCGAAGGTACTCTATTAAATTCTCCAAATCGAGATTCTTCATAGCCAAGCGCGCCAGAGTATTTTTTACTACTTTGAGCTCGCAACCTATTTTTCGCATCCTGTTCCTCAGATCAGTCATTTCTTCCACATTCAATCCCTTATAATCAGCCAAGATAAAATTGTTATTCGTCCTTAGTGTATCCGTAAGTTCGTTCACAAAAAGTTCCTTCTCTTTCCGTGCCATTCCCTCCTCCGAGCTCCGAAAAATTAGGAGAAAAAATTCGCCTTTTCAGACGATAAAAAAACTTCCCCCGGACAGAGAAGTTTTATTTTTGTACTTATCTGATCTCGGTAGGCAAAATTTAACCCGCAGAAGCGGAGACCTACTGTCTTTGACCTTTTATGAATTCGTCTTTCTAAACCTATAATGATATATAAGTTCTTAGCTTTTGTCAAGCACTTTTTTAGTTCGAATTTCTCCCAACCCAATCTCTATACCCGACTTTCGAATCTTCCCTGTGAATCAAACGGAGAGGGTGAGATTCGAACTCACGCTCCCGAATAATCGGGACTACAGGTTTAGCAAACCCGCCCCTTCAGCCACTTGGGTACCTCTCCGTTTCTCAAAAACCCTTATATTTTCTACATTATTCTCAAACTGCCTATTTTCAGCGCCTTCACTACAATCCTCTGGTGTTCAAAAAGCGTTTTACCATCTCCATTTTTTTATATTTTATAAATTTCTCCAGGAAAGGTCAAGAAAAGAATCAAGGAATTTTTCATTCGTTTATACCTAAAATAGACTAATTATAAACTTCCCTGCAAGACAAAATGATATGCCTAGTCCTTTTTATAAGATACAATTGTCTCACTACAACGCTCATTGCAAAAGTAGATAGCAGAAATTTCGTGCTTTCTGATTTGGGATAATCCGGCAGGATTCCAGTGGAGAACACCCGCAACAAAAGCTTCACCCATTCCCAGAGGTCTTGCACCGACTGTTTGTTTGAGAACTATGGCACCGCTGGTGCCCGCCCCACCGGCAAAGGAAAGGTTAAAAATAAAAGGCTGAAGACCGAAGATCAAGACAAAAAAATAATTTCCCTCATCTTCTTCACCTTCTGCCTTCCAGCCTTATATTCCTGGCTGCTCTTCCCATGAGATAACGTTTATTGTGCCACCTGACATGAAGCCCGGGGGACGATTCTCTGTTAGTTCCTTACACTCTAAGGTTGCACCAGCATCTATCTTTACTGAATACCACAGGTAGCTATTCCTGTAAGCCTCTAAAATTCCCCTCAACCTAAAGACGTTTCCGGTAGCCTTTATGTAACCTTCAGATGAAATGAAACCTTCAATGTAAGTATCTCTTTTAAATTCAACTTTGTCGAAGATGCCCGCATCCAGAAGGACAACATTCATTTTCAAATAATTACTAGCATCTCCCACTGGCTCAAGAAATTTAACTCTCACTCCATTACAAGCAACAACCGTACCTATACCCTGAACATGCCCAAAATCAAGCGTGCCCCAACCTTTTTTAAAATTATATACCTTCTCATCTTCCATAATGAAGGGGTCAGGCGGGTCCCCAGTCCCCATGTCCACAGCACCAGCAAGAAGCTCCCCTTCATTGACGGAGGGGAAAGTTAATTCAGGAACATCTGACCATTCTTCAATATAAGGATCGCCCACGATTCTATCTTCTGTCTTAATCTGGCTGTTACTCTTCACTTCTTGAGAAGAATCCACAGTAAGCGTCTTACCAACTTGAATGAGAATCATTTCATCCAATCCCCACCATCCTTCCTGGGCACTTGTGTAAACGGAACCATTATCATTATCATCAGGAATCACTGTGGTGTTCTCATTAAACCACAGATAACCATTACTGTGAATATTCCCCTTGATCGTGGTTGGGTCAAAAATCCAAACACCTCCAGCCGCCCGAATGGCTCTAGTAGCTTGTTGTGGTGTTCGCTGAACGACTGCTTCTACTCTTCTTGTCGCCTTTGGGTTCGCGGCGTCAGGAATATGGGCAACGGAAGTGATTAGGTATCGATTGAATGGTGGGCCAGCTCCAGCTGTAGAAACAGTAACCGTATAAGTGCCATCTCCAAGACTATCGGTAGTAGGTCCTCTGTAATTGGGATTCCCTTTCAATTGACTTATTGCAAACTCCACTCCACCATCCGCAATATACAGAGTAGTGTCCGACAATATTTCTTGCACTAGAAATCTGGTTTCATGTCTACCTATGGTAACGAGGCCAACTCCAATAATGGATAAAACAAGCATGGATACAAGTGCCAACACTAGTGCGATTCCTCTCTCGTTTAACCAACTAATTTTTACCATTTTCCTCTCTGTAATATTGAAATTCAAACTTCCGGAAAAGAAAAAAAATTAGCAATCGCTTCAAGCTATTGGTAACTTTTGACAACCTCTAATATCACTCCTTCCAGGTCCCTTTCTGTTTTAACGCCTTCGACGTTAATGTCCAATTTCATACAGACATTAATCAAGGCTTTTATTCTGTAAGAGCGGGGCAGCTTATAACCTTTATTCCATAGTCTCTTTAGCTCCCATTTCTATTAACATAATACCACAAAAACCCAAATTTGTCAAAGCAATTATTTTATTTGTCGTAAAGCCCTTCTATGACTTCTTCCCACAAGCCACTAACCTTAGCAATAGCCCTTTGTTTTTACTCCTCTTTTAGCTCTCGCAGTTATAATAGTTGGAGCCCCTTCTCAGTTTGCTCTCCTACAGTACTTGGCACTTTTACTAGTTTAGACCTTTTACCATTTTTTAACCACATTTCCGCCAAAACCCCCTAAAATCCCATAAATGCCCATAAAACAAAAAATCCCAAACCTACTTGCAAACTCAAGGAGATTTGAGATTTTTGTCGGTCTTCCTTAGGTCTACTATTTCCTGCTTTTTGGTTTACGAAACTGTCGCTCTACCAACTAAGCTAAGAGGCTCCCTTGTAGGACGAACTGATATGTGCAATTCTTTTTACAAGGTACGATTGTTGTGTTACAGTGCAATAAATACTCTATGAGATAAAAAACTTATTTTTCCTATCTAGAAACTGGCGCCCAAAAGAGGTCTATTTCTATCGATAATGATGGATATGAAATCGCCTATTTCTTCGACTTATCGTCGGTAAATTTTGGGTTTAGCAAACTCCCGCTTCAGCCACTTGGGTAGCTCTCGGTTAAGAAACTTGAATTAGAACCAAGAATCATAAATAGGTAATGTAGTTTTCTACCACATTTAAACATTTTTCTAAATAATAAAAACCACCGGAGATAGTCCATGGTGGTCACTCTAAACTCACTAAGCTGCCTGATATGAAATAGAAACATTTCAATCGTATATTTTAAACTAGCCGCCGAAGAGACTTCTCCAGTACTTCACCTGGTTCCTGCCATGCTGTTTAACCCAGTATAGCGCTTTGTCTGCCCTCTCCACCATCTCCTCAGCACTTAAGTCCTTCTCATAAATAGAAATTCCAATACTCAAGGTCAGTTGAAATTGCCCATTAGCCACTTGAAAGCGATAACTTTCGAGACCCTTCCTGATCCTCTCAGCTGTTCTGAAAGCTAATTTTTCATCCACTCCAGGCAAAATTATGGCGAATTCCTCTCCTCCATAACGAGCAATCGTATCGATATGGCGGAGGTCATTTTTAAGATTCTCAGCAACTTTTACTAAAGCTTTATCCCCCATAGGATGGCCGTAGGTATCATTGAACTGCTTAAAATTGTCCAGATCCAGCATTAATAGAGCCAAGGATAAATCTTGGCGCTCAGCTCGAGAGATCTCTTTCTCGAGACACTGGTAGAAGAACCAATGTACATAAAGACCGGTCAAACCGTCCATAATTACCTGGCGATCATAGGCAATGTTGGCAACAATTATTGCAGCCTGACTCGCCAGCGTTTCTATTATCCCTAGATTTTCTCGTAGAAAATTTCTTTTGTACCTTTTAGAATTTAAAAGAACCAGCCCCACATTCCGATTCTTGTAAGTTAGTGGAACAAGCAAGAAAGACCAGTGCCTGGCTGGCTTCTTCTTGAACAGTAATAAATTGTCATATGTAGAACCTTTCAAAACCTCGGCTGCAGAAGTTGGACTTGTAATTCTTGCTATTTCAGCGACAACAGTGCTCTCCTTATTAAACCTGAGGTCCTTGGGGATGTCGGGTCTAAGCTCTACCCCGGCTGCCAAGACTAAATCGGCTGTCTTATCTTCAACGATCAATAATGCCCCTGACTTTGCTTTGACTGTCTCCATGAAAGCCTTAAGAATAGTGTCCAAGATTTCTCCCTTGTGCTCAGTAGTAGTGGCAGTCTTGTTGAGATCCTCCAGTAGCTTTAGGTTTCTATCCGTCAGTCCCCGCCTTTTTGAAATCAGCCCCTTATATGTAAACAACACCACGATAAGCACGCTACCGAAAAGAAGAAATGGCGGAAACAGAATGCGCATAATTGAGCGCCTCTTTTCAGAAATTTCTGGAGGCAATTCCTTTGGTTCTTCCAATCTCGCTTTAGCAACTTCTCTTTTAATTATTTCTTCAATGTCCTGAGCCATC
>Ga0209978_10000439_pt1 | contig 15725 bp, 13 predicted proteins | sample BentaG_FD_182805 | JGI IMG/M metagenome (GOLD analysis project Ga0209978, IMG submission 182805) | Deep subsurface microbial communities from South Atlantic Ocean to uncover new lineages of life (NeLLi) - Benguela_00093 metaG (SPAdes)... | ecosystem: Environmental > Aquatic > Marine > Oceanic >... | reverse complement strand
TTCTTTCCAATTTGACGTATATTTTTCTCAGAAAACGATTCAAAACCAATATACCATTTCGTACATCCCGCCTCACTTGCGAGTTTTAACAGTTCTTCATCTTTATACAACGTACCTACATTTCCATTACAAGTGAATCTTTTATTAAGTCCTTTCAACTCTTTAAAAAGAGATTTTGAATACGCTGGATGTGAGGTGAGAGACGGATCATAAAAATGAAAGTATTTCTGAGAGATGGTTTTTATTTCATCAATGACATTTTCCACAGGTCGCTTGCGAACAATAGCGCCATATTTCATGTTTGAAATGGCACAGAACTCGCATCGATTTGGACATCCTCGTGACGCTTGAACTGCAGCAAAAAAACAATTACTTCCTGTCTGATCTCTCTGGGCAGGAGGTATATCGTTTTGATCTACTACTCGATCAGCTATGTAAAATGGTTTTAACACATCATTTTTTGCATCCTGTAATAATTGTGGCCAGGTATATTCAGCTTCCCCGATGACTACGCTATCGGCATGCTTTTTTGCTTCTTCTGGTAACGCTGATGGATGATATCCACCTAAAACAACTTTTATTCCTCGTTTTTTAAAGCTATCTGCAATTTCATATGCACGATCTACGTAGGCAGTAAAAGCGGTTATTCCAACAAGATCATAATGCTCGTCATAATTGATTTTCTTACCTATTCTTTCATCGATAATTTCTACTTCATGATCCTCAGGTGTAATTGCATATAACTGCTCCAATGTGAGGGGTGGTGCATAGAATTTATTCATTGCCCGCTCGACATTGCGTTTCCAAATACCTTTTTGAAGTAGAGACAAATGCGGCTGAATGAGAAGAATCTTCATGAGACCACAGTGTTTATATTTAATTATCCGAATGGTTTAAATTCTTTTTGATAATACACCGCTACAAAAAGGGTGATTATTGTGACAAAGTGCGTTTATAATTTTTATGCAGGTCCAGCAACCTTGCCGCTTCCTGTGTTAAAGAAAGCACAAAAGGAGCTTTTGGACTTCAAGGGAACAGGAATGTCACTTATGGAGATTTCTCATCGGTCTAAAGAATATGCCGCGGTACATGCAGAGGCTTCAAATCTAGTGAGAGAACTCATGAGTCTTCCAGATGAGTACAAAGTATTGTGGCTTCAGGGTGGCGCCTCCTCACAGTTCTATATGGTTCCGTTGAATCTTCAGAGAGGGGGAAAGCCAATGGAATACGTGAATACGGGTGCGTGGTCCAAGAAGGCCATTAAGGAAGGAAAGTTTTATGGTGATGTGAAGGTTGTTGCCAGCTCTGAAGATGAAACATTCTCCTACATCCCAAAAAATATCGAGTTTAGTGAAGATGCAGCATTTGCCCATATTACTGGGAATAACACTATCTATGGAACGGAGTATCATGAATGGCCAAAAGTACCAGAAGGTGTTCCTCTTGCCTGCGATATGTCATCAAACATAATGGATAAAGTCATAGATCCTAAAAAATTTGGAGTTATCTATGCAGGTGCTCAAAAAAATATTGGACCTGCAGGAGTTACCCTTGTTATCGTAAGAGAAGATCTTCTTAACAGAGTACCCGAGAATACACCTACCATGCAGAAGTGGAAGACACATGTAGAAAAAGATTCACTTTTTAACACAGGTCCATGTTGGGCAATTTATATGTGCAAACTGTCCTTAGAACATCTGAAAGGGCTTGGTGGTGTTCCTGGTATTGAAAAAATCAACAGGAAAAAGGCTAAAATACTCTACGATTTAATAGACAATTCAGATGGCTTTTATAAAGGACATGCAAATCCTGATTCTAGATCTCTTATGAATGTAACCTTTAATTTATCAACACCAGATCTTGAAGCAAAGTGCGTAGCTGAAGGACTTGCAAAAGGTCTTGTTGGTCTTAAGGGACATAGATCCATAGGTGGCATGAGAGCCTCCATCTATAATGCCATGCCAACTGAAGGCGTACAGGCACTGGCTGACTTCATGAAGGAATTCCAAGAGACCAATCAATAAAAAATACTACTCCTCTTTTTTATATATCTTTATAGCTATTGATAGAATTATCAAGATATATATTTTCATATATACTAAATTAAAAATATTTTCAAAAATAAAGTATATGATTTTCCCAGAAGAAAATATATTTGTAAAATATTACAAAAATATACATAAACCAAATTGTTTAAGTATATATGTATATAGCCATGATGCAATGATGTAACCCATTAATACTTTCAGTAATCTCCATCTATGATATATAAACAATGAAAGACCTACCACTATTAATTAGACGGGAGGAGCTATGGGGGACATGCCAGCATCCCTCCTACGCTGGCATCTCTGCCACATAACTAAAAATCATCAAGTGTTCTCATTTTGCTTTCTTTCATAAGCTTTTGAGCTGTTTTCCACGAATGACGAACATACGGAGGTAATTCCTCATGTCTTTCAACCCATGTTTTAAGAAACTTCTTTGTAATTGGATCTGCAGGATAACCACTCCCAAGAGGAAGATTCAGCTTTTTTTCAAGATCAACCGCAATTTTACGTACGATTTCATCTCTAGTGGTTTTCGCAAGAATTGATGCAGCTCCCACAATTGGATATATATCATCAGCCTTATGTTTGGAAATAATCTTCGGACGAAACGATAGTTTTGATAAAATATTCCTACCGAAACGCTCTTCATTAACATCAGCAGCATCAACATAGCAAATATCAGGTTTCAACTTACTTATTGCTTTACTAAACGCATTCACCTCAATTTCATTAAGAGTCATAACCTTTCGCATATCATCAATATCAGAAGCAGAAATAACTAAAATCTCATATTTTACGGCACGTTCTTTTATTTTTTTAGCTAAAAATTCCCTTCGTTTAGGGGTTATTTTTTTTGAATCTCGAACATTGAGACTCGCAAGTTCTGAATCGTCTTCAAAAATGACGCCAGCAATCACCAATGGACCGAGAACAGGACCTTTACCCGCTTCATCTACACCACAAATCATTCAAATCTAGTAACATTTTGAGGTAAAAAGATGTTGCGGAAAGATAATATGATAGGCAATTTTTTATTATAAAAGTTTATTCAAACCCTAAACGCCGCCGTAGCTTAGCTGGTGGAGCGGCTGATTCGTAATCAGCAGGTCAAGGGTTCGAATCCCTTCGGCGGCTTCAGCACTCATCAGAAAAGGCCCACACCATCGTTTATCTATAAAAAACCTACTTTTTCTTTTTTGACTTTACAATACCACCTACTGCCTTTCCACCTTGCAGGTAGGCTTCAGAAATATCTCTACTTCGCTTTATTGCATTCTCCATTTCTCTACTTTGAATCTTACCATCTTCTACTGTATTTTTCACTTTAAAATACTTCCTTAAAGCTTTAAAGCGCATACAATCAAAAAAATAAATAGAAACCATAGATACTTATAATTTCCCACCCTAAGCTGAATAGAAGAAGAAAGATTTTTAGAAAAATTTCGTACTATCAAAAGAAAAAAACTACCACACCTTATCGACGTCGATATCCACTGATTCTTTTTTCTTTTTCTTCGTTTTTCTCTCTCCATTGAGTTGATCGAGCAGCCCACGAAACTCACTTGTTCTCTCATCTATTCTTTGTCCGCAGCTTGCAACGGCAAGTTCACCTCTTGTTTTTTCAATGAGACCTCGTACCATATCTTGTTTTCTTTTTATCGGAATCAATGCAGAGGGGTAATCAAAACTCATGATGGCATCATATATATTATCCATATATTTGAGATATTCATTTGCTTTTGACGGCTCTCCCTCCAGTATAAAATCCAGTGCACCTCTCCGAAGTTCTCCAACTACATCACAAAGACCCAGTAAATAAGAACTATACGTAGTCTGTATCGAATCAGGATCTGGTAAATCTTCACCATCCATTATGTTATAAAGACAATGTGCTTCGACAAACTCTTGGGCAGCATTTTCAACAAAACCTGCATGAAACAAATCAGGATGATCCCTTGTTAAATCATACAGATCTGCAAGCTTTGCAGAAGACTGTTTAATGTAGCCATCTGCTTCTTTGATTTTATCATTATGAAGACATTGAATTGCCTTTCTACATCGAATAATAATGTCTCTTGAAGATTTCAACGCCTCCTCTCTGATTTTGTCTTTTTCATTGATGTGTTTATCAATCTTTTCGATGATCCCATTTAAATTATTCATTGTCATATGAAAAACAATTCCTGTAATTATATTTTTCCTATATATAGGCATTGAAATCATATTTTTATGAGAAAAAATTACATAAAGTAAGCCGATAATTGCATAGTATTTTTGTTAAATCAAACAAATTTTTTAAAAAATCATTTTTTCAAAGAAAAGAGAAGGAAAATGAATGAGTTGATCCTCTTTTTATCACAGATTACATAAGATGCTTATTGACACAAAAATCAGGTTCCTCACCATTTAACACCTTTAAAATCTGTTCTGCACAAATAGTACCAGCTCGAATTTGCGCCTCTTTTGTATTCGCACCTAAATGCGGTGTGAGAACGACATTATCTAGTGTTAAAAGTTTGTTGTTTTTTGCTGGTGGTTCTGTTTCAAAGACATCAATTCCCGCACCAGCAATCTTTCCCTTAGATAATGCTTCATATAATGCATTTTCATCAACAGTACCACCACGGGAACAATTTATCAAATAAGCACTACTTTTCATAAGTGATAAATTTTCTTTATTGAGTAAATAATGAGTATCTTTTGTATGAGGCATATGCATTGAGACAAAATCAGATTTCTTCAAAACATCATCCATACTAGCTCTTATTGCACACATTTTTTTTGCTTTTTCATCAGTACAATGTGGAGAATACACAAGAACGTTCATGCCAAAGCCTTTTGCAAGCTTTGCTGTATGCTGTGCGATATTTCCTGAACCAAGAAGACCAAGTGTTTTTTGGTATAGCTCTCCTCCTTTGAATTGTTTTTTTAGCCATTCTCCATTCTTCATAGAAAAATCTGACTTTGGAACAAACCTAATAAGTGCGAGCATATGAGCAATAGCAAGCTCAGCAACACTTGCCGTAGAGCCAGTCGGAGCATTCACTACAGGTATTTTATTTTCTGCCGCAGTTTTTATATCCACATTATCAACACCAACACCTGCTCTTCCAATGACCTTTAAATTTCCATTTGCTCCTGTTTTAACGATTTCTGTCACAGCTTTTGTCCGTCCTCGTACCATCAATGCATCATACCCAGATATTTCTTTAAGTAGTGTTTCTCCATCCATTTCATCAAATTTGACATCGTGACCTGCATTTTTTAAAAGTTCAATTGCTTCATTTGCCATTTTATCAGTAATGAGTATTTTCATAAATAAGCCTCAATGTAGGTATATAAAACCATATAAAAACATTTACGCTCCCATAAAGAAAGGAGACATAATAAATTATTAATAACTTCTAACTTCTTTCATTTATAATATGGCAGACAAGATCTATGAAACAATTATTATTGGGGCAGGAATTTCTGGACTTGCCTGTGCGAAAACTCTCCAACAAAACAATAAGGATTTTTTAATAATTAGCGGAAACATTGGGGGAAGAATTTTAACTTCAAAAGATACTAAGGTGAATTATGGTGCTTTTTTTGTCTGCTCAGATTACCATCATGTTTTAAAATATGTTACCTTAAAATCAAGAATCAAACTAAGAGAGTTCTGCTTTCATGAAGAAGATGCAGCCTACGTTCTTTTTGAACCAAGACTGATAAAATATTTCTTACAATTTGCAAAGGGAATAAAATTACTGTATAAATTCAGAAAACATCTTCGAAAGTTTAGAAATGCAACAGAAATGATATCTCAAAAAAAAGCAATAGAGCAAGATCCGTTTTTATTTAAATTGTATATGGAAAATGCAGATGATTTTGTAAGAAAACAAAAAATTCAAAGTATAACTGAGGTGTATCTTTCAAAAGCCCTGCATTCAACAACGTTTTCAAGCATTTATGAAATGAACGCATTTAGCTTTCTCCAATTTCTTTTACCGCTAATAACACCTATTTATTCATTCTCTTTTGAAATGGAGGAGATGACGAAGACATACAAGAAGAAAATTTTGTGCAAACATGTTGACGATGTCATCTATAAAGATGGTCAGTATAAAATTAAAACTAATGATGAAACGTTTAAAGCAGCAAATGTTGTTTTAGCAACAGGTATTAATTGGTCGAAGAATTTTGCAGGTGTGAAGAAAACAAACAAACCAGTATGTACAAACATGCTTCATATCCAAGGCATCCCCAAAAATATTATTGCAAAGAAAAAGTATCATTTTTTCTCTCCAAAAAATAGAGTGCAATCAATTGCATATTTACAAGATAATACATTTTTGTTTTATTATAAAAAGAAACCTTTTTCTTTGGAGACATTTTTTAAGAATCCTCAAATTATCGCCCATCATTATTGGGATCCTGCAGGGACAATCAATGGCCATGAACTGATAGAAAGCAACAGAGGCAATAATTTATATCTAATCGGAGACTATAACGTGTGTGGTTTAGAAGATTCTTATATTACAGGTGTCTATGCTGCTAATCAAATAATTAACTCACATTAATTTTTTAAAAAAACCTGTTTTATCGAAAATCTTTCCCAGGATATTCTGATTTGTCACCGAGTTCTTCTTCAATTCTTATGAGTTGATTATACTTAGCATTTCTATCACTTCTCGCTGGAGCTCCTGTTTTTATCTGCCCTGCACTTGTTCCTACAACAAGATCAGCGATGAAGCTATCTTCTGTCTCTCCGCTTCTATGACTCACTACTGCAGTCCAACCTTCATCCTGTGCCATTTTTATTGCATTAAGTGTTTCAGTTACTGAACCTATCTGATTCAGCTTAATAAGAACAGAGTTTGCAGCAGCAAGTTTGATACCTTTCTGTATTCTTTTTGTATTAGTGACAAACAAATCATCACCAACAATTTGAATCTTGTTTCCAAGTTTTTTTACCATCTCTACCCAGGAATCCCAGTCATCTTCTGCAAGACCATCCTCAATACTAACTATTGGATATTTCTTACAAAGAGCCACATAGAAATCAACCATCTCTCCCCCAGAGTATGACTTCTTTCCAATCTTATATGTTCCATCATAGAAAAACTCACTTGAAGCAGGATCAAGCGCAATATCCATCTTACCTTCATACCCAGCATTTTTTACCGCAGTAAGCATCAATTCCAACCGCTCGTTGACATCAGTAATTTGCGCGGGGGCAAAACCACCTTCATCACCAATAAGAGTCCCTCCAGCTCCAAACTTTTTCTTAAGAAGTTTTGCAAGATGATGATATGATTCAGAAATCATTTGAATGCCCTCGATAAAGCTTTTTGCTCCGGTAGGCATCAACATATGTTCTTGAATGGAGTTTTCTTGTCCTGCATGTTTACCGCCATTAATGACGTTACACATGGGAACAGGTAGTTTATGTGGCATCACACCAAAAAGTTCACCAATATATGTATAGAGCGGGATTTTTTTTGCAGCAGCTCCAGCTTTTGTGACTGCCATGGAGACTGGTAGTATTGCATTCGCACCGAATTTATCTTTATTTTCTGTCCCATCTAACTTTATCATAACATTGTCGATTGCTTCTTGCTGCTGGCAGTCAATTCCAACGATTTCTGGAGCAATTTTTTTATTTACATTTTCGACGGCTTTTAATGTTCCTTTCCCAAAATATCTTTTTTCATCTCCGTCTCTCAGCTCTAATGCCTCATGTTGTCCAGCACTTGCTCCGCTAGGAGTCATTCCTCTAAAAATTCCGTGTTCAGTCACCACATCGACTTCGACAGTTGGATTTCCCCTCGAGTCGAGAACCTCTCGTGCTTTTATCTTGATGATTTCAGACATATGATATTCTCCACAAAGAAGATATGATTTTTTATCATAAAACTGTTTTTACTCAGTAAAGTAGATAATCCATATCTTCTACAGAAACACTTAAGAAGACAAAACAGTTGTTTCAAATGGAGGTAAACATATGGATATCAACATTATAAGTATAGCCATAATTATTGTAATATTTTTTCTGATGCTACTCTCATCAGCAATAAAAATAATGGCAGAATACCAAAGAATCGTTATATTTCGATTAGGAAGACTACTAGGAATAAAAGGTCCAGGTCTTGTCTTTATAGTCCCGATAATTGATAAAATAATAAAACTTGATTTGAGAACACGTGTAATAGATGTACCAAAACAAAGAGTAATCACCAAAGACAACGTCACCGTCGATGTTGACGCAGTTGTCTATTTTAGAGTAACAGACCCGGAAAAAGCAATTGTGGAAGTACAACGATATGAGGTTGCTACAAGCCTACTAGCACAGACTACGCTCAGAGATGTATTGGGGCAAAGAAGTCTTGATGAATTACTGTCAAAAAGAGAGGAACTCAACAAAAGCCTGCAAACACTCATTGATCAGGGAACAGACCCGTGGGGAATAAAAGTTTCAGCTGTAACAATTAGAGACGTTGCATTACCTGAAGAAATGCTGAGAGCTATTGCAAAACAAGCTGAAGCAGAACGAGAGAAACGTTCGAGAATAATTATTGCAGACGGAGAATTTCAAGCGTCAAAGAAAATGACTGAAGCAGCAAAACTCTATGAAAAAACACCAACTGCACTAAGACTGAGAGAACTACAGACACTGGCAGAAATTGCTAGAGAAAAGAACCTCATCATAGTTCCAGCTGGAGAAATGGGGACGGTAGCAGGCATTGCAAAAGCAGTAAACAAAAAAGTAGAAAAATGAAGTTAAAACCATCTCTTCTTTTTTTATTTTTTATTCTTTTATTATCTCTCAGTGTATCTGCTCAAAACACGTCAGTACTTCTTGTTGAAATAACAGATACGATCGATCAATCTACCGTTGAAATTCTTACAGAAAGTATGAAAGAGGCAGAAAGAAGAAACGTGCAAGCAATCATCCTACTTCTTGACACTCCAGGAGGTGGGCTCGCTCAGACATTTGAAATAGCAGACATGATCCATGACAGCAAAATTCCTATCGTTGGATATGTCTATCCGAGCGGATCACCAGCCTGGTCAGCAGGCACATTTATTTTGATGAGCACACATATCGCAGCAATGGCAGATCACACCATCATTGGTTCCTGTCAACCAGTACAGGTAGGAATAGAGGGAACAAAACTAATTAATGATTCAAAAACAATCAATGCTCTTGTCGAATGGATTCAAGAAAGAGCAAACATGTACGGGCGAAACGCGACACTTGCAAAAGAATTCATCACCAAGAATCGTAACGTGAATGCAACGGTTGCAAAGAACCTTGGAGTAGTCGAATTTGTCTCATCATCAATTGATCAACTCCTCATAGATCTTGATGGGACAAACATTACTATACCCTCTGGAAATATAACGCTAGAGACAAAAAATGCAGAACAAATACGTTACTCCCCCTCTTTTAAAATACAGATTCTCAAACTAATTTCAAATCCAATACTAACCTCGCTTCTTTTAATGCTTGGTATTTTTGCTTTAATCTTCGGTATCTCCTCACCAGGATATGGGGCAGAAGTGTTTGGAGTGATCGCGATTTTACTTGCACTCATTGGTTCAGGATTTGCTCTTTCGACATTAAGCATAATCTTTATAATTATCGGATGCCTACTGCTTATTATAGAAATATTTGTCACACCTGGCTTTGGCATCATAGGCATAGGTGGGGTTATCTGTCTGATAATCGGATCGATATTTCTCATACCCAGCTACCCAACAAGGGAATGGCTGATATCAAGTGATTATATGATAGATGCATTAACAATTTCATTAGTTGTCATCGCACTTATTGCAATATTTTTTGCATTTCTCTTGTATAAGATAATTGAAATTAGAAAAAAGAAGGCAACTGTTGGCACGTTTATTGGAGAAAAAGCAAAAACAATTGATAGGATAACACCTGATGGTCCAGGATATGTCCGGTTTAAAGGTGAATACTGGCAGGCACGATCTGACAGCATAATCGAGCCGAATACAAAAGTAATTATCGTTGGAAAAGATGAGACAGTTCTTATTGTGAAACCAAGAGAAAAGATAAGCAAACATTAATCAACCACTTCTTTCTTTGGGGTCTGATTTTGATGAATAACAGTATACAATGTCAGTTTCTTGGCGGATGCAGCGAAGTAGGTAGCCTTGCAATGGTACTAGACGTTGACGGCCTTCGACTTCTTTTTGAATATGGTATGACTCCAAGTAAACCACCCAAGTATCCTCTCCCTCCGCCGCCTGTTGATTTAACGCTTCTCACCCATGCGCATCTTGATCATTCGGGGATGATTCCTTGGCTTTGTGCTCATTCTGATCATAGGATTCTTACGGAAAAATTAACAAGCGAAGTAAGTAGTGTATTACATAAAGATACTGTAAAAATCGCAAAAACAGAAGGATATGCCGCCCCCTACGGTAATACAGATATAAGAGAAGCAGAACATAGCTATATCCCTGTAGAACTATCACAAAAAAGAAATATTGGAGATGACTGTGAAATCAGGTTTCACTCTGCAGGACATATCCCAGGATCCCTTATGTTTGAACTTACTTCAGAACGAAAGATTTTGTTTACCGGCGATCTCAACATTATCGACACTAAACTTGTGAAGGCAGCAAAACCTGTTACATGTGATATTTTATTTTTAGAAACCACTTATGCGGGAAGAGAGCATCCTAAAAGAGAAGAGCTGGAAAAACAGTTTTTAGATAAAATTGATGAGGTTGTACGCAGAGGCGGCGTTGCAGTGATACCTGCGTTTGCGGTTTCAAGATCTCAGGAGCTAGCTATTGTTTTGAAAAATGCAGGCTTTAATGTATGGTTTGATGGGATGGGAAGAAAGGTTTCTAAGATTTTTTTGAAACATCCAAAGCATCTACGGTCTGCAGATGATCTGAAAAAAGCACTTAATAAAATAAATTTTGTTCACTCAGATCAAGGAAGAAAAATGGCGTTAAAATCCGAAGTTATCATAACGTCGAGCGGGATGATGGATGGTGGACCAGTACTTGGTTATATGAATTCGTTAAAAAATGATCCGAAGAGTGCTGTCCTTCTCACGGGTTATCAGGTGGAGGGAACAAACAGTAGGCTTCTTATTGAAAAAGGAAAACTTGATTTCTACGGCGTTACGGAAAATGTAGAATGTGAAGTTGAGTACTTTGATTTCTCTGCTCATGCAGGACATAGTGAGCTTATTGAATTTGCAAAAGCCTGCAGGCCTGAAAAAATCGTGCTTTTCCATGGTGATAACAGAGAAGTTCTTGTGGAGCCTTTAAAGGATGTTGCAGAGATATACATGCCAGATACAAAAGAGATATTGAATTTATAACGTATCTATTTGTTATACCTTTTATTAATATAGTTTGAATAGATGATAAATAATTGATCAATTGCAGAATGCTGGAGGAAATTCAATGGATGAAATGACTCAAAGACAAAAATATGATCTGAAACGGAAAATCGAGGAGCTTACGTCATGTAAAGGAAAACATACCGAGCTTATTTCGCTGTATGTTCCTCCATCTAAAAAAATCTTTGACGTCACCTCGTATCTTAAAAATGAGTTGTCACAGTCTCAGAATATTAAATCTAAGACAACAAGAAAAAACGTGCTTTCTGCAATAGAGTCTATTTTAAGTCGGTTGAAGCAATTTAAACAGCCTCCCGAGAATGGTGTTGTTTTTTTTGTTGGCCATAAAAGCGTTGGTGCTGACCAGACAGAGATGGTTGCATTTATCGTTGAGCCGCCGCTTCCAATTACAACATTTCTGTATCGTTGTGATTCCTCATTTTATGTTGAACCACTTCAGCAGATGTTTACCGAGAAAGACATTTTTGGGCTCTTTTTGATTGATCGCAGGGAATGTACTATTGGTATACTCCGAGGAAGCAGAGTGGAGTTGCTGAAGTATATGACCTCGCAGGTTCCGGGTAAACATGGAAGAGGTGGACAGTCCCAGAGGAGATTTGAGCGTCTGACAGAAATTGCTGCTCATGAATGGTTTGTGAAATGCGGGGAAAAAGCTAGTGGAATATTTTTAGGAGAAGAAAAGTTAAAAGGGATTTTTGTCGGTGGATCAGGTCCAACAAAGCAGTATTTTGTCAATGAAAGTTATTTACATTATGAAATTCAAAACAAAATCGTTGATACGTTTGATACGGGGTATACTGATGAGTTTGGGTTAAAGGAACTTGTCGCTGCCGCGTCAGAAACCATGACTGATCTGAAGATTTCTAAAGAGAAAAAGGTTATGAAACGGTTTTTAAAGGAAATTAAAAAAACCGAAAAAAGCCTTGCAGTCTATGGAGAAGAGCAGGTGAGAAAGGCACTGGAGATGGGAGTTGTTGATACCTTGCTTCTTTCAGAGGATCTAAGAAAATATCGGATTACTCTCTCCTGTCAATCATGTGAATATACGGAGGAAAAGACTGTTGATGAAGACGTGCTTAATGATTTTTCTCCACCGAGTTGTCCGAAGTGTAGTACTTCGACTCTTATGGAGTTAAAAGAGAAAGTTGATCTTGTTGATGAGCTTTCAGATATGGCTGAAAAGACAGGTGCAAAGGTTGAGCTTATCTCTAAAAATAGTGAAGAAGGCGATTCATTGTATAGTGCTTTCAGTGGTCTTGCTGGTATACTTCGCTATGCTGTTGATATATAATTAATGTTTCATAAAAAATATTTTGTGGGAGAAAATTGAAGTGATTTTTAGATTGGATTATTTTATAAAAAATACATTAAACCGATGGTTTTATAAATAATGAAATATATTATTCATATTGGTAGTACACCATGTCGTCACGAGAGGATTTCAAGTCATTTATACCAGCGAGTAAAACGATACCAGAACTTACAATTAAAGCAGTTATCGTTGGAGCAATTCTTGCTGTTATACTCGGAGCAGCAAATGCATATCTCGGGCTTTATGCAGGAATGACCGTATCAGCAGTAATACCCGGAGCCGTTATGGCGTTTGCTCTTTTGAAGCCATTTAAAGGAACTATTTTAGAAGTAAATATTGGCATGATGGGTGCTGCAGCAGGCGAAGCACTAGCTGCAGGAATAATATTTACCATACCCGCCCTTGTTCTCCTAGGAACATGGACTGAGATTCGTTATGTTGAGACAACACTTATCGCCCTACTTGGAGGAATGCTAGGTGTATTCTGGATGATACCTCTCCGAAGAGCACTTATCATCAAAACAGATCTCCCGTTTCCTGAAGGAGTTGCTGTTGCCGCAGTACTCACAACAACTGTTGGTGATGAAACAGCAGCAAAGGACGATGGAGGTGGCGTGAGCGCTATCTGGCTTGTAATAGGTGTTCTTGTTGCAGGACTGTTTAAATTTGGACAAGTAGCAATAAAGGCGTTTAGTGGTGCAATTCATGGCATTATAAATATCGGTAAATTTGATATCGGCACTGGGGAAAAATCAGGAATATTCTATGGTGGAGTCGCAACATCACCAGCACTTCTTGGTGTCGGATGGATCATCGGACCGAAAATTTCATCGTTTGTATTTGTCGGTGGACTCATTGGCTGGGTAATACTTGCTCCCCTCATTGCACTAGCAACAGGCCTACCAATGCCCGTTGAAGCAAACGAAATAGCAGATGCTCTTGCGTTTGGAAACGGCAATTTTGATTTAGGCAGTCAAATATGGGGATTCTTCCAAATATGGGGAAGATACATCAGATACATCGGTGTTGGTGCAATGGTTGTTGGAGGGCTATGGACCATATGGATACTGAGAAACAATCTTGCCATTGGAATAAAAGAGGCAATCGCTGGAATCAGAGGAGGGCAAATCGAAGCGAAGAAAAGAACTGATGAAGATCTCAACTTCAAATTCGTATTCTTAATGATCGGTGCGCTCACAATACCAGTCTTTATTCTTTATGCATTTATATCAGATATGTGGGGGGTTTCTGCGATAATGGCAGTCTTTGCAATACTCTTTGCCTTTGTTGCAAGTGCGATTGCAGGATATATGGCAGGGCTGCTTGGGTCATCAAATAACCCAATATCCGGTGTGACCGTATCTGTTCTTCTTATCACATCATTAATACTTCTTGGCTTTGGACTTTCAGGAAACGTAGGTGCATATGGTATTGCGATTCTTATTGCAGCAGTTATTTGTTGCGCTGCGGCAATATCAGGAGACGTTCTGCAATCAATGACGTGTGGTCAAATGATAGGAGCGACACCTAAAAACCAACAGATCGCAGAAATTATAGGAGTGCTTGCCGCTGCACCAATTCTTGCACTTGTCGTCCGAGCACTTGACCAAGCATATACCATAGGAAGTACCAACCTACCCGCACCTCAGGCGTTTCTTATGGCCGGAATCGTACAAGGGGTTCTTGGGGGAGATATGGTGTGGCCGTTTGTCGTTGCAGGAATGGTACTTGCATTTGTACTTATTCTCATTGATCTTCCTGTTCTACCTGTTGCAATTGGTATCTACCTACCATTTACATTAGTTGTTCCAATATTTGGCGGGGGTATCATACGATCTATTACCAACAAGGTTATTGCAAAGAAATATGGATCCGCTGAAGAAGAGGTCAGTGATTGGGAGCTAGCAATAAAACAAACTGATGTGAAACCAAAAGAAAAGATTATAAGATCGGGACTTCTTCTCACCGCTGGGCTTATCGCTGGAGAAGCACTGATGGGAGTTATTGTTGCATTCCTCATCATCGGCGGCATAGATCTGGCAATATTTGACTATCCGCCAATACTACCAGGAATGATCATATTCCTCTTTATCGCACTTCTCCTAGCATATATCCCGCTGAGGGAACTATTTGCAAAAGAAGAATAAACAGAAACCTCGCCTGCCAACCGTTGAAGAAATGCTCCGATACCAACCAAAACGAGCAGATTTTCAATGGGAGACAAACAAGGAAGGACTCGTACAGATAAAGGTTCCAAAATTCAAAAGCAACATTGGCATTTCTTTTTGCAAACTAGTCAGAAAGGAAAACGCATTTACTGCAAACATGGACAAGCTTGGCTCTCTTGTATGGAAACACTGTGACGGAAAAAACACGCTAAAAGACATTCTTGATCTTCTTAACAAAGAATTTTCAAAAGAAAAAAACGTTGACCAACGACTTTTTTTATTTATTCAACAAATGATAGGTTTAAACTACATTGAATATTAATCTACCTTTAATTTTACAAAATTCTCAACCATTTCTTTACAAATCTGTACAAGTACAATCATGTGATCTCAATTTCCATGGTCCAGGAATTATGTTTTCCCGATATTTTCTTCTCCCTAATTTCTAGCTTTTTTGCAAAGAGTGGACAGTTCAGAACAAATGTTTCAAACTCTCCGCCTTCTCCTGCAGGATTAATGTTGTATTTATCATATAGTGTTGTTACTTCTTGAATGAATGTAGTATCGATTGTTCTTCCCAGCCATTCCCTATTCAAAGGATAGGCAAACACGCCCGTAATAATTATTTCAAAATTATTCTTAATCAAGTCTCCTAATAGTTCCAATTGGTTTTTTTGCCACAGAGGATTAAAACAATCAAGTTCAAGATTGTCACATATTTTCTGTATTCTTGATGCCTGATATGCTGATTCCACAGTACCAGTTACAACCCCTTTAATTTCATATTCATCTTTTGCTCTTT
>Ga0209978_10000438_pt1 | contig 15725 bp, 13 predicted proteins | sample BentaG_FD_182805 | JGI IMG/M metagenome (GOLD analysis project Ga0209978, IMG submission 182805) | Deep subsurface microbial communities from South Atlantic Ocean to uncover new lineages of life (NeLLi) - Benguela_00093 metaG (SPAdes)... | ecosystem: Environmental > Aquatic > Marine > Oceanic >... | reverse complement strand
CGCCTGTCTCCCGGCAAAGCCCAAATCTGGTGAACAGCTACTCGATCAAACCACGGTTTCGCAAGCGCTCATGCTCCCAGGCTGCAAAATCTGCAGGAGGGTGGACGATTTCGGCATCAGGCTTTCGCTGAAGTTTTGTCACATCATTGGGACATCCAGTTACGCACAGACCGCATCCGATACACTTCTTTCGATCAACAACAGCAATCCCGTCCTTTTCAGAGATCGCATTTACCTGGCATCGTTCTATGCAAGTTCCACATCCTAGGCATTCATCAGGATCAATGACCGCGTAGTAGTTGGCTTGTGCTACCGAGTTCTCTATTCCCCACTCGTTGATTCCTCTGAGTATGGCACAGCAGCAACCGCAACAGTTACAGATGTAACCAATCTCATATACCCACAACGCCCCCGTCTGGATCTTCTGGATGTTGCTTACTGTATGGACCAGACCGACCTCCTCTGCCTGATCGAGGATGTCCAGAGCCTCTTCCTGCGAAATACTATGTGGACTTGGAGGACGCTCCTTTAAAGAATAGTTTAGACAAGTTCTGAGAGGAAAGTTACACCTACGATCGATATGGGCCATCTGCACTCGACAGATGCAATCCTCGACACGAATCGTCTTGGCAGCCAGAAGAATTTTCCGGACATCGTCATAGGGAAGTATCCACTCAGTTTTCACTGCATTTTGTGCGGGGACAACCCGATGTACGGCGGGGTGTGGTCTCATGATACCTGCAGCACCTCCATCCGCCATATAATGGTCTATGAGATGAGCAAGCTCGTGGTCCATATTATCCAATTGAAATTCAAATATGCCTACTATGAAGGGCGCCAGTCTGAACCGTAGCTTACCAGCCTGCTTATCGGACCATACAAAGCCTCGCTTGGCCATATTCAACAACATTGTCATGGCCTCCTTGACAGGCAGTCCAATCCGTTTTGCTATTACGTCAACGGGTTCCATGTCCCCGCACAATTGGATAGCTATCGAAGCCTCCTCTGATGAGAACATCTTTTTCAGAAGTTGTATCTCGACGTTCGATGGTGTTCTGGGAAAACCATTTGGAAGCCTGTCCAAAGCCACAGCAAGCTGTTCATAAATGTCGTTGGTCATCTTGCATCCTCCTTTCTTTACACCTTTAAATCTCTATACGCTGGCGCCTAACTCATTCATATCCGAAGTTTGGTTCCGCCTTCCCTGCTGAATTTATAATGTACAAATTTTATATTTTTATTTAAAACTTATATCTGTGTCTATCTAATGAATTGTACCTATTTACACTATTGTGTCAATGTAACTATACTAATATAAGTGCTTAGTGCATAGTATTTCGTTGTTTTCACCCTTCCGCCGCTGCTCCCTCTCTCCATTTCTCAAGAAATGTGTCCAATGTCCAGCCGGCCGTTACTAGTCCCAGAAACTAACTTTATAGACACCCTATCGCCTTTTTATACCCCAGATTTAGTAACAGACGAAGAAACCAGTTCCCCTTTGGTATTCCCAATCTGGTAAAGATTGACTTATATAAATAGCACTCCTTCCATGCCCATTTGCAACCCTCGTCCAATACCTCTCGAGACATCAACTTCGGCCTGAAGACAGCACCGCCGTACTTACTCCAGTCTTTAGTGACTATTCTGTTCTCTTTAATTAATTTCTGGTAAATTGGTGTTCCCGGAAAGGGAGTTAGGGTTGAAAACGACACAGAGTCAAGTTTATTGTTTTTGACAAACTCCACTGTTTTCTCAAAAACGCTCTCGTCATCATGATCAAACCCGAATATGAAAGCGCCATGGATTGAAATTCCATGCGCGTGTATTTTCTTAATGGCCTCCTCATAATGCTTAACAACATTAAATGATTTGCCCACTTCTCTTAAGCTTGCCTGTGATAAAGATTCGAAGCCTATAAACATTCCAATACATCCACTTTCGGCAGCCAGTTTGAGCAGCTCTTCATCTCTGGCAAAGGTTAATGATGCTTGACCTATCCATTTTTTCTTACAAGGAGTTACTGCTTTAAATAACTCCTTTGCGCGCCGGGGTATTTTAACAATGTTATCATCTACAAAGAATAGATATTTACCTTCGAGAGTCTCAACTTCTTTAACAACATCCTTGACCGGACGAAATCGGTAGGTGTTGCTAAAAAAAGAGGCAACCGAACAAAAGCTGCAACGGAATGGACATCCCCTCGCAGTTTCTACAGTATTAAACATTGTATAGGCTTTAGCTTTAAGCAAATCCCTTCTGGGAATAGATTGATTCTCTAAATTTGCCAGCTCCTTGCGACGATAGAATTTCCCAAGTTTTCCTAACTCAAAATCATGAAGAAGTGTCGTCCATATTTCCTCCGCTTCTCCTATAACTATGGAATCGCTGTGTTGAATAGCTTCTTCAGGCATTGCGGAAGGATGAAAACCTCCCAAAACAACGGCTGTTCCTCTCTTTCTGAATACATCGGCGACCTCATATGCCCGAATTGCAGTTGGGGTCATTACTGTTATTCCAACCAAGTCAATCTCTTCGTCAAAATTGAGTTTCTCTACATTCTCATCTATCACCAAGACTTCAATATCTGGGGGTGTCAAGGCAGCTAAGGTAACGATACCCAAATTCGGGGCCAAACCTCCTCCCCCTCCCGGCAAAAGAGGTACTATCAACAGTAATCGCATGTTTCTTTCCTCACTCTTTGGTCCAGTTAGTCCAGGTTTTGCAAAAAAATAATTTTAAATGCTTACCCATTAACTCACGTGGTTCATTTTCTCCTTTCGGAGAATCCAAATGGGGTCAAGTCTTACATTATAACATTCGCCTCTCCTAGATGTTTAATCTTATTCCCGAGTGACTGTCCCCATTTTTGATTAAGATTTTTTGAACTTGCGTTACTACTTTTCCTTTTTGTTTCTTTCATATGGAATCACGTGTTATTGAGGGATGATTATTGAAATTTTTGTCCCTTCCCCTTTCTTGCTTTTTAGTTCAATTTTCCCTTTGTGGGCTGCAATTATTTTGTGTGCAATCGAAAGACCCAATCCTATACCTTCGTCTTTTGTGGTGAAAAATGGATCAAAGATTCTCTTTAAATTATTCTTTGGGATTCCCCTACCTGTATCTGTGAATTCGATGGATATCCGGTCAAAAGAAGTTTTAAAAGTTCTGACTGTAATGCTTCCACCACCTTCAGTCGCTTCAACTGAATTGTTTAATATGTTTAAAAATGCCTGTCTTAACCACACACCATCACCGTCCACCTTTTTAAATCTACCCAAGTTCAACTTCAAAGCTATCTGTTTCTCTTTTAAAATGTCTTTAAATTGTTTTACCGTTTCTTTTATCAATTTGTTTATATCAATTTTGTTCGTAGAAAGTTTGAGCGGTTTTGAAAATTTCAGAAATTCATCTACTAAAAGGTTCAAATCTGCACATTCTGTTGTAATCGCATGGATATACTTTGGCTCAACCTCCTTTTTAAGCAGCTTTGCATAGCCAAGGATAGAACTGAGAGAATTTTTGAACTGATGAGCAATCCCTGCGGAAAGTTCACCAAGAGATGCTAATCTTTCTTTTAAAATAACCTCATCCTGTAATTTTTTCAGTTCCGTCATATCCGAAAATATTAAAGAGACACCTATTCTATTTCCCAGCACATCTTCCATCACAGCAGGGCTTACATACAAAAATCTATTCTCCCCATCTTTTTTCTTAATATCCAATTCGTATATCTTCTCTTCGAGTTTTTTCTGCAGAGATTTACTTATTAAACCGGAGATTTTTTTATCGAAGATTCTATCGTATCTTTTTCCTATCGCATCCGCTTCAAAAACTGAAAGAATCTCACAACCTGCCCCATTCAGACAGGTCACGATTCCTTCATTGTTTACACTTATTACACCAGATGCCATACTGTTAAGAATATATTTGTTGAACTCTTCTATATTTTCTCTTTTCTTTGCTTCCTCCACTGCAATTTTCCTCAATTTTTCAATCGACTCTTCAAATGTATGGACTACGTAATCAATGTCCTTTTCTTCCCTCTTTTCCCTTAAAGAAGATGCCTTGTGTTTCATTCTTTCAAGAGGTTTGAACATGGATGTGAGGAAGATAACTCCAAATACGAAGATGGCAAGGAGTAAGGCTATCTTTAACCCAAAGTCTATTTTCGATACCCTGTTGATAAGAGAAACCTCTCCTACTGAAGTTTCCACAACGGAGATAAATCTGTCTCCTATTGGGGAAAATAAAGCAAGGCGTACATCACCAAATCTGGTCTCGTATGGTTTTGAAAATACATTTTCTCCATTGATTACTTTTTCAACAAGAGAATCTTCGATGCTTTCATAATACATCTCAATTCTATTAGCATTCCTATGCTTAGAATCAAGAAATATTCTCTTATTTTCATCTATAATACAGATATTCCCTACAGAAGAGAGAAATGCAGAATTGCTTATAGATTCCTGGAGTTTATCATAATCTCTTCTGCTAATGCTCGATTTTGAAATCGAGTTGAGGTCGGCTTTTGAAATGTTTTGATACATTATCTTTGAAGTTAAGAAAAGTCTGCTCTTTATCTCTTCTGTCAAATTTACTCTGGCACGTGCGATAATGTAGAGTGTAATAAAATCGGTTAAAAGGAAGATGAAGATAAACAGCATCAGAGATAATTTTATTTGAAATTCGTATCTTTCCATAACTCCAAATATACAACACAGATAATAGATGTCAAGAGGCTGTCCGAGGATTAAAATTTTAGAAACACAATTCTTACGCACATACGGGTTACGCCATTTTGGATCAGTTTTTCTGAAAAATTGCAATTCAGACACTGATTATCACAGATATTGACTCTGTTAGATGTTTACTATCTAACAGGGTGAACTGATTAAATCTTTTTTACAATCTGTGTTCACCCTGCACCAAATCATGGTGCGGGGTTCATCAGTGTAAATCTATGTCTGCTGTCTGAATCACAGTGTTGAAAAATTTGATACTTGACAGATGGTTTTTTAATATATAAACTTGAAGTCGAAAATAGGGATGAAGCATAGAATACTGATAATAAACTGGGAAGATATAAAAAATCCTCTCTCGGGTGGAGCAGAAGTCCATCTTTTTGAAATATTCAAACGTCTTGTTAATAGTTACGAAATACACCTTCTCTGTTCGGGTTTCGAAGGTGCAGCCAAGGAGGAGGTGATTGATGGGATATTTGTTCATCGGGTAGGGAAGAGAAACAATTTCAATTTTTATGTCGTCAGAGAGTTTGCAGAACTTGATAAAAAATATAATTTCGATCTCGTAATAGAAGATATAAACAAACTCCCCTTTTTTGGAAGATTTTTTATTCCTGTGAAAAGAATTGGTATAGTTCATCACCTTTTCGGCAAGCTTATCTATTATGAAACAAATTTTATCTCTGGGAGTTATGTCTATATATTAGAAAGATCGATTTCCTATTTTTATAGAGATATTCCACTTATAAGCGTTTCCAAGAGTACAAAAATGGATCTTGTTAAAATAGGCATACCGATGAAAAATATAAAGGTGATTTACAATGGTGTTGACTTCGCAAAGTTTAGACCAAGGGAGAAATCTCGTGAACCTTTGATCGTAGGAATAGGGAGACTGAAGAGGTATAAGAGATTCGATATTCTCCTTCAGGCGGTAAAGATTCTAAAACAGAGATTAGACAAATTTCAGGTGAAGATAGTAGGCGATGGAGATGATATTGAAAGACTGAAAAATATCACGGTGAAACTGGGAATAAAAAAATTCGTTGAATTCACAGGTTATGTAAGTGAACAAGAAAAAGCGAGGATACTTTCTATGTCCTGGATAAATGTGAATACATCGCCAAAGGAAGGATGGGGCTTGACGAGTCTCGAGGCACAGGCATCAGGAACACTTTCTATCGTTCCTATCAGTCCAGGTTTGATAGAGACTGTAATTGACAAAAAAACAGGTTTTCTTTACCCTTTTGGTGACCCAAATTCCCTCAGTAATATAATCGAAATGGTTATCAAAAAGAGAAATTTAGTCAAAATAATGGGTAGAAATGCTACGAAATGGGCAGAGAATTTTTCATGGGAAACTTCGGCGTTAGAGACGGAAGAACTGATTGAGTCGATTCTTTATTGACATCCCAAAATAATTTGGTATTTTTTCAAAAGTAGGGAAGAATAATATGATCGAATGGGATGAGTATTGGGAAAAGTATTCGATATCTAAGGCGGAGAGATGGCTAATCTTAGAAAGGGATAAGATGATAAACACTTATTTAGACAAGATAGATTCACTAAAAAAAGAGGTGATTGAAATAGGATGTGGTTATGGTTCTAATATCAATCTGATAAAGAAAGGTAGAAACGATGTAGAATGTTATGCCTTGGATAACAGCAGTGTTGCTATTGAATTGATAAAAAAGGAGATTCCCAATGCTTTTTTGTCAGATTGTAGAAACACGCCTTTTCCTAATAACAAGTTTGATTTCATCTTTAGTGCTGGATTAATGGAACACTTTAGGGAGGAAAAACCTTTTTTGAGAGAAATGAAGAGGATTTTAAAATATGGCGGGTATCTAATTACTTTTGTTCCAGCAAGATACTCATTATGGAAACTTTATCAATTGCTTCATTTTGGTATGTGGAAGCATGGATATGAGAAATCTTATACTTATAGTGGATTAGAGTTACTATTTATCAACAATAATTTTCGTGTAATAAAAATTGTAGGAATTGATCCTTTTAGTATCAATGGATTCATAATGAAATTGTTTAATATTACATTCTCTCCTGTGATCAAAAGATCCTTTCTAAAAAGTGGGTATACTGAACTCTGTATAATTGCCAAGCATCTTCCTCCCTCCACGACTTATTGAGAATGAATGGGGAGAGATATCAATAAAACTCATCCATTGGACAATTCTACAATCTCTTTATGTACTCGGATATGAGGCGAGAGACTCTTTCTATATCCTTTATAGATAAAGTTTCGACAGATGAGTGCATATATCTTAAAGGAATTGAAACTACTCCTGTGGGTATCCCTTCTTTAACTATCTGCATGTCGTCTGCATCCGTTCCTGTAATACTTGCACAGGGTTCAATTTGATAAGCAAGTTCCATATCTTCTGCAGTCTTTTTTAAATCATCGAATACCTTCTTACTTATATTTGGTCCAACTGCAATTACAGGTCCACCATTGAGTTTATAGGTTTCGCTCTCATCTGTTTTTGACATATCACCATGTGTGACATCTAATGCGAGTGCAATATCTGGATAGATACCGTATGCTGAAGAAACCGCACCTAAACCCGTAACTTCTTCCTGAACAGTTGCAACCCCATATACATCCCAACGGTGGACACTCCCTTTGAGATTTTCCAATACACCTATCATAGATACTACACTTGCACGATTATCGAATGCCTTCGATAAGTATATATCATTGGTGAGTGGTGTGAATTCTCTTGCCATAGACACCACATCACCAACTTTCACGGTCTTTTTTACTTCTTCCTCAGAGAGACCTACATCGATGAACATATCTTCTCGTTTAACAATTTTATCTCTTTCTTCCTTTTCCTGCAAGTGAGGAGGTTTGGCGCCTACAACACCCCACAGGTCTTTCACCCCGTGCACGATAACTTCCTGTGCCAGCAAAATTCTTGGGTCAAATCTCCCGACTTCAGTGAATTTCAAATAGCCACCCTCATCAACTTTCGTTATCATCAATCCGATCTCATCAAGGTGGGAAGCAATGAGTATCTTGTGTGTTGAATCTGTTCCTTTCTTATAAGCAATGACATTACCCATCTTGTCCGTTTTTACTCCATCTGTATATTCTTTCAGTATCTCTATCAGGTTTCCTCTAACCTCATCTTCAAATCCAGAAACCCCAAATGATTCAGAAAGTCTTCTTAAACTCTCAACGACTTCCATACAATCTCCTGACCCACGGAATTACACAGATGCGGTGTCTTTACCTTTGCGGATATAATTTTAATGATGCAGACCAGTTTTTCAGTTTCTCAATTCTATCTTCTTTATTCTCTGGTAGTTCAAACGGTCTTCCACGTCCATCAATTATGACTCCAACCACGCCGCCTTCGACTTCTGTTTCTACCTTTTTGCCTTTCCCGGCACCGCAGTCGAACCTTTTTTCAGGCTCTAATACAGTCCGCACTTTTTTTAGAACTGGTAGTTCCACTAACTTCATCTCACCAAAGTTGACACCCGTTTCAATCTCTCTCCCATCCTGTATGAACTTCACATTGACACATTTTTGTCCTTCTTTCCCTGTACCAACAGGGGCGATACAAGTCCCAAGTCTTATCAGACAGTCCTTATCGAAGACTTCTGTAGCAGGTTTTTCGTGGACGGTTGATAAGACTCCCAGCTGCGGCATCATAAATATACTATCCACGGTGAGCATCGTAGTACCTTCTGGCAGGAAGGCATCTATGAGCATCGCAGCAGCCTGTACCCTTCTGGGTGCATGAGAGAGCGATCCACCCGAGCCAACCAAAAGATCGAGTGACATCATGTTGACAAGAGTCTCTCCTGTTGCTTTCTGCGCAAAGGCATCTGATATTGTACGTTCTTGCTGCACCCCTTTCAGCCCTACCGCCATAGATTTGTGCTGTTTGAAAGCAAGCCTTAAGGCTTCTCTTGCAATAGCCTGCTCTATCTGAAGTTCTTTCAAAGATTGGGGAATTGTAGTAGGTCGTATCATCTTATTACGAATTATATTTCGAAGTTCAGTCTCGTCTATTTCGAATGGTATCCACCTGATTATATTTTCAATACCCGATTCTGCGAGCACATTCGATATAGAATAACTCATCCCAAGATTGGCACTCACTGTTCGATTGAAAATGTTCTGGAAAAAGGAGAAGACATCGGTCGTGGCTCCACCGATATCCACTCCTATAACCTCTATATTCTGTTTTTCGCCAATTTTTTGAATTAAAAGTCCAACTGCACCGGGTGTCGGCATTATTGGAACATCTGTCCATGACATCAGTTTTTTATATCCCGGTGCATGTGCCATCACATGTTCCATAAAAAGGTCGTGGATCTTATTGCGGGCAGGCTGAAGGTTTTCTCTCTCAAGGACAGGTCTTATATTTTCGACAGATTCTAAAGCGGCCTTATCTTTTAATGTCTTTTCAACTATCTCCCATGCTTCTTTGTTCCCGGCATAGATTACGGGAAGGTCGTAACCAATACCAAATCTGGGTTTGGGGTCTGCTGCCCTCACCAGTTCAGCCAGTTCAACCACATGAGAAATTGTTCCACCATCAACACCACCTGATAGTAGTATCATATCAGGACGGAGTTTTCTGATTCTTTCAATCCTCTGATATGGAAGTCTTCCATCATTACTGGCTATGGCATCCATAACTATTGCACCTGCACCGAGTGCTGCCCGCTGGGCACTTTCTGCCGTCATCGTAAGAACTACCCCTGTAACCATCATCTGAAGTCCTCCGCCAGCACTGCTTGTCGAAACATACACATCGACACCCTCATTTTTGCTCTTCTGCGGTGTAATGATCTTTTCTCCATCGAGTATTTTCCTGTTGGAAAGTTCTTCTACTTCTCTAATAGCATTCAGTACACCCCGTGTAACATCTTCAAATGGTGCCTCTACCGTAGTTGGTGCTTCGCCCCTCACCACAAGTCTGTACCCCTCACCTTTTTTCTCTATCAAGATTGCTTTGGTTGTTGTGCTTCCGCAATCTGTTGCAAGGATTGAATTTATTTTCTTCTTCATAAACCCTCCAATTTTTTAACCCTTCTATCCTTTCTCTGCATCAATCCTTTCTATCTCGCACAAGAGTCTTTCTATGTTTTCCCTCTCTTCAAGCATACTTGCGATCTCATCGTATTCTTTAAAAGAAAAGACCGATTTAAAAATTGGCTCGAAGAAGATCATAGCCTGACTTCCAATAAAACTGAGTGGTTTCATAGATTCTAAAAATACAATTGCTGGAACTGTGAGTCTCATATCAACGATTTTCTTTGCTATCTTTTCAATGAGTTCTTTCTTTCTCTCCTCAGTAATTTCAATGGGTTGGTTTTCTATATTTTTAAAACCGAACATATCAGTCTAAAAAGAGATACTGTTTCCACCTTCTATCTGGAATTTCCATGAATGAGTGGACTATTGAGAAAAAATGTGGTCTTTTTGGTTTTTTAATAAGAAACATATTCACTTCTTCTGGAGACCTGTCGCCCTTTTTATTATTGCATTCCAAACAGGCACAGACGAGGTTCTCCCACGAATCTTTTCCACCGAACTTTTTGGGAATTACGTGATCTGTCGTCATCGGGCCTTTTTTAGTTCCACAATATTGACAGATATGGCGGTCTCTTTTTATGATATTCTTCCTTGTAAGGGCAACAGCCTTTCTTGGTGCTTTTATGTAATATATGAGACGAACGACACTTGGAAGGGGAAGAATTTGAGAGACAGAACGGACTGCACACCCATCATATCTCTCAATCATCTCCGCTTTGCCAAGATAGAGAAGTATGATAGCTCTTTTTGCCTTTGTGATACTCAAAGGCTCATAGTTCTGATTAAGTACCAGTACATATCTATTGAGCATACTATCTCTCAGGCATAGGTGCTTCTACTACAGATTCAAATTTGAAACGATGAGTATAATATGAGAACTTGATACTGTCTTCATAAGTAATACCGATGATTATCTTATCGCCAGGATATTTTTCAATATGGATATCCTCTTCTAATAGGGATATCTTGAGTTCTTTTGCATTCTCCATAATTCTGTTAACTATTACCTCATCTGGCTCCAGAGAGTCGAATTTTGCAGTCTGTTTCATTCTATCTTTCATTGAAAAATAGGCAAAGTAGACACATGCAAATTTAAAACCTGCATATATTACTGCAACGAATATCAAAATTACAATTGCAGCCTTGATAAGACCAAATCCTTTAGTATTAATCATATCCGAACTCCGTTTTTCTTAATTCAATTGTTATTTTAATCTTTTTCCCGCAGTTCTTTATATTCCTTTTTGCATAGTCACCATAATTGGGGTCGAGGATTCCTTTTGCATATTCTTTTATTGCTTTTCCGTACTCTCTAAGTGCACTAGTCCATTTTTTTAACTTTCTGTTTTTGTCACCCATATCCCTGTAGATGTCGCCGAGAAGCACATACGGCAGTACATTTAAAGTATCGAGTTCCAGAGACTTTTTTGTTATCGACTCCGCCTCCCTATACTTTTTTAGTTTTATATAAATACCTGCGATGTTATAGTAAGCAGTGGGTTCTCGAGAAGATATCTCCTTTGCTTTGAAATAAGATTTCAATGCTTCAGTATAGCATTTCATCTCCTCGTATGTCTTACCCAATTTCATCACTACGGTATAGTAAGCTGGCCACAGTTCCAGAACTTTTTTGTATTCTTCTACTGCCGATTCATACTTTTTTGCTTCGAAGTATGCGTCTCCCAGAGATGTGTGTGCCTGGATATCATTGGGATATTTGGTCACCACTTCTGTCAGTTCTTTTATTGCGTCTGTATATCTTTTTCCATTGATGTATGCTTCACCGAGGGCGTATCTGATCGAGAGTTCTTCAGGTTTCAGTTCCTTCGCTTTTTCAAGATAGAGGATTGCACTATCCGGCTCTAACTTCTTGTTGAATGCCACACCTTTACCCTGAAGGGCTTCTACATAATCGGACTTTTTGGCGAGAGCGATATTATACTCTTTAATCGCTTCATCGTAATTGTACATGGATACCAACACATATCCAATACCATAATGACCTTCTGGAGAATCAGGGTCGATTTTCCTAACAAAGTCTGTATATACAAGCAATGCAGAGTCAGGAAGGCCTTTACCCATATATCCATTTGCAAGACCTGCGTAACTATCAAAATCTTTTGGTTCAAGTTTTATAGCCCTTTTAAAGCAGTTTATAGCATCGTCCCATTGTTTATTTTTTAGATATTCACACCCAATGCTTTTCTGTATTTCAAGTCTGCTTGGCTCTTCTTTTTCAGGTATTTTCTCTACCTTTCCTGGAGCACATCCAATGAGAAAGATTAAAACCAAAATGCACAACATAGCGCAGACAATTTTTTTCATCATACCTCCTTCCCATACGGTCGCAGACCCGTATGGGATCCGTACGGAAAATTTGTGGTGGAGCCGACGGGATTCGAACCCGTGACCTTTTGACTGCCAGTCAAACGCGCTCCCAACTGCGCCACGGCCCCGCATAGTATCACTATTTTAAGATTAAAAAGAACTCTGTCAAGTAAAAATTAACCACAGAGAACACGGAGATCACGGAGAAAAAAGAATAAAATTGAATCTCTTCCGCCCATACGGGCAGTATGGACTGTGCTCTCTGATGTCTCTGTGAACTCTGTGGTTTATATTTTCATTATAGATCAAGAAAAAATTGCAACCGCAAATTTATGCCTTTCTTGCAGTTGACAAGAGTGAATGGTTATATATAACAAGCATTGTGCAGAAAGTAAAAAACATAATTTTAATGGGAAAACCAGGAGTAGGAAAAACTACACTAGTTTTGAAAATCTTGGATTTGTTGAATAGAGAACCTTATGGATTCTATACGAAAGAGATCAGAGAAAAAGGAACAAGAGTTGGATTCGAACTTGTTAACCTGTCAGGAGAAAGGGGCATTTTATCTCATACGAATATAAAAAGTAAATTCAGAGTAGGGAAATACGGAGTCAACCTTGATGATGTTGAAAGAATCGGAGTGAAGGCTGTAAAGGAAGGAATTTCAAAAGGCAGTCTCGTGGTGATAGATGAAATAGCAAAGATGGAACTCTTCTCCGTTAAGTTCAAGGAGGTTGTCCTTGCCGCTTTGAATTCTAAATCTCCTGTCCTTGCTACCATTATGGCATGTTCCTACCCGTATGGAGATAGAATCAAGTTAAGAAAAGATGCAGAAATTATAGAAGTAAGTTATGCAAATCGCAATACTCTGCCAGATCTTATCAAGAGGAAAATAGAAGAATTATTATGAAAGGTCAGGTTTGCCCATCTTGACCTTTCTCATCGTCTGGGTTTTTTAAATATATCCCCTATATGTTTTATTGCGCAGTATTCCCCACACATAGTGCATACATCTCCGGATTTTGATGGGTTTCTATCTCTAATTTCTTTAGCCTTTTTAGGGTCAATCGCTGTTTTTATCATTTTATCCCATTTCAGATGCTTTCTGAAGTTTGACATCTTGCGATCCCATCTGTCCGAGTTTGCAATGCCTTTAGCTATGTCTCCTGCATGAGCTGCTATCCTCATTGCTACCACCCCTTCTCTCACATCTTCAACAGTTGGCAGAGATAGATGCTCGGATGGTGTTACATAACATAAAAAATCTGTGCCGTAAGCGGCTGCGGATGCTCCGCCTATTGCAGCGGTTATATGGTCATATCCGGGTGCCACATCCGTAACAAGCGGTCCTAATACATAGAATGGTGCATTTCGACACAACTTTTTCTCAAGCATCACATTCGTTGCCACTTCATTCAAAGGTATATGCCCAGGTCCCTCTACCATTGCCTGAACCCCTCTCTCGCGTGCGCGGTCCACAAGTTCACCTATGACTATGAGTTCCTGAATCTGTGGCCTGTCTGTTGCATCTGCCAGAGAACCTGGACGGAGCCCATCACCAAGACTCAAAGTTACTTCATATTCTTTAGCAATATCTAAAAGCCTGTCATAATATTCATATAGAGGGTTCTCTTTTTTGTTGTATACCATCCATTCTATGAGAAATGTTCCGCCCCTCGATACTACATCGGTAAGTCTCCCCTGTTCCCTCAGTCTCTCCACCGATTCAAGAGTAACACCACAGTGGACGGTTATGAAGTCTACCCCATCTTCACAATGTTTTTCTATTGCATTGAAGAGTTCGTCCACACTCATCTCAACGATAGATTTGTGCTTGAATTTAACTACATCAACACACGCCTGGTATATCGGGACTGTTCCAAGAGGCACAGAACACTCTTTTAAAATAGCCTTTCTGATGTTATAGAGGTCGCCACCTGTAGACAGGTCCATAACCGTATCAGTACCTACCTCTAAAGCTACTTTTAACTTCTCAAGTTCATATCCCACATCCACCTGGTCAGGAGAGCTTCCTATGTTTGCATTAACCTTCGTTTTCAAGCCCTTTCCTATGGCTGTTGGTTTCTTAATCTTTCTCCTCTTTATATTCAATGGTACTACCGTTTCTCCGCTTCGAATAGATTCTTGTAAATACTCAACGGAGACACCCTCGGAGCGGGCAATCTTATTCAAAACTGTTTTATCCATCTTGATTATGATAAAAAGATAAACGGGTTTGTCAAGAAAAATCGACCTATCTCTGGATCCGTATGAAATGCACCGAGCGGAGTCCACCCATACGGGCCGTACGGCAGGATCCGTATGGACAGATTTTCACAAGACACTAAAGAGAAAATAAGAAAATGGAAATTGTGAAACTGAATGGATAAATTTCTTAATTTTCAATTTTCTAATTTCTATTTTCTGGGGTTAATCTTGTGGTTTATAACTTGATTGAGCAAAAAGAACTTGACATTGAAGATTGGAACTATATTATTGACTTAATGGTTAAAAAAATTTTGATTGCTAATCGAGGAGAGATTGCTGTCCGTATAATCAAAGCATGTAGAGAATTAGGGATTCCTACCGTCGCTGTCTACTCTTCAGTAGACAGAAAGGCTTTGCATATCCAATATGCTACAGAAGCCATCTGTATCGGTCCGCCTCCACCTTTGGAAAGTTATCTGAACATCGATGCAATAATAAACGCTGCTAAGAAGTCGGGTGCAGATACAATACATCCTGGTTATGGGTTCCTCGCTGAAAATCATCTCTTTGCAAAACGGTGTGAAGATGAAGGTATTATCTTCATAGGACCGAATTCCAGAGCATTGAAACTGGTGGGAGATAAAGTGGAGTCGAGAGAGACGATGACTAAAGCAGGCATTCCTATAATTCCTGGTATGAGGAGTAAAGGCAAAGAGTTAAAAAAATTCGAGTCTGAGGCGGATAAGGTAGGTTATCCGATTTTGATCAAGGCATCCGGTGGCGGAGGTGGAAAGGGGATGAGAGTAGTGAAAACTCGTCAGGAATTGAAAGAGGCGGTGGCAGCAGGTAGAAGAGAAGCCAAGTCTGCATTTGGGGACGAGTCGGTCTATCTTGAAAAATATATAGAAAAACCGAGACACATCGAGTTTCAGGTACTTGCAGATAATTATGGCAATGTAGTCCATCTATTTGAAAGGGAGTGTTCGATACAGAGAAGACATCAGAAGATCGTTGAGGAGACACCTTCTGTAGCATTAGACGATGAGCAAAGGACGAAAATTGGCGAACTTGCAAAGAAGGTTATACTCACAGCAGCATATACGAACGCAGGAACCGTTGAATTTCTATTCGATAGAGAAGGTAATTTCTACTTTTTGGAAGTGAATGCCCGAATCCAGGTAGAACACCCAATTACTGAACTTATAACAGGTATTGACCTGGTAAAACAGCAGATACTTATTGCATCTGGTGAGAAACTCTCTATCAATCAGGACAGTTTAAAACAGAGGGGACATGCAATAGAGTGTAGAATATATGCAGAGGACCCTGAGAATAATTTTCTTCCTTCACCAGGTAAAATCCTATTTGTTAAAGAA
>Ga0209978_10000436_pt1 | contig 15751 bp, 23 predicted proteins | sample BentaG_FD_182805 | JGI IMG/M metagenome (GOLD analysis project Ga0209978, IMG submission 182805) | Deep subsurface microbial communities from South Atlantic Ocean to uncover new lineages of life (NeLLi) - Benguela_00093 metaG (SPAdes)... | ecosystem: Environmental > Aquatic > Marine > Oceanic >... | reverse complement strand
ACAAAAATTTGACCATCCCTTTTAGTAACTTTTATTTTGGGATATAGGTTTTGAGTTAGTCTTCCTAAAGGACCAGTCACTTCGACGAGGTCACTGCTTATTTTTACTTCCACTCTCTCTGGCACGGCAATTGGTTTTTTACCTATCCTGGACATTTCCCTCACCAAACATAACAGATTACTTCTCCGCCAAGGCTTGCCTCCCGACACCTCTTAGCAGTCATCACTCCCTGAGAAGTTGAAATAATCGCTACACCAAGTCCCCTCTCTACCCGGGGAAGCTCATCAGTCCCACAATAAAACCTCCTCCCGGGTCGAGAAACTCGCCTCAGCCCTTTAATAACCCTCTCCTGCTTTGGGGTATACTTTAGATAAACTCTCAAAATCCCCTGTTTGCGGTCGGAGATAAACTTATAGTTAGCTATATACCCTTCTTCTTTCAAAACTTTTACTATTTTCTCTTTTAACTTTGATGCGGGAATATCTACTTTCCCCTTCTTCTTCTGATTGGCATTGCGAATCCTTGTAAGCATATCTGCAACAGGATCAGAAATAGACAATCTATTTCCTCCTTTTACCAGCTGGATTTTGTCACTCCCGGGATTTCTCCCTGCCGCGCCAACTTACGGAAACATATCCTGCACAGCGCAAAGTCGCGCATATATCCTCGCGACCTACCGCAAAGATGGCAGCGGTTATATTTTCTTGTACTAAACTTTGCTGCCCGTTTGGCCTTAGCAACTAAACTTTTCTTCGCCAAAAAAATTCCTCCTTATCGGTAGCCGCAACCTTTAGGTTGCGAAACGCAGGCTGAAGCCTGCTACTCCTTATAACGCAGGCTGAAGCCTGCGACTACCTTTCCATAATTCACTATTTCTTTCGAAAAGGCATACCGAAAAGACTCAATAACTCATATGCTTCATCTATATTTTTGGCTGTAGTTACTATGCTCACGTTTAACCCTTTGACTTTACCAACTTTATCTATATTAATCTCAGGAAAAATTATATGCTCCTGAATTCCCAGGTTATAATTTCCTTGACTATCGAATCCATCACGGGAGACCCCCCGAAAATCACGAACCCTGGGCAATGTCACATTAATCAAACGGTCCAGAAACTCATACATCACAGCTCCATGGAGGGTGACTTTGCAACCTATGGGCATTCCCTGACGAAGTTTGAAGTTGGAAATCGACTTTTTTGCCCTGGTCACAATAGGCTTCTGTCCCGTTATTGTTGCTAACTCTCCCACTGCTTCGTCCAAAACCTTAATATCCTCCTTTGCTGTGGAAACCCCTGTATTGACTACTATCTTATCTATTCTGGGCACTTCCATAATATTCTTATATTTTAGACGTTCTATCAGTTGAGGAACAATCTTTTTCTTATATAATTCTTTTAATCGCGCCATTTTGCTTTCCCTATACTATCATTTCTCCACATCTTCGGCAAACCCTTATCTTCTTACCATCGCTTAAGTGGTCTATCTTTACTCGAGTAGGCTGGTCACATTTAGGGCAAATCAACTGTACATTGGAAATATGAATAGAAGACTCTTTTTCTGTAATCCCCCCTGGCGTAGTCTGTGTTGCCCGGGCATGCCTCTTTATAAAATTTATCTTGCTTACTATCACTCGGGAAGTTGCGGGAAATACTTTCAGGACTTCACCTGTTTTGCCTTTGTCTTTACCCGTCTTTACTACTATCTTATCCTTCTTTCTAATCGGCAACATATCAATTTCCCCGGTGTATGAATGAATAATTAAATAGGCATATACACTTGACTCCAGTAACCACAATATATAGAATAAAAGAAAATGGGGTCAGTTCTATTTTTGATTCATTAAAATAGTTAAATAGAGTTGTGATAGGGCCAAAAATAGAGCTGACCCCATTTTCCTGTGAATTACAATATGTTGTATCTACTTGAGTCATGTGTATATGCCTATAATTAAACATCATACTACTTCAGGAGCCAGAGAGATTATCTTGGTGAATCCTTTATCTCTCAGTTCACGAGCAATTGGCCCAAAAATTCGAGTTCCCTTGGGCTCGTTGTTGTCGTCCACAATTACTGCACCATTTTCGTCAAATTTGACATAGGAACCATCGGGTCGGCGTATCCATTTCCTCATTCTAACAATCACTGCCCTTACCACCTCACCCTTCTTAATCGCAGCGCCTGGCAAAGCATCTTTTACTGAAGCCTTAATTATATCACCCATTCCTGCATATCTCTTCCTAGTTCCGCCCAGAACTCCTATGCAGGTAATTTTTCTCGCTCCTGTATTGTCAGCTACATTTAATCGAGTGCGCATCTGTATCATGTTAAATTTTCTCTACCTTATTCAGGATTTCCAAAACTCGCCACCTCTTTCTTTTACTCAAGGGTCTGGTTTCGGCAATTCTCACTTTATCTCCTATGTGCGATTCGTTCTTGGGGTCATCCACCATAAATTTCTTTCTTCTTTTAATAACCTTTTGATATCGAGAATGCCTGAACAATCTCTCCACTGCTACTATTCTGGTCTTCTCCATCTTATCACTGACCACTTTACCAATCCTGATCTTGCGTTTCGCTTGACCTTCTCTCATCCTCTCTCCCTTTATTCTTCTTTTTCTTTAGACAGTTTACTTTCTGCCAAAACTGTCTTAATCCGTGCAATATCCCTGCGGAAAAGCCTAATCTCCAGGGGATTCTTTATTTTACCTGAGGCGTTTTTGAATCTTAACTGAAATAGTTTCTGCGTAGTCTCGTTCAACCTCTGCTCTAATTCGGCTACACTCAATTCTCGCAATTTGCTCGCTTTCATTTTTCTTTCCCATTATCCCTTTCAAACATTAGAAATTTTATCATTCTCCCCTTGCTAAAAACGCTGTCTTTACCGGCAACTTATGACCTGCCAGCTTCATCGCTGTTTTTGCCTCAGACCGGTTGACTCCCTCGATTTCAAAGAGAACTCTTCCAGGCTTGACCACAGCTACCCAGCCAGCCGGGGCACCCTTCCCCTTTCCCATGCGAGTCTCTGCTGGTTTTTTGGTAATTGCCTTATCTGGAAAAATTCTAATCCAGACCTTTCCGCCCTTCTTTAAAGAACGAGTCAAAGCTACTCGCGCAGCCTCAATCTGTTGAGCTGTCAGCCAGGCGGGCTCGAGAACCAGTAATCCATATTCGCCAAAATTTATCTTATTTCCGCGTAAAGCTATGCCCTTCATCCCTCCACGCTGCGTCTTGCGATACTTAACTCTCTTGGGCATTAGCATCTGTGTTCACCTCATCCTTTTCACTCTTCTTTACTTCCTTCTTCCTTCTTTTCCTTATCTACTTTCTCTTCCTTCTTTTCCTTATCTACTTTCTCTTCCTTCTTTTCCTTTTCTACTTCCTCTTCCTTCTTTTCCTTTTCTACTTCCTCTTCCTTCTTTTCCTTATCTACTTTCTCTTCTTTCTTTTCCTTATCTACTTTCTCTTCCTTCTTTTCTTTTTCTTCCTTATAAGCAGGTTCGCCAAGTTCCTCCTGTTGATCTTTTTTGGTGAGCTCTTCCTTAAAAATCCAAACCTTAACTCCGATCAGACCATGTGTGGTAAAGCTTTCAGCAAAGCCATAATCGATATCGGCTCGAAAAGTCTGCAAGGGAATACGTCCCTCTTTCTGCCACTCGGTACGGGCTATCTCTGCCCCGCCAAGACGACCACTAACACATACCTTAATCCCCCCTACTCCACCCTCCATTGCTCGTAAAATCGCCCTCTTCATTATTCTCCGATAAGGCATTTTCTTCTCCAACTGCAGGGCAATCCCTGCAGCCACAACCTGAGCATCTATCTCGGGTTTCCTTATAGGGATAATGTTAATAAACACCTTTTGATCCGTCATTTCTTCTAAGTCCGTTTTTAAATTCTCAATATCAGCACCTCTCTTGCCAATCACCACTCCCGGCCTTGCCGTATGGATATCCACTCGTAAAGATTTACCCGCCCGCTCGATTATTACTTTGCCCACTCCACTTTGATAAAGCTTCTTTTTAATAAACTCCCGTATAGTTATATCTTCGTGGAGCGTTTGACTAAGGTTCTTCCCTCCAAACCATTTTGCATTCCATGTCTTAATGAAACCAAGACGACTTCCCACGGGATGAACTTTTTGTCCCAATTTTCTACCTCCTCGCAGAAACCTTACGACTTTCCACAACTATATATATATGGCAAGTTTTCCTTTTATAGATCGCTGCTCGACCCATAGCCCGAGGCCTCATACGTTTTAACACAGGACCTCCTCCAACATAAGTTTCCGCAATATATAAATTCGGTTCGTCTCCAGGTGTTCGAGTATTAGCCACTGCTGACTTCAATACATTCTCTACAGCCTTAGCCGCCCGGCGGCGAGTAAATTTTAAAATTTGATAAGCCTCCAATATTCCTTTACCTCGAATCAAATCTAAGACCCGCCCGACTTTCCTGGGACCTAACCTTACAAATCTGGCTATTGCCCTTGCTGCCACTCGATACCTCCAATGTGAATTTCTGATCCCTCTATGTGCTGAAGCACATAGTTTCCTAACAAAACTATTCCATTTATGGCATAGTTCATTACATCTTAACCTAAGCCCCCGATTTATCGGGGGCTCTTTGTTCCTTATTTTAAACTAGCGCCGTGACCTCTTTAGTATGGGCGACACCATGGCCCCTAAAAAATCTGGTGGGAGCAAACTCTCCTAACCGGTGGCCCACCATATTCTCATCTAAATAGACAGGAATGAACTTCCTTCCATTATAAACTGCTATAGTATGCCCAACAAATTCTGGGGTTATTACCGAACTTCTTGCCCATGTCTTTATTACCTTCTTTTGACCGGAGGCATTCATGTTTTCAATCTTTTTGAGAAGATTCTCATCCACATAGGGACCTTTTTTTGTAGACCTGGACACTTTTACTTTCTCCTTTTCAAAATTAGTGCGTCAGATTTTTTCTTTTTTCTCGTTTTGAATCCTTTAGATAGTTGTCCCCACGGGGAGCGAGGTAAATTACGACCTTTGCTTTTCCCCCGTCCACCTCCCAGCGGATGGTCGGTCGCATTCATTGCTACTCCCCTCACTGTTGGTCGAATACCCAGATGGCGTTTGACTCCTGCACTCCCCAATTCAATACTTCCATGTTCAATATTTCCCAATTGCCCAATAGTAGCTCTACAATCGAGAAGGGCAAGTCGAATTTCTCCAGAAGGGAGTTTCAATTGAGCAAATCTGTCTTCTTTAGCAACTATCTGGGCAGATGACCCGGCACTTCTAGCCATCTGGCCACCAGAACCTGGCCTTAATTCGATATTATGAACCATCGAGCCAACAGGCATGTTTCTTAAGGGAAGACTGTTCCCTATAGTAATAGGGGCAGAATCTCCACTCTCCACAGTATCACCCACTCGCAAGCCGAGAGGCTGAAGAATGTATCTCTTCTCCCCATCAGTGTATTGCAAAAGAGCAATTAGACAAGAACGATTGGGGTCGTATTCTATAGCCAAAACCTTGGCCGGGATGTTAAACTTATCTCTCTTAAAATCAATAATTCTATACCTTCGTTTGTGCCCGCCTCCCTTATGCCTCACCGTAATCCGTCCCGAAGTACTCCTTCCTCCATGGGAACGCAAACCAACAGTTAGCGATTTCTCCGGCTTGGTTTTGGTAATTTCATCTCTGGCCACTCTGGTAGTGAACCTGCGAGCTGGCGATGTGGGTTTATATTTCTTTATTGCCATTTATTTCCCCTCAATAGTCCCGATGAATCGGGACCTACATATGTCATTGTAGGCACAAATTCAATTTGTGCATCATTTTTCCTGGAATTTTAGCCAAAAAACGAGGACTTCCTGCCCTAATGCGAAGGGATTTGGTGTAGCGAGCATTAGAATTTTTAGCCAAAAATCGAAGATTAGAGTTTAGTCCCGCAAAGACGGGATAAACTCCTGAGATTTTTAGCGGTGCTCGCAGAGCAAAAAATTGTCAGCGAGCGAACCAAATCCCGAGCATATCCTACGCTCCTTCCAACATTCTTATAGTAGCCCCGGGTTTAAGAGTGACTATTGCCTTCTTTCTTCTCGATGTATATCCTTCGTGAATTCCCAGTCTTTTCTTTTTACCTTTGAGATTGAGTGTATTTACTTTAATCACATCTACCTTGAACAGCTCTTCCACAGCCCTCTTAATCTCAGTCTTACTGGCCCTGAAAGATACAAAGAAAGTGTACTTGTTCTCCTCTCCCCGAAGAGTTGTAGATTTCTCCGTTACCAATGGACTTTTAATTATCCGATAGGGATCAAACATTCAGGATAGTACCTCTCCAATAGCTCCTACGGCATCGCGAGTAACAATTATTTTCTCATGATTTAAGAGATCGTGTATATTGATATTTTCCACAGGAATCAATTTAACTTTGGGTAAATTAGCGAAGGCCCTGGACAAATTTGCATCCCTGCCTTTGGCAATTATCAGAGTCCCCACCAAGGCACCCATCTTTTCCAATAACGCTTTTGCTTTCTTAGTCTTTCCCTCTTCCAGCATTAACGAATCTATAACTTTAAGTCTATTCTCACGGATTTTTTCTGATAAGACTTGTTTTATGGCATTTCTTCTCTTCTTTTTAGGAAAAGCTATCCTGTATGAACGGGGCTTGGGGCCAAAGGTAATCCCTCCGTGCCGCCAGAGAGGTGAGCGATTACTGCCCACCCTCGCCCTGCCTGTGCCCTTTTGTCGCCAGGGTTTAGCTCCCCCTCCGGAAACTTCTGCTCTCGTCTTAGTGGAAGCTGTCCCCTGCCTAGACATTGCCAACTGACTGACCAAAGCCTCATGAACCAATCCTGAATTGACCTTCTGGCCAAAAATTTCCTCGGGCAAGCTAATCTTACCTACATTTTCTCCTTTAGAGTTGAGTAGCTCCACTTCTGGCATTAATTCCTCTTCTCCACATGCGATTCTTTAACTATGCTTCTCCTGTTTCTCCTGTTTCTCCTGTTTCTCCTGCGTCTTTTGTGTCTTTTGTTTCTCGCTTTTCGATATGACCACCAAACCTTTCTTAACTCCGGGGACAGCTCCCTTAACTAAAATTAGATTTCCTTCGGGAATAATCTTTACTACTTCCAGGTTCTTCACCGTGCTCGAACCTCCCCCCATCCTTCCCGCCATCTTGGTTCCAGGAAAAACTCGCGAGGGGAATGAACTTGCGCCAATCGAACCAATTCTCCTGTGGTGAGTGGAACCATGAGAAGCAGGGCCACCTCTAAATCCCCAACGCTTTACAACACCCGTAAAGCCCTTGCCTTTGGAAGTGCCCTTGACATTTACATAGTCTCCCACTTTAAATATGTCTACCCGGATCTCCTGGCCGAGTTGATATTTATCCACATTCTCCACGCGAAATTCCATCAAATATTTTAGAGGTTTAACCTTTGCTTTCTCAAAATGGCCTCTTTCTGGTTTATTTAAGCTTTTTTCTTTTCTTTCACCATAACCTATCTGGACAGCATTATAGCCCTCTTTGGAATCGCTCTTCTTTTGTAATACGAAACAGGGCCCTGCCTTAATAACTGTAACCGGGAAAGCTTCCCCTTTCTCAGAAAAGACCTGGGACATTCCCACTTTCTCACCAAGAATTTCTACCATCATTCATTCCATTTCTTTCCTTGCTGTTTTTCTAAAGTTTTATTTCTACGTCTACCCCAGCCGGAAGATTTAATTTCATAAGTGCATCTATTGTTTGCGGAAGTGGATCAAGTATATCCACAAGCCTCTTATGAATTCGCATTTCAAACTGTTCTCTCGATTTTTTGTCTATATTGGTAGATCTGAGAACCGTATACTTGCGAATCTTAGTCGGCAACAGAATCGGTCCTGAAATTTTCGCTCCCGTCCTCTTAGCTGTTGCTACAATCTCTTTTAGAGACTGGTCAAGCATCTTGTGGTCATAAGCCTTAAGCCGTATCCTTATCCTCTGTTTAGCCATCCTCTAACTCCAATTCCTTTGCTGCTTCTCACATTTAAAAGATAGTTTATGAGGAGCTATTGAATTTTTTAGCCAAAAAACGAAAACAACCTATTCCCCTAATGCGAAGGGATTTGGTATAGCGAGCATTAGAATTTTTAGCCAAAAATCGAAGATCAGATGTCATTGCGAGCGACTGAAAGGAGCGAAGCAATCTCGAGATTGCCACGGCTCCGCCTCGCAATGACATCTTTTAAATTTATTTTATTACTTCCGAAATTACTCCTGCACCAACAGTGTGTCCGCCTTCCCTGATGGCAAACCTCAACTCCTTCTCCATAGCTATGGGAGTTATCAGCTCTGCCTCAATGGTGATATTGTCTCCCGGCATCACCATCTCTACTTTCTCAGGAAGTTTCATCACTCCCGTTACATCTGTTGTCCGAAAATAGAACTGCGGACGATACCCCGGGAAAAATGGCGTATGTCTCCCTCCCTCTTCCTTGGTCAATATGTATACCTGCCCTTTGAACCTGGTGTGGGGAGTTATTGTCCCAGGAGCTGCTACCACCTGCCCTCTCTCTATCTGGTCCTTCTCTATCCCTCTCAGAAGTACTCCTATATTGTCCCCTGCTATCCCTTCATCCAGGGTTTTCCTGAACATCTCTACCCCGGTCACCACACTCTTTCTCGTCTCCTGAATCCCTACTATCTCTACATTGTCCCCTATTTTTACTTTCCCTCTCTCTGCTCTCCCTGTGGCTACTGTCCCTCTACCAGTGATGCTGAATACATCCTCTACACTTAACAGAAATGGCTTGTCTACATCCCTCTTGGGATCCGGTATATACTCATCTATTGCCTTCAAAAGTTCAACTACAGGCTTACATTTGGGACATTCCTCTTTCCCGCAACCACAGCTTAACGCCTCTGTCGCACTCCCCTTTATTACCGGTATCTTGTCTCCCGGAAATTCATACTTTGTCAATAGGTCTCTCACTTCCAGCTCTACCAGCTCCAACAGTTCCTTATCATCTACCTGGTCGGTCTTGTTAAGAAATACTACTATTGCCGGCACCCCTACCTGACGGGCTAATAGTATGTGCTCCCTGGTCTGAGGCATCGGCCCATCCGCTGCACTCACTACCAAAACTGCCCCGTCCATTTGCGCTGCCCCGGTTATCATATTCTTCACATAGTCGGCATGCCCAGGACAATCTATGTGCGCATAATGCCTCTTCTCTGTCTCATATTCCAGGTGGGCTATGGCAATCGTCAACCCCCTCTCCTTCTCCTCAGGGGCATTGTCAATCTCATCTACCTTCTTGGGTTCTGCCTTCCCCGCCTTCGATAAACAGAGAAGAATTGCCGCAGTAAGTGTCGTTTTCCCGTGGTCCACATGTCCAATTGTACCCACATTTACGTGTGGCTTAGTTCGTACAAATTTCTCCTTTGCCATAATAACCTCCTTTTATCAACTATCTTTTATCCCCTGGAGCCCACGACCGGAATTGAACCGGTGACCCCGTCCTTACCAAGGACGTGCTCTACCAACTGAGCTACATGGGCATAAACAATTCCCACTTCGTGGAGCGGGAGACGGGAATCGAACCCGCACACTCAGCTTGGAAGGCTGATATTCTACCATTGAATCACTCCCGCCTAGTGCTTTTCTCCGTAAAACAGAATGGACAGGGGAGGATTCGAACCTCCGAAGGACTTCGTCCGCTGGATTTACAGTCCAGTGCGATTAACCACTCCGCCACCTGTCCCTGTGTGAATCAGCCTGTATTGATGAAGTCACTTTTAGTGCTTAATTTTGGGTTATATTTTTCCCTGGAGCTGGCGATAGGATTCGAACCTACGACCTGAGGTTTACAAAACCGCCCAACCCGAAATCATTATACTAATGAAATAAGGGATTGGCAAGTGTTTTTTTGGGTTATCCAATTTTCTCATTTGTTGCCAATTTTTGTGAATTTTTGGTGATTCCTGTGTTTCTCCCCTCGTATTTCCCTCTTATCTTTATACGAGGCAATACAAGGTCTAAGCGAGAGACTGCCTCGCTTATTTCTTCATCAAAAACGTGAGCGTATCTCATTGTGCTCCTAATATCTGCGTGTCCCAATACTTCTTTAATTACACTCAAATCTACTCCCATCTTTCTTAAGAAAGTAGCACAGTTCCCCAAGACCCCTCTCTTTTATATTTCTGCCTTGACGAGAAAAGATTGTACTTGACAAGAAATACTGAACCTTGTAAAATTTTTTTATGGTATAATGAAAAGAGGAGGTATTCTTTATGAGAAAAATAACGTCGCTATTCATTGCGTGTACGCTTGTATTATCCCTATTTTCACTAGGAAAAGCTGAAGAACTCCCTTATCCAAAGGAAATTCCACCTCTTATTTATGAGATTTATGATCTGGTCATTAGGGATAATCCGCTTAAATTTATTCCGGATGATCCAAATGATTATTGGCAAAGTCCAGCCGAAACTGAAGCTCGTGGTGGAGGAGATTCTGAAGATCTGGCCATCTGGGTCTATAAAAAGCTCTGGGATAAGTATTATCAGGTAAATTTTATGACGTGTCGAATTCAGGTATGGGGAAGAGATGACTTTCATATGTGGGTACGGTTTAATACCCACGAGGTTCTTGGGGGAACCTTTGACGTTTGGGATATTGATCTGACTACGAGAGACAAAATTTTTCCTGGAAGAATCGCTTATAAGCCTACTCCGAAAGACGAAGCTAAGCGGAAAGAGGCTCTTGAGAGGGATAAATAGATGGGTGGCCTTCGGGAATTTTCTCTGCTCTTCAATCTTTCTATCAAGTAATATCATTCTTTCTCACCACCTTTCCCATATAGAATTCTGAATGCCTCATCTGAAATAATCTTCTTCTTTTTTTCCAAAACAATAGGAATTTTTGCTTTTTTACAGGCTCTTTGATAAGCAGTTAATTAAAATGGAGAAATAAATGTCGCTTTCCACTTGACAATACCTAATCTGGCAAAATCACTTATTGCTTGAAATAGTTCATCCAAACCTTCAACAATAATGCTCAACTTGTGTTTAAAACATTCTCCTTCTTCAAAATATATTTCTGTAAATTTAATTTCCTACATTCCTCTCTCCTAAAATAAAAAGGGCAGCTTGGTTTTTTTACCAGCTACCCTTTACAAAACCTTTTAAAACCCTTTATAAATAAGCTAATCAGAGCTGGCGATAGGATTCGAACCTACGACCTGAGGTTTACAAAACCCCTGCTCTACCAGCTGAGCTACGCCAGCATTATCTATTTTCGAAGGCACTCCCGAAGTGTCCATGGAAGTGTCTATTTGGCCAAAGACTTTAGACAGTAGCTCCACCGCCATTGTCTTGTGCTTTGGAGACAAATGAGCATATCTTTTGGTCATGTCTGCCGAACTGTGACCCAAAAGTTCGCCTATAGTATGAAGGTCAACGCCTGCCATTCGCAAATAACTCGCATAAGTGTGTCTGAGGTCGTGAAATCTAAAGTTCTTTATCCCAGCTCTTCTTTTTGCGGTTTTCCAAGACCTGTTTATATTTCTGAAGGGCTTACCATCTCCATCACAGAAGACGTATTCTGTATTCGGTTTCTTTATACTAAATCTCAGGAGTTTTGTCAACTCAGAATTTAAGGGTATGTCCCTTCTTTTCCCACCCTTTGCTTTCTCTATGTGAATATACCCATTTGCAAGGTCTATATCCCGCCACCTTAGTTTCAAAATTTCATCAAGTCTCATTCCTGTATTTAAGGCGATAAAAACTATCGGATATAAATGTTCCGCCGCCGACATTTTACAGGCTTTCAATAAGTTCGGTATCTGCTCTTTAGACAGGTATCTCACTATTGGCGGCGGTTCCTTCAACATTTTTATTTTCCTGGCTGGGTTATGCTTCGTTAATTTCCAATCTATTGCCTTATTAAAAATAAGCTTCAGACAAGCAACTTCTCGGTTTACCGTTGAGTTTGATATCCCTTCGTCTAATCTTCTGTTCTGATAATCCTCAATTGATTCCCGGGTGATCTTACAGAGGAACTTATCTGCGAAAAACTTGTTGAGGTTTTTCACCAAAACCCTGTCTCTTCCACACGAAGAAATCTCTTTTTTGGGCGGTCTTGAGTATTCCCTTAAAAACTTCTCCGAAATCTCCTTGAAATAGATTTTGCTTTCTCTTTCGAGTTCAAAGAACTTGCCCTCACGGATTTGGGCCCTTCTCTTTCCCAAAACGTCAAGAGCGTCTCTTTTACTTGTGCCTATCTTTTCTCGTTTCCTTTTCCCATTTGGCAGGTAATAATCAATCGTATAAACTTTCTTTCTCAGCTTCGGGTCGTATCTTTCAATCAATCCTGAAGTCTCTCTTTTCTTCCATTCAAAAACCTTCCCTGACTTCTGATGAGTCCTTTTTATCATTATTCACCCCCAAAATAAAAGCCCCCGACAGCTCCCAAACCGTTAGGTCAGGTTTATATGTCGAGGGCAGTCTTCTTCAAACAGAAAGCCTGACCTAAAAAAGTGGTTCGAGAGCTATTATTAAATATACTAAATTCGACGGAAAAGTCAAGCGAAATATTTATGTTTAAATTCCTCGGCGGCGGAATTCTAATTAGAAGAATGATAATTGCCCTTCTTCCATTTTCCTCTTCCTCACCCGTCGCTCTCCTCCTTCGGCTGTGATTTGTTTTGGCTAATCCAAGCGTCAATACTATCTAACTGAAACCGGACAACCCCATTTAATCTACAGAAGGGTATTTTCTTTCGTGAAATCCAACTGTATATGGTATGAACAGACACGTTTAGATATTCTGAAAGTTCCTTAATGTTCAGAAGTCTTTTTTCCATTGGTCGCTTCTACAATACCGTTTTCACGAAGATTTTGCCCACTTGAGTTATCAAAATCTTTCTTATTTCTTCCGCCACCTATCCCAGCCCTCCCTGGGCTTTTTCCCAGCCTAAAAACGAAAAGAGGGCATGTTTCATTAGCGCACTTCCTTGGTGCTTTTTGGCTCCCGGCGCATTGTATACAGAATTTCCTTATTGCTTTAATCGGAGTCAACCTTTGCATTCTCTCTACACTTCCCATCTCATGGCTTACCTCTGCCTGTATCAGACAAACCATACACTCCTTGCTTTTTAAGTGGTGACATTTCAGTATAAATATCCTCTACGTTCCCAGAATTCCCGTCTCTTTTTCCGTCTTGCTGCCCATTCATAAACCCAATATGGACATCGTTTGACTATTATGTTATATTTTCTGCACCACCTCTGTAATGTTCTGCGTGGTATCTGTAGAATTCTTGCCGTCGCCCTTACCCCATACTGAGATATTTGGTTAATGGCATAATTTTTCTGTGAACTAGTATATTGCCCACCATTGCCAATACCCCTAAAGTGAAATGCCATCTCTTCGTAAACTTGTTGTTGCATCATTCTTATCAGTTCTCTCGTTGTTGTTTTTCCCATTTTTTATAGCCCTTTTAACTCCTTTTAACCTTGCCTCTGTGCTTTCTCTATCTCCTCCGCCGCCTTCTCAATCGCCTGCCTCAAGGAATCGACCTGGTCAACTCTCAGGCAGATTCCTTTTCGCGTAGGGACAAAGTCCTTGCCATTCTTCAGAACCCAAGTCCTGATATCCAGAAGCTCCCGGTTGTTATATGTAATGAACTGAGTTCTTATGACCTCGCTGGCATTCTTATTAAACTGGTCAACTAACCTTGGCGTGGTGTCTAATTTCTTCATTTTTGTTCAGACTTTCTTCTGTTTGTTCAGACTTTCTTCTGTTTGTTCAGACTTTCTTCAGCCTTGTTTCTACCCTTCACCCCGTCTGCATTATTTCTGGCAGTGGAGTAAACAGGTATGATTAGCCTACCTGTTCTGTCATTTGGGTGATTTGTCTATGCCCTCCGACACTTCGGGTAAGGTTGTTTTGCTTAAGTTATAGGTGTCACATTATGCGTATATCCAGCCTTTTCTAAAAACTCTCTTGCAGTTTCGCTTATAGTCCACCTATCAGCATACCCTTGCCCCCGATGCTTTCTTTCACTTAATTTAAGCCCCTGTAATTCTTCTAAAATTCGCCTTGTAGTATTGGTAGGATAACTAATTTTTATAGCGACTTCTGCGGTTTCCAAATAATCATTAGCCTTCAACAAAACATCCATAGCTAACTTTCTTCTCTGGGGGATGGTATCCATTCCTATCTTGCAGATAAGGTTATAGGAATCCTCTTTAAATTCTCCATTATCTATTATCAAAAATGCAGATAGAAGAGTAATGAGTTGCTTCGCCAGCCTTGTAGGAAGTTCTGAATCAGGAATTAGTTCTATCTCTCTTGATGAGTAACCATCTCTAATAACGCTACTTCTTGCCTTTACACAGAAAGCAGAGAGGTGGGCAATCCTATCTTTAACTACTTCGGAGATTAAAATAGGCTCAGGGGGTATTTTTCTACTCATAATATAGTTTTTAAAGGCATTCTGTATCTCCTCTCGCATTTGCTCTTCTTTTCCGCTGATTTCCATCGCTCTTTTAGCTAAACTAATAACATTAGAATGAGAAGGGCGATATTGGATAAACCGTTCCCCTAAGGTGGCGTGGACAGAGAAATGGGTTTCTATAATTGGCGTTACTCCAGCGATAAATCCAATTTTTCCTTGCCATTCTTTTACTTCTCCTGTGCCAAATAGTTTTTTGTAATGGCCGTCGAAGATTTCTCTTAATTGAGATAAAATAGCGTGTCTTTTATCTCGATGCATTGTTAAAACTGTGGTAAAATCTTTGAAAGTAAGAATGGTATTAGGGGGCAATCGAAGTAAAAGGCTGGCATCTTTTTTGTTTTTATCTCCGCTTAAAAAAGTCTGAGCAGTTAAGTCAGAAAGAGGGTAGATCCCTTCTACTTTGCTTAATCCTCTTATAAGTTCGGTCTTTGTTCCCCCAGAGGCAGTTACAATAAATAACCAAACAGGATCGGCTTTTAACTTGTTAGCAATAACCGCTCCCGTTATAACCTTAATAAGACCTTCGTCTTTAATCAAAAGCCACCCCTTAATTGCCTGATTAAGTGCCTCAAAATCAATGGGGGTTATCTCTTTGTCTAATTCCTTCTCGGCCTCTTGAATCTTCCTTTCTACGATTTCTCTTTCCATCTTCATCTACCTCCTTGTTAAATATTCAACCGCTTCCTTAAATGAGTAATGATAGGCATATTCTGCAAATTTGATTACATCCCCGCCTTTTAAACAACCAAAACAGTAAAAAGAGTTAGTTTCTGGATAGATATAGAAAGAAGGGTGTTTCTCCTGATGAAAAGGGCAGAGGGCAATGTAGTTCTTGCCAGACCGCCTTAATTTTAGAAATGAGGAGGCGATATCTGCAATCGGGGTTAAGCGTGCCTGTTCAACTTTCTCCTGGATGGGCCCTTTTCGGGGCGCCAAGGCACCCTGCCCATGCTCAGAGACGAATTTTAGCCTTTTTAGCCGTTGAATTTGCCTTTCCACCTCTAATAGCTCATCCCCGACATACACCTTTACTACTTCTCTCCAAAACCACCGGGAAAAACTATCTTTGACCCTACTTCTTATGAGCCTCAGGTCGCGCTTGATGACCTCTTTGATTTCTTTCTCTCCTTCTTGCCATTCTTTTAGCTTCTCTGGGACTATTCCCTTCGCTTCAGGGAACACCCCCAGGAGCTCCCCCTCAGTTAGAAAACATGGCTTTAACATTACTGATTTATTGATGTTCCTATTATTGGG
>Ga0209978_10000435_pt1 | contig 15757 bp, 16 predicted proteins | sample BentaG_FD_182805 | JGI IMG/M metagenome (GOLD analysis project Ga0209978, IMG submission 182805) | Deep subsurface microbial communities from South Atlantic Ocean to uncover new lineages of life (NeLLi) - Benguela_00093 metaG (SPAdes)... | ecosystem: Environmental > Aquatic > Marine > Oceanic >... | reverse complement strand
ATTTCCTTTTAGCATACTCCTATGTTGCTCGTGATAAGTTTGAAAAAGCATTAAAAAAAGGGGATGAAGTAATTTTACAATATGAAAACCACCCAGTTTCCTATTTTACAAAAGCATTAGCTATAGGGTATGGTCTTATCTACGAAAAAGAAATAAGTGAATCGGATGAAATTACGGAAGCAAATTTCTTAAAGATGATAGAAAAAGCAATTTCCTTAGATTCTATTAAATTTCACCAAGCAAAATATTATCAACTCATGAGTGATGTTTTCTTAGCAACACGAGGATTTGAAGAGGCAAACGAGACAATTGATAAAGCTATTAATTTGGATCCATTATACTTAGGCATTTACGAGACAAAATTCCTACTTTTGACGACGCATAATAAATCAGATGAAGCTCTAGCTTTAATCAAACAAACTTACGATGAAGGATTGATTCCAAAAAGGAGTTATCATGTAACTAGTTCACTTCTTTATTTTTTTAGAGCAGATAAAACTAAAGATCCTGAAAAAAGAATGGAACTTCTCAATGCATCATATAAAGAACTTGAACCAATAATCGATGATCACCAGGATGACCTTGAAATCCTAAATAACTTAACTGTCCTATATGGCCATCTCGGACGTAAAGAAGAGGGAATTAAAGTTGCAGATAAAATGATCAGTTTAAATCCAAGCAACGGCAATCAATTTGACTCATATGGAGAGATGCTTATGCTATTTGGTGATTATCAACAAGCAATAGCAAAATTTGAGAAAGCACTTAAACTTGCACCAAAAGGGTGGTTCACATTTCAAACTTACCTAAAGATGGGAACTTGTTATGAAAAGCTTTTGCAACTTGATAAAGCAGAAGAGTATTATTTAGAAGGAAAGAAGCTCACTGAAAAAACGGCACTTCTTAAAAGAGATATGTACCGTTACAATGCAGATGAAAAACTGGATGGATTGAAAAAATTAAGGGAAGAATTAAAAAATAAAAAAGAATAAAATTATTTTTTAGTATCTTTTATTTTCCTAATAATGATTTCATGTCTTCTAAAATAATTTCTATTTCGCTATCAAAGGCTTTTACCCTATCAAAATTGAGTCTATTTACTTCAAGCAATTGTGATACAGCGAATTCAGGTGCTTTATTGATTTCTTTTGCTAACTTAATCGCTTCCTGGAGTGTTTCACCCGGTTCAACAAGTGTATTTATGATATTTAGTCTGTAGGCTTCCTCAGCACTTAGAAAATTCTCTTTTGAACCGGTATTCAAAGTAAGCTCAAGAGCTTTACCTCTACCTACAAGACCCATATAGGGGAAAAATAAAGGACAAGCCCCAAATCTAATTTCTGGATGGCCAAATAATGCTCCCTTCGAAGCAATTCTAAGATGGCAAATTACTGTGAGATCAAATGCTCCTGCAAGAGCGTATCCGTTTATGGCAGCAATAAGTAGTTTTGGAAAATCAAACAAAGTCTGGTGAAAAAGGTGATTAGATTCTACGAATTCCTCATAATCGCCTTCACCTTGTACGACTTTTTGAACTTCGTCTCTATCAAATCCAGCGGAAAAGAATTCCTTTCCTCCATAAAAAATAACTGATCTAATTCTTTTTTCTTCTTTGAGAGAGGCTAAAGCGTCTATGATTTCTGAACGCATGTCAGAGCTAAGGGCATTTTTTTTATCTGGGCGATTGAAATTGAGAATACAAATACCCCGTTTAAAATCTAGTTTTATGTATCTATAATTTTTAGATTCCATAGATTTTATAATGTAGAATCACTAATAATGCTATTTTCTCTCCCTTATCCTACCATCTAAACTTAAAATAATCTCTCTTATTTCGTTTAAAACTCTTTCCGCTATTTCATCTCCATTTTCAACGTTAAAGCCAGTTATTGAAATTTCTACTTCTAATGAAAGTCCAATTCTTGGATGGGTTTTAATCCATAGTTTGGGATATTTCTTTTCAAGTTTTGTAACATATGGAGCAATTTGGGATTCACCAATACCCATAAAAAATAAGCCCTTTTCTATAAAATTTCCTCTTTTTTCCTTTAAAAGTGGCTTAATAACATTAAGAAAAATCGCTTTCATTTCTGAAGGGACACCTGGTAGTATGAAAATAGATGTCTCCCCTTCTTTCAATTTCACTCCGGGGGCAGTTCCTCTTATATTTGGTAGTGGTATCGATCCTTGAGGAAGATAACTCATTTTCTCTCTTTCTTTAGTCATGCCTTCTAGTTTTAGAATTCCTCTTTTATACGCGTGCTCATAAGCTCTCTTAATAGAATTATAAGCGTGCTGATTTAACTCTAGTTCTCGTTTTAAACCCTCTGCTATTCCCGCTAATGTCATGTCATCAAATGTAGGACCAAGCCCTCCTGTGGTAAATATCATATCTGGCTTACGTTCTAGAATGGTTTGTAATGTTCTAGAAATAATCCCAATATCATCTTCAATAACAGTGATCCTTTTTAGCCTATGACCATATTTAGCAATTCTTTTAGCCAACCAATTAGAATTAGTATCTAGAGTTTTTCCAATTAGTATTTCATTCCCAATTACTAAAATTTCAACTTCCATTTTTCTCTATCTAAGAACTATTTAATATTATTAACTAGGAATCTCTTAATGTTCAAAGGAATTTTAAATTATTCTTAATATCATTATATAATCAGTAATTTTAATAAAAAGTTATGAATACAAGACAATGACTATAGAAATAGACGATAGTGGAACTGGTGACTTAGTTGGAGACGCATTTATTGGGTTTTATCGAAAGGATATGGATAAACTAATTTTTAAAACTCTTCCCTTAGATATGTTTAAAGGAGAAAACTGGAAGAATAAAATGCCTTTAAAAAAAACCGTAGATCTCGTTAAAAAAGGTTTAGAGGAGCTAAAATTTGATAAAAAGAGAGAAAAAGTGTTGCTGTGCCGAGGAAATATATTCGATGATGTAAGAGCTTACTTTATTGAAGAAGGAATTTTATACGAAGATGCTATAATTGAGGGAAAGCTTCAAGATGCTGTTGAAAGGAGATTAATTAACCATTTAAGAAACGATTTAGGGATTAGGTCAAAAAGTTTAACTACTAAAAGCGGTGCAAAACGCTATTTTATTCTGTTCAACTGGGTTTCTTACGATTTCTATAAAAGAGAGAAATATGTTAAATCTGGATTCAAAAAATGGAATACTATTTGGCGAGAAAGAGCTATTGAGAAGTATGAAGACATAAAAGCAGATAGGAAGGGTAACTTCTACTGATTTATTATTTTTACATATTATTATTATTATTAAAAAATGTTATAATTATATCTTTTTAAATGTGAGATTATGAAGATAGTAGTTTTTGCACCTCATCCTGATGATGAAATTTATGGAGTAGGAGGATCTATGTTAAAATGGATGGAAGAAGGTCATGATATCCATATAGTCTATGTTACAGACAATCGCGCTTTAATAACATGGGGAAAAAAACACAATCAAATAATTGAGGAAGAATTAAAGGATTATATTAATTTAAGTGAAGAAGAACTTGGTATAATTGGATTAGAAGAAGCCAGAAGTGTTGCAAAAGCCTTTGGTTTTCCGGATAGTAATGTTCACTTATTTGAATTCCACGATCAAGATGCAATGAACCAAATAGATAACGGAGTGAAGTTATCCAAAGATATCATCAAAAATGCGGATAGAATAGTTATACCCAGTAATAATAACAATCATCCAGATCATCAAGCTACACATACTATAGCTAAAAATGCTGCCATAGAACTAAACCTTATAAATGCAGAATTTTATGTATACGCAATTTATAATTTGCTGAAAGCTCCAATGGAAATGCAAAAAAAAGTAAGAACCTCCGAATATAGATTGAAAGTTTATGAAATTATGAAATTTTATAAAACTCAACTGTTGTTTAAAGACACTAGACTTGGATGGCAAACACTAACAAGGAAACGATCTGAAAGATTTGGTGTTTTTTCCTTAAAAGATGCGGGAAATTATTATAATTTCTAATTTCACACCCTATTTTATTTCTGTCTTACAATTAGGACATATTTTTGAATTAGATGGTATCTCACTACCACATGCAAAACAAATTATCTTAGTCTTATCTAAAGGTGGTTTTGGTTCATCCTGACTTTGAGCTTTTACTTCTTTATCATCACGTGTAAAAATGCTCATATCATGATCTTGACTGAGCATTTTTTTAACATGGTCTTTATCGTGAGGAGTTATTATTGTAAAATCTTCTGAAGTTTCAATTTCTTTAAAACCTATAGGTAAATTTTTAATCTCACTGTTCTCAATAACTTTAACATGATCTATCTCGTCCGGAGTGTTAATATCATTAGAAAATGTCGAATTCTCATGAGTTTCAGATGGTGTTGATTCAATCTCATCATCAATTAACTCCTCCCTTGGTTTTATTTCAGATAATTTTGGTTGAGGGATAATTTCCTGTCTTGAAATCTGTTCTCTTCCTTTTTGACCATATAATTTTGATTTAAGATCCTTGATGTGGTTAATAATCTGCTTGGTTTTTTCAATTAACATTGATTTATAGTATACTTCTATATTTGGCGTCTTAGACACATTTAAAGCCATTTCAGAAATATCTAACCATAGATCGATAGCTTCTTGAAATCTTTTATGTTTTTCTAACCCATTTGCTTTAGTAACTTTGTAGCTTAGTTCTTGGTTGAATTTTGCGATATCCATTATAAACAAAATGTATTTTTAATTTATTCTCAAAATTATCAAGTTAATTCAACTATTTATAATTGCTAATATAAGGATATGTATAAAAATTAATAATTGGAACTTTTATTACATTATTAAAGAAAACACTTTTTAAATGTATTAAATGTCGTTAAGACCTTTCTCTACTACTGAATTAACTAAATTAAAAGAAGCAATTGAGCGGAACGGGTTTAATCTAAAGGGAACTATCGAAAATTATTTTAGGTATAGCGTTAAAAAAGACAAATTAATCCTTTTTACGATAAAATTTCCGGTTTCGTTGCCTCTAAGGCTAAATTTTCCGTTTGAAGTAGTAAGTTTTCGTATTTGTCTTGCTTTTAAATTATGGGACTTAAATCAAAATACGAATAAGGTCATTATTCTTATATTGAAAATGCTGCGAGATCTAGCCCTTCAGATCTCTTTAGAACATAATTTTCATATCAAAGGTAAAGAAACTCATTTACTTGATTTATTAAATAAGCTTATGCCCGAAACCATCACTGATGAAAATGACAGTAGATGGCTAAATCGCATCCGAATATCATTAATGAATAAACGGGAAGCCTTCGAAGAATTTGATAGTTTATATACAAACAAGATAGTAAATGTTCTAGATAATACTAGGTTAAAACCTACCTTTAACCTACCTTGGGAATTGAGAGATGGCGTACCTAAACTTAGGACTTCAGAAACATTATTTTTTTCTAATGACGAAGAATATGATGAGTTTTTTATATTGGAAAAAGGATTTTTTACGTTTTTCAAGGATTTAGAATATAATAAATTTTATATTAGGTCTTCATTTGATTCCTATACCCCGTATATTTTGAACTCTTTATTTAAAGATAATGATTTTAAGCTGGAAACTTATGTCGAAAACTGGATTAAATTTTCTAGAATGATGATTAATTCTATAATCGAAATAATCAATCTGGCAAAAATTAATCAAAACGATTATATCAAATTTAATCCTAAAAAAGAGCTAGACTCAGATGACTTTGAATTTGAAACCAATAACTTCCCTTTTTCTGCTTTACATTACGAAAGCTTAATGTCAAAAGGAGATTTATATCAAATCCACAACGATTTATTTAATACACCACCTTCCAATTTTGAAGTAATTAAGTCTATTAATTCCTATATCGACGCAGAACAATTAATTAAAAATTATCGGTTTGACGAAGCTACTCAACTTTTAAACGATTCTTTAAAAATTTTCAATAAAAATCGTCAGAAAAAAGTTGTTGTATCAATTCTTTTAAAACTAAGAGAAGTTGCATCTGTGCTAAATCATGATGAAGTTGCGTTTAATTATTTACAAACTGCATTAGGAGTCGCCAAGTCTGGAGAGGTACCAATAGAGTACATAATAAAAATTCACTATTACTTAGGGAAGAGGTATTTTATGAGTGAAGAGTACGATAAAGCCTTATCCCATTTCAATATCATTGTTAATTTTTTAGAAAATGAAGAACCATCGATTAATAAAGATGAATTTCTTGGTATGGCTTACTTATATCGAGGTTTAATTAATATAGAGCAGAATAAAGTAACTGAAGCTAAAATTAATCTTAAAAATACTATTCAATTAGGAAATAATTCTACTAAAGTAAAGCTAAATTACTATCTAATGCGAGCTAAAAACTATAAATCAAAGGGGAATTTATCTCAAACCCAAAAACTCCTGAGAGCGGGCATTGATACAGTTGGTATAAATTTTGACGAAAAAGAATTCGCTCCTATTCTTTATGATTTAGTTTTAGAATTAGCGGAGTTCTATATACATCATAGAGTTGATTCAAAGAAAGCGTTGTACTTAATGAAGAGTATTGAAAAAGTTCTTTCTCTTAAATTAAAGAAAGTTTCAGGGATTAGACGAGCTATTCGATGGAATTTGCTAATGTGTGACTACTACGATATATTAGCTCGTGATAGTGATAAATCAACTCATTATTATCAACAAAGCCAAATATTAATCAATCAATTAAAAAAGATTGGAGTAATAGCTTAAAATCTTTAAAAAGAAGTTAGCGTTTATAGCTTGCTCGTTTGGCTCCAAGAGAATCTTTCTGTCCTCCGTATTTACCTTTCTCAACTCTCTGTATATAAAGGTAGCGAAATTTCATTCTTGGAGGTTTTTTCTTTCTCGAATTTACTCCAGTTCTTTCAATTTTAGGAGTTTGTTGTTTTACTTTTCCAGCTTTAGTTAAACTTCCATGAGAACCTGGCATTTCTTACATATCTCCTTTTAACAGTATTTTCTAAATTCTAGACTTTAATAAATTCTAGACTACAATATCTAAAAATCATAATAAGCTCTTAAATTTTGTTATTATCAAGAAAAAAAACTATATTTGAAGTAAAAATTGGACTCCATTATTTTTATAGATTCAGCTTAAGTTCTAATTTATTGAAGAACAAGTAAATATAATTACATAATCTTGGAGTTGCTATGTCAGAAAAAGAATTTACAGAGGAAAAACATAAAAAAGCTAAAGTTATTGAAAAAAAAATCCAATATGGGGAAAACGAATATTCTTGCTTCGCTTGTGGTGAAAAAATAAAACAGGATACAAGAGTTTGCCCTTATTGCAATACAGCACAAAATAAAAATAAATCAATATTAAAGTAATAAAACCTTTACTACTAATAGAAACTGTTTATTGCATGCAAATGAGTGTTCGAGATTACAACCGTAAAAGTTTCTCCGTAATAATTGGATTAGTTATCTTCTTAGTAGTTTGTTTTTTAACGATAGGGCTTTTTTTCATTGAATTTGGAATTTTAATGTTGATAATAATTCCATTAATTGTATTCGTTCTAATCGGTTTATTAGTATACCGATACTCCGGAGAATCTAAAAAGTTTTGTCCTCGTTGCAATGTTCCGATTAGTATTTATACAGAGTATTGTCGTAATTGTGGGTTGAAATTAATAAATAAATGTCCAAATTGTAATATCTACATGGACAGAAATATTAATTATTGCGATAATTGCGGGTTTGAGTTTCCCAAATATGAAGGAGATAAATTACCTTTTGAGTATAAAGTTTATGAAAAGGGAGAACAAGTACCAGAAAAACCAAACTTTTGTCCTACTTGTGGAGCTTCTTTGAAGGATGCTGAAAATCTTAGATTTTGTGAATTTTGTGGCTCAAAAATCGTTTAATAGCTGATGGTCAAAATTTTTTTTAATCCTAAAGTATTTAGACATTTCATAAAACTGAAATAAGATGAGTAATTAGAAAATTTAATAATTTGTTGATATTTAAAACATATTATTTTACGCCACGACTTTTCAATTTATAACATGGGGGCGTGGCGAAGCACGGTATAACTTTGCCCTTTCGGTCCAAAGTGCTGAACGCGGCAGGCTCCAGACTTGTTGGTCACCGGTTCAAATCCGGTCGCTCCCACTTATTTTTCCTCCTCCCATTTGTAATTTGATAATAAAATTAAAGTACACTAAATTTGTTTAGTTTTTAAAATTGGGAAGAAAAATATCCTCTAAGTGATATATTTGTGCGTGAAAGACTTGTTTCACGATCACAAATTTGAGCTTATATAGATAAATAGTTGATTGTAAAATTTCTATATAAAAAAAAAAATACTATAGAAGGGAGGATTATTAGATTAGGTGTGGTTATTCATGAAGTTATATCCCTAAACTTGAATCCTCTATTTCTATAATTTTTATAAAGTTCGATTTTCATAGAAATTACGGTAAATCGATTAATCGGTTATTAGTACCTTCATCAAATACGGTTTCTCTAACATTCCCTCCCATAACCATATAATTATTCGTCCCTGCCCCTAACCATATCGGAGCAACTCCCTCGAACACTCCCGACCACTGACTACCTGTATAATCTGCTACCTCCCAATTCTCTACATCATTCATAAGAAGTTTAAATCCAAATTTTACTTCAGAAATGTATTTATTTGAAAGGTATCAGTAATAGCTGATTTAAATGCATTTTTCTTTTTAATTTCTTACGCAAGTTCAAATAAATACAATTTTTTAGTTCGAAGTTTGCTAGAAGTTCGCTATTTTAAACTATAAATACTAATAAACATTGTTTTAAACACATTTTAGGATATTAATCGATATATTTTATGGAAAATATATTTCTAAAAATTATAGCTTTATCCTGATTAATATTAAACTCTTAATTAGAGGTTTGATACTTGTTTACAAAAATTAAAAGTGTCTATAAGGAATATCCCGATGCATTTAAAGTGTTGGTCTTAGCTACTTTCATTGACCGCTTGGGAGCCTTCATATTATTTCCCTTTTATTCACTCTATATAACCAAGCATTTTGGGGTTGGTATGGTTGAAGTAGGAATCCTTTTTTCAATTTTTTCGGCGGGAAATATATTTGGTAGTACGATCGGAGGAGCCTTAGCCGATAAATACGGTCGCCGTGCGATGATCCTGATTGGTTTAGTTGTAAGTGGGATATCAAATATCCTTATGGGATTGGTTAATGATCTGACTCTTTTTTATATACTCGCTATATTTGTAGGTTTGATAGGAAATTTTGGAGGTCCTGCAAGACAAGCAATGGTAGCAGATTTACTTCCAAAGGAAAAACAAGCTGAAGGTTTTGGGATTCTACGAGTGGCCTTTAATCTTTCAGCAGTGATAGGTCCCCTTCTTGGTGGCTTTATAGCTACTCAATCCTATATGTTATTATTTATTTTGGATGCAGTGAGCAGTATAATTACTGCTTTTATTGTATATTTCGTCATTCCTGAGACAAAACCTCAAAAGCTGGATGATGAACCAGAAGAAACAATTGTAAAAACCATTATAGGATATAAGGAAGTGTTAAAAGATTGGGTATTCGTATTATTTTTATCGATATCTGCCATAACTGTATTAGTATATATGCAAATGAATAGCACTTTATCGGTATTCTTACGGGATGTCCATGGGTTCCCAGAGCAGGGTTTTGGTTGGTTGTTGAGTATGAATGCGATTATGGTAGTTATCTTTCAATTCTGGATTACAAAGAAGATTTCAAAATATGCTCCCATGAAGATGATGGCCTTTGGAGCTTTGTTTCTTCTGATTGGCTTTAGTATGTATGGTTTTATTTCTGAGCTGTACTTGTTTTTTATCGCTATGGCAATTATCACAGTGGGAGAAATGATTGTTTTTCCAATTGGACAAGTTACAGTTGCATCCCTTGCTCCTGAGGATAAACGAGGCCGTTATATGGCAGTTTATGGTTTTCAATGGGCAATTCCAAATCTATTTGGGGTTTTAGTAGCTGGATTAGTTATGGAATTTATTGGAGCTAGCTGGGTATGGTATTTTGCGGGGATTCTATCCATAATTTCGATTATGGGATTTTTAAAACTTCATGGTGTCACTAAAAAACGCTTTTCAGAAGAAATAATCCCTATAGATGAAGTATTAGTTGAAATTTGAATTGTTCATCCTTCAAAGAACTTCTAAAATGTACTTTTTCACATTTATTTTCCTACGCTTTTAATGTTTCACGATCATAAGTGTCTATAATTCTCTATTTTTTCCTAAAAATCAGCACACCCTCTTCAATTTATACTGCAAAAGTTTATTTAGATTTATGCTCGAAGCTGGAAAAGACGATAATTTCGTAGAACAAAAATTAACCGAATCAGTGTATCGCTCTCATAATTTTAACATTATCCCGCCTATTATTGGAATAATTATCGCAGATCAGTATGGGAACACTATCACGGTCATTGACTATGATTTTAATGACGACGATAGATATAGACCTATAAAATCTTATCTATCGAAAGATCACCAAAATTTTTTAGAGATAGACTTGGTTTCTATGTATTTAAGCTCGTTTAAAATATTTGCCGGGCAAGCTAACATTAAAAACCTCTCTCACCTCGAAATCTATGGTTCTAATATTAAAGCTCAAATCTACTTTTTACTCGAGAAATTTATGGTTATAATTTTTCTTAATTCCAACACAGCCCTAAATTCAAAACAGAGAGCCCAAGTTATAAAATATTGCGAAGATAATCTAATTAAGTATGAATCTGAATATGGAAACTTTAATGACGCAAGTTCTAGAGAAACATTATCGATGCTGGAGCAAATGGGAAAAAAATGGTTAAAAAAATTCAATATCAGATATATTCAAACTTACAAAAATATCTACTTAAGGAAACACGAAACTATTGAAGAATTAATGAATGAATTAGGTGTAATAATTCAGAGTGAGATAAACGAGTACCTTAACTATGTTCCAGACGAGATAATTAATAATTTTTCTAAGGAATTAAGGAATAAAATTCAAGATAAACTCTTTGAAATAAATCTAAAAGTACCTGAAAACTTTGAGAAAGAGTAATATTTAGGGATTATTGAGGAGGGTATTTGCATTTTACGAGTAACTCGACTGAAATAGCTTCAAAGATATCTTCAAATTCATCTGCACTTATCTCATTTTTATCAAAATAATGCGCTCCTAATTCATCTGCAAGAATAGGTCCACCTTCTAAAGGTATTATAGGCATACTTCCTAATCCTACAAGAATTATTGGCGTATCGATAAATAGTTTCTTCATTTTTCTTAATTTAAATTTTAAGTTCGTTGCTTTTTTAAATTCTGAAAAATACTTCTTAGCTAATTTAAGTGATTCTTGATTCCCCTTCTCATACACTATTATCATAGCACTCGCACCCTTATAGTAATGCTCTCTTAAGAATTCAAATCTCTTATCTCCTGAAATATTCCAAAATTGTAGTCTTGTAAGAGATTTATCTAAGAGGTCTATTGTTTTAGTATAGAAGTCAACTCCGATCGTTTTTCTCTCTCCTGAAACTTTAGGTTTGATAAGCATGGAAGGAAGCTTCCTTGATTGATCGTCGTTCAATCCAATCATAATCACTTTAAATATTTGGTCGGGTTCTTTACCCCATTCTCCAAAGTAAGTTAAAAATTTTTCAGATCTCCTAATTTTTTTGCGCAATTCATACAGTTGACTTCGATCTGTACTTGAAAGTTTTAATCCCAAAACGCGTTTTAATATAGCTTTTACTTGACCTCGACTAATTGATTTATCGAATAAAGTAAAAACATCCTGAGAGATTTGAGATATTAACCATCTAAAGCCAATCTCTTGAATTCCCACTCTAATTAGGGCCTCAAGCTTTATAGTGTCATCAAAAACATCTTTCGTTACAGGAGTGGGCTTAATTATTTTTTTTTTAATTTCAAATATCAATTCTTCCCGTGGATAATTAATCTTTTTTAGAAAATCTATTAAATCTGTAATTTGATCTTCACTAAGGCTCTCAATTTTAGAATTCATAATTTTTTCAACATCTTTTTGATTTTTTCATACAAATAGTCCATTCACAAAATGGACGTCCATATTTATAATGGACTTTTTCATATTTAAATATTTGCTTAAAATTTAGGTTCCACCTAAAATGAGAAAAAAAGAAGTTTTTTTATAAATTCAAGATACAACTTATGATAAGTAAAAATAAAGTATTTTGAATGAGTATAATGGGACTTGGATCAATAAAGGTTAATGGTAAAAAATTTAATGTAAGAGAAGAACTCGGTCTTATTAGATTAACTATAAATTACATGGATATAGTGGATATTGCAGAGCTAAAGGGGCTTAATAAGTTAGAAAATGTTACGGCTTTGGATCTTTCAAATAATAAAATTACAGAATTGAGAGGCTTGGAGGAATTAACAAATCTTCAGCAGTTATTTCTTAGCAACAATCAGTTCAAAGTAATAGAAGGTCTCGATACTTTGACTAAACTCGATCGCATTTTCCTTAATGGAAATCAGATTGTTGAGCTGAAAGGGCTTGATTCTCTAACCAACCTTCAATGGTTAGAGATAAACAATAATAAGATCGCTGAGATTAAGGGATTAAATTCATTAACTAATCTTATAAGATTGGAACTTGTTGGGAACCAAATAAAGGAATTAAAAAACTTAGATAAATTATCTGGTCTCGTAGTTTTACAGCTTAATCGTAATCAAATATCAGAAATCAAAAACTTGGAACCATTAACTAGTTTAGAGCGCTTGTTTCTTGGTTATAACCAAATATTGGAAATCAGTGGTTTGAATACATTGATTAAACTTACTGTTTTATATCTTAACAATAATAAAATAACAGAGATCAAAAATTTGGAACCATTAGTAAATCTGGAAACTTTGTACCTTGATACCAATCAGTTAACAAATTTAGAAAATTTTGAAAGTCTGGAAAAACTTGAAAAACTCTCAGTTTTGTTTCTAGGTATGAATCCAATAGAAGGAGAAGATAAACAATTTGCCAAAGATAATATTGAAAGAGATAACGTAAAAAAATTGTTGAGCTCTTACAAGGAATGGAAAAATAAAACATAAAAATAAGATGAGTAGTAAAAACAAACTACTCTTTGAAGTATTTCGCCAAAAACCATACTTCAATAACCAATCCTACTAGTCCTACAACAAAAGGAGCAGTGTAATTTATATTTTCAGCAAGAAAACCTCCAATCGCTCCAGTAGGCAGCATACCAATTCCTCTGATAAATGTTACAATTCCATAAGATTCAGCCTTCCTATTATCATCTAAATTAGTTAACGTCATCTGCTCAGAAGGGATAAAAGTAGTTACAGCAATTCCAAAAAAGATTTGTCCAATGATTAATCCCGGAAAAAGGAATATTGTAATCCCTTGAGACCACAATACTGATGTCAAAATGTTCATGGAAAAAAATACCATTCCAAAAAATTGGCTTATAATTAAACATTTTTTTCTGCCAATTTTATCTGCAATTCTCCCTGCTGGAATTTGCGACACCATATTTGAGATTTGAAACCATAGAGCTATAAATGCGATATTTGAATCTAAGAAGTTATAATTATCTTTTAATCCAGCATTATAAACAGATAATACTATACCCCATACAAAAACATCAAAAGCAAAGAAAAAAGTAGCTACTTTTATTTTCGGGTTTTGAAAGAGTTTTGGGGATTTTTTCTGCTCAATATCAGTGGGTTTAGTTAAATCTCGTATTTGAATATTGCTCGAGGATGTTGGGGTTCTAATTATAAAGACGAGGATTAACCACTCGATAATTAAGATGATACTGAAAATCAGAAAATAAACTTGAGAATTAAAAGCTGGATTCAGCACTACAAATGAAGTACCTCCAATAGCTCCTCCAAAATATGCGAAGAATACAAAACCGTACATTATTCCCTTTTTAGATTCACCACTGTTTTCAGATACGAAGATTTGAAAATTTAAACTATTAACCATAGCGCCTAACACATATATTAGGATTCCCAATATAAGAATTGAGATGCTATTAGAGAAAACTAAGATAATTACCCCGATAGTATATATCGGAGGACCAAATAACCAAATTTTTTTAATCCCGTATCTATCGGATAACTTACCTATAAAAGGCATAGGTAGAAACTGCATTATGTTTGAGATCGAAATTATAATACCGGTGTAAAAAAGGGATTTCCCTGTAAAATTATATATAAAAGGTTGGAGAACGACGTTAAACGCACTAAATCCAAATCCATGCATTAGATTCATAATGATCTGGGACCATAGATTTCTCTTTTTTACGTGGTTTGTTTTTTTCGATGTAGGAATGCTTTCCGGTATTTTTTCTCCACTTTTCATTATATATTTAAATAGATTAAAGCTTAAATCGTTTGTCCTCCACGAAATTATACAAATTCGACTAAATGATAATATCTCTCACTTTAAAATAAAAAAGTTAATATGAGTAAAGTGTTTAAAATTAATTTAAAACCGAACGGTTCAAATTATTATGTATCAATTTGAAAAAATTAACGACACTTGCTTCTATATAAAGGCAACTGGTACCTTTCCTCCACCAGTAGCAGAAAGATTTATAAAAGAATTTGAGGATATAACTAAAGATATCAACGAAAATTTGAGCATAATCGTCGACATTGCCGATGCAATTCTTTTAAGCATAGATTCAATTGAAATAATCCTTGAGCTTTTAAAGAGAAATAACGAAAAACTTTTTAGATCTGCTTTCATAATTGAAAAAAATCCCCCTTTAAGCGAAGAATTTAAATATCTCTTAGATCATGCTCAATCCCCAAAAAGAAAAATTGTATCCAACATCGAGGAAGCTAAAGAATGGATTGGTATTGATAAAATCGTGTTTAAAAAGTAGATTTGAAAAAATTTATTTGTTTTGGTTTTTTTATTATAAGCTTAACCTTTTTTTACACAATTCAACAGCTTTTGGATTATTATCTATACCAATCCATTTTCTATTTAACTTTTTAGCAGCGGATATAGTTGTTCCAGACCCGCAGAAGAAATCGGCAACAACATCTCCTTCGTTAGATGATGCTAAAATTATTCTTTTTAATAATTTTTCTGGTTTTTCAGTAGGATAACCATGATATTCTTTTGATCTTGTGATCGTTTGATAAGAAAAAATATCGTTCCAGACATCACCAACTAATGTCCCGGGGCTTTCATCCAAATATTGTTTCCCACTTCTTCGTTTTCTGTAAAGACGTCCATCTTCGTCTTTATATCTAAACATTTTATTAATATAATCTTCTCGATAAGGTAAATATTGTTTATTATATATGAAATTTTCTGATTTCGTGTAATACAATATTGTATCGTGCTGGCGTACCCAGCTTTTTACTTGACTTTTAAAACCCGAAACGCTCCCTACATTCCATATAATTTCCCTTCGAAAATTGTTTCTTCCAAAAATTTCATCACATATCGGTTTCAAATCGAAAATTGCGTTAGCATCGCAATGTAAATAAAAACTCCCAGCTTTCTTAAGAACACGATACATTTCTTTAATCCTAAGTTTCATAAAATCTAAATATTCAGTTAATGAATTCCACAAATCAGAAAATTCTTTATAATCGACACCGCTGTAGAAAGGGGGATCGATATAAATGAGATCGATTATTTCTGAATCCAGTTTCCTTATAAATTCTAAATTCTCTGCTAAATAGACA
>Ga0209978_10000434_pt1 | contig 15801 bp, 13 predicted proteins | sample BentaG_FD_182805 | JGI IMG/M metagenome (GOLD analysis project Ga0209978, IMG submission 182805) | Deep subsurface microbial communities from South Atlantic Ocean to uncover new lineages of life (NeLLi) - Benguela_00093 metaG (SPAdes)... | ecosystem: Environmental > Aquatic > Marine > Oceanic >... | reverse complement strand
TGATTCATTTTATTTTATTTTGCCTAACAAGGTCGGGGAAATTATAATAGTACAATACAGTTGATTGGAGGCTCTCATCCATATGTTTTACACCATCAAACTCAGACGAAGGTATATCAATTGTTTATTCGCTTTTTTCTAATTAAAATGTGAGACGGCGTAACTACATCTACTCTGCTGTATAGTCAAAAAGTCGTTTTCTTTTTATTTTTTTAAAAACTCATTTTTAAACCAGCGAATATTATATTAATTATGGGACTATTCACCGTAAAAAATATAATGAGTTTTATTTCCATGGCTCCATCATTTTTACAGACAATATTAAGAGGTGTTCCGTTCTATGTGAATTATGATTTAACCTGGGAATGTAACTTAAAATGTAAGCATTGTTATTTTTTCTCATCAACAGCGGAATTAAAAAATAAAAGAACGGAATTATCGGATGAAGAATGGATTAATCTTTTTAAATACCATAGAAATTTAGGAACAAAAGTAGCAATTTTAACCGGTGGAGAACCTACTTTAAGAATGGATGTTATAAAAGAAGCGATTAAAATTTTTCCCTCAGTTCAAGTTGTATCAAATGGAGTTATAAAATTACCTCGATTTAATGGAAATAAGCAACCGAAATACTGGGTAAGTATAGATGGTACCAAGGAAACTCATGATAAGATAAGAGGTGCAAGGGTTTTTGATAAAGTCATACAAAATATTCGGGAGAGCAATCCGGTGGTAACATCAACCATCATGACATTAAATTATAAGGAAATTGAAGATATTGCTAAGATTGCCCACGATAATGGTGCTTCTGGATTAGTTTTTCTATTATATACCGACTATCCGGAGAGTCCACTTTTATTAAAAGGTGATATATTAAAAGAAACAATAAAAGACATTTTAAAAGTAATGCGTGAATATGGAAATTTTATTTTTTATTCCAAAAAAATGTTAGAAGTATACCGGTCAAAAGAATTTGTACCACATTGCATATTTAAAACTGGTCAAGTAAAAAGTTTCTATCCTGATGGAACACAAAAGTTTTGTGTCATGGGAAATTCACCACTTTTATGTGACAATTGTGGGTGTATCGTTCCAATTGCTGCTTATTCCTTATTTATGAAATTTGATTCTGCTACAGTTGATAAAGCGAGAAAATTGTTTAATTTCAATTAATTTTTGCTATTTTGCAAAATAATTTTTTATTTGTAAGAATCAAACATCAAGCCTGAACGATTAGTCTAAATAGCTAATCTTTCTTTTTTAGTTAAGGAAAAATTTAATTTAAGTTTAGGTGATTAAACTTCAATAATTGGAATCTATTTAAGGATTCTTTGTTTAAAAACCTCAATAGTATCAGAAATTTCGTTTAAACGCACTGAAAAATCTTTAGGCTTTAATTTCTTTAATTTTTCAAAATTATTGATAATTTCCTTAAACTCATTAATCCAGATTTTCATTAATATCTCACTTTCTTTTCCCTCAATTCGTTTATTAATGACTTCCTCAATGGATGAGTTTATTTTGTCCATTAGTTTTTTTTCGTTAATCGTATAAGAAATTCTTAGGACATCTTGTTGTGTTTTAAGCTTTTCCATATCTTTTTTCATCGTAGATTTATGTTTTAAAAGTTCATCGTTAAATCTATTAATCATATCCATTATAATCTCTTCTTGAGTCTTAATTGTTTGCTCGATCCTTTCTTGACTAGATAAGATATCACCTTTAATCGAAATAATTTCTTTTTTTATGAAATCAACCTCACTTTCAGTAGATTTTACTTGATCAATTAGATTTTGAAAATCTTTGAGCGTTATCTCTTCAATTTTATCTTTTTTGGGAATTGGTTACCACCTTTTATAAGTTCTTTATTTATGGATTACGATTTTTGTTTGCTCGAATCTAATTCCAAAATCGAATCTAATTTTAACTCGAAGTCCTTTTTTAAATTTGACAGATCTTCTAAAGATTTATCAATATTATTAATAAGAGAATCGATTGGAGCTTTTTTTAAATCAGATATAAGATCGGAAATAATTGATAAATTATTTTTAAAGGCATTTATAACATTTTCTTTAATTAAACTCTTGTCGACATCGAACTCTTGAGCTTTTGTGAGATCATTGATTTCTCTGAGAGTAAATAATTCGTTTCCGGCTAATTTAACATTTTTTTTAATTATGGTTGGAGTTATTTTATTATGGAGAGTGTTTGGATCAATTTCTTCTAAATTTATAACTAAATGTTCTAAATCTTCTTCGTTTTTATTAATATATTCTAAAAATCTCTTGGAAATTTCTATAAATTGCCTTTCTCTACTCTTATTTTCTAATTTTTTTAAAAAATTAAAAACTACCAGAGAAAATGCCTCAGAAATATTATCTTGGGTTTTAGCGGAGACGAAAATAATAGGAAATCCCTCTATTTGGAATTGGCGAATATTATTTAGAAGAATTTCTGAATCTTCTGGCTTGATTAAATCCGATTTGTTTCCTATTAAATAGGTAATACAATCAGGAGAATATTGAGCTAAGTTTTTGATATAAGTCTGTAAAGATTCTTGCAAAGTTTCTTTAGGGTTGTTTAAGTCAAAAATTAACAACGCAGAATCTAAATTACTAAAAAATACGGGATTCAACGGATTAAAACTTCTTTGCCCCCCGATATCCCAAATATTTAACCTAATATGATTAGATGTTAATTTATACTCTTTTCTAGCAATATTACTGCCAATAGTGGGTATGTACATTGCAGGGAAATCCTTTCCTATAAAGGAACTCACAATAGATGTTTTTCCGACTCCCCACTGTCCCAATATAGCGAGTTTAATGTTGATTTCAGAGACTATCATGAGTAGTACTTAAAATAATATTAACGATTTATTAATGTATACTAAAAGGTCTTTATAAATATGCTTTATCCTTAATCAGAATCTTAGCACAGTAATTTTAAATAGCTTCTTTATTATCGGAATTATCTTTCTTTTTTGCCGAGAAATTCTTAAAAGCAAACGCAATTCTTTGGATTACTGTAATATTTGTCCCAATTGCTAGGAAAATCATTGTCCAACATATAGCAAAGGGAAACCATAATTGAAAAATCGATCCGATTAAAATAATTGGGACTCTGTCTGTCCTCTCCAGTAATCCAACGCCATATAAGTTTGGAACTCCTAAACTCTCGATTTTAGCTCTAGTATATGATGTTAGAAATGCGCCAGCAAGAGTTATCAAACCTATATATGTATAGGTATATCCCCCAAGTATAATCCCAAAAAAAATAAGATAATCTCCAATTCGGTCCAATGTAGAATCTAAAAACGATCCTAATTTCGTAGGCCCTTGAAGACGAGCTATTACACCATCTAATTGGTCGAAGAACTCTACTAGAGCCAAGCTAATTATGATAAAGGGTAAAAGTTGGAATCTACTAGAAAGGATGAAAAATAAAAACGCTAAAAATGCGAAAATTAAACCCAAACCAGTTATAATGTTTGCAGGTATTTTTTTTAACTTCTTACCTAAGGGAAGAAGTAGTTTTTCTGAGTATTTTTTGACTCCTAATAACATCTTATTTTACAGCGTTTAAATCATTCTGTTGGTTTGTTTTCTAAATATAAGACTTATAGCAATTTATAATTAATCTAAATAATAAAAAAAAAGAAAATATTAAATTCTATAGATAGGATAAAATTTCTTTTCTAAATATTCAATAAAATAGTCAGGATTTAAATCTTCTCCAGTTACTCTCTTAACTAAATCTCTCGCTTGATAAATTCTACCATATTGATGAATATTTTCTCTTAAAAATGCTAATAAGTTAGAGAAGTCTCCTTTTTCGTATTCTTCTGGCAATGTAGGATGTTGATTAAGCGCGGTGTTATAAAATTGGGCACCATATAGATTTCCTAAGAAATATGTTGGGAAGTACCCAAAGGCTCCCCCGGACCAGTGAATATCTTGTAAAACACCATCAGAATTAGTAGGAGGCTTTATTCCCAGTAAATCTTCCATTTTTTCGTTCCATAAATCTGGTAGCTCGCTAACTTGAATTTTACCTTCTATGATTTCTTTTTCTAATTCAAACCTGAGAATTATATGCATTCCATAAGTAACTTCATCAGCTTCTACACGAATCAATGAGGGTTGCACAGTGTTAATACTACGATAAAAATCTTCAATACTTTTATCCTTTAAATTGTTAGGAAAACTTGTTTTAAGTTTAGGATAAAAATACTTCCAAAATTCCATACTCCGACCTACCATATTTTCCCACATGCGAGATTGACTTTCATGAATTCCCATCGAAAATCCACTAGCTAAAACTGTATCGTGAATTTTCTCCATTAATCCCATTTCATATAAAGCATGTCCACATTCGTGAATCGAGCCAAAAATACATGAAGAGAAGAAATCTTCGTCAATCCGAGTCGTAAATCTCGTATCTGATGATGATAACGACGTTGTAAAGGGGTGAACCGATTTATCTTGGCGTCCTTTATTAAAATCGTAATTCAATCCCTTAATGACTTCAATGCTAAAATCCCATTGCTTGTTCTCATCCCATTTTTGTGTAAGTATTGAAAAATCAGGTTTATCGCTTGAGCTATCCAATTTTTTTATAATACGATTAAGATTCTCTTTTGATTTATTGAATATGTTAGCAATCCAATCATATGTTGCTCCAGGTTCGTAAAGATCGATGAGGGTGGAATATGGATCAGGGTGAGTATCTAGTTTCTCTGCAACCTGAATTTGGAGCCCGACCATCTTTTCTAAAAGTGGTTGAAAAATAGAAAAATCATTTTTCTTCCTTGCTTCTACCCATTTTACGTATCCATGAGAGGCAGTCTTCGAGATTTCTTCTACTAATTCGGTTGGTAATTTAACCTCTTGCTCGTAGTCCCTTTTTCCTTCGCGTAAAGTGGCACTATCAATTAAGTTTAAATCTGTTAACTTTTCAGCTTCTTTTATTAATTTTCCTATTTTATCGGAAATTAGTCTTTCGTGGGCAATTTTACTCATAAGCGCATTCTGTTCAGCTCTCGCTCCAAACGAGCCTTTAGGTAAATTAACTTGTTCGTCCCATCCTAATAATGAACGGATATGGTTAAGACGGGTTATTTCAGTAAATTCTTTTTTAAGTTCTTCTATAGCATTCATATTTCTATACACTTGATTTTTTTTCTTTACAATTTATATATACAACATTAATATGAGAAATAAAAAAAAATTTGCTTTTATCTAAGAAAAAATATTCTTTAAGTAAACAAAAAAGGAATAGAATTTTTATGATAAATCGTGTTTAACAAAAATATCTGCTGCTAATTCAATGTCCTCAACAGTGAGAGGTCTTGCTAAAGTAGATCGAAGTTCAGCTAATAATTGTTCACATAAGGCTATTGATAGCAAACTACCTTGTTTTTCAATCAGTTGCTGGAGGATTCTCGGAAATTCTTCATCTTTCTTCTCAATAACCTCTAAAATTGGGCGTTTTTCTTCCGGAATGACTTTATCTATGTCAAGTGTAATATCTTCTTTATCTATTTCTTCCCCTTCCGTAGAATCAGTTTCTGAAAATAACATTAAATTTTCTGCTTTTTGCTTGATTTTTGTTGGTGTTTTTGGTATTTCTATAGGAGGTGATTGTGTCGATGTTTTATATGTAGGTAAGGGTTGTACCTGAATTCTTCGAGTAAACTGTATTCTCCCTGGTATTTCAAATTTCTTTTTTACTTCAATTCCTTTCCTAATTTTTACTCGTTCGTCGACTTCTTCCTGTAAGTTTTCTATTTTGCTCTTGAGAGTATTCACATAAGTAAAATCTTGATACTTATTAGATATTTTTACTAATTCCTTATATTTTGCGAGAGCGAGTATAAAATTTCCTTCGCTTTCTATCTTTTTAGCTTCGTTAAATAATTCTGTGAAATTATGGGGGAGTAATTTTTTAAGATTTAATACTTCAGAAATTAAATTTCTAATCTTTTCTTTCGCGCCCGCTTCAATCAAAGATATTTCTTCAAACTCTGCGATATTTAATTCGTTTTTAATTAATCTAATATCTTCTTTTTGAATCAAATCACGCTTATTACCAATAATTAAAAGTTTAGAAAATTGACTCTCTTGTTTTTGTAAATCTAAGAAATGATTAATAACCCGCAAGTGATAATTTGATAAATCGAAAAGCAAAATTACCAAATCGGAACCTTGGATAAATTTTGACCATAAAAGAGAAAAATTATCATTTAGTTCAAAATCCCATAAATCAAATTTTAAGTTATCAACAGAATAAGTAGAGGCTTTGGCGAAATTCATGATCGGCCGCGCCCCATTTCCCCTAAACATGTTAAATAACATAGTTTTTCCAGAATTATGTGGTCCGGCTATAACAATTTTAGAGTGCAATTCATATTGCTGTTCTCTTAAAAAATCTACAAATTCTCGTTTAAAGTTAGTCGAGGTATTAATATCGTTAGGAATTGGAAATAATTCATTGAACCTTTTTATTATGTTATCGATTATAGGTCCGATATAATCAAGGGTGTCAACTAAATCTGTAATAAACAAAAATAACACATTTTCCTCAGATTTATGAAATATTTGAAAGTTTTCTGATACAGGTCTATGGAATGTTTTGCCTATCATCGGCATATCTATATAAGATTGAATAATCTTAATAACATTGCTCAGTTCATCGTCTCCAAGTGCAAGGGCATAAGTGTGATTATAAATACAATCTTTCTTATGAAAAATGTGAATTTGGCGAAGCATTTTCTTCAGAATCTTATTTTTTTTAACCTTTTTATTAGCTTTAATTATATATATTTAAATTCTTATTAATATAGTTTTCAATTTTCTTTAAGTCTATTTGAAACACAATAGAAAAGTTTAGAATCTGTGTTTAATTTTATATAAATTGTAAGTTTCGATAAATTCAGTTGAAAAAGCTTCGAAAAATGCCGCTCCAGCCAGAACATATTGAGAAATTCTTTGAGGAAGAGATCGATTCTAAATTTAAATCAGAGTTACTTGAACTTTTGAGAGAGAGAATTGATAAATTATGTTTTAAAGAGTGTGAGATTGATAGAATACAGTGTACATTAACGCCCCTCTGCACCCGGAGAATGTTATTAAAGCTTCGGTTGTTAAATGGCCTTACAATTGAGGATCAGCCTAAATTTTGTTACAGCGTCCATAAAAACATAATTTTTCGCGATTTTAGAAATAAAACGGTCATTTACAAACCTAACGATGCATATTTATATTTAGTAGATTTTTTTGATGTTTTTTTCCATGGTGATTACAGGAAACTAAATAAGTTATTCTCAAAGAAAGATTTTAGAGGAGCCAATAAAATCTTTGACGATAGAATAAATAATAGAGATGAAAATTTCCAATATCTCTTAACTGATAAGAAGAAATTTATGATATTTAAGTACGACGATAAAATCCATGTCTGCTTTATTGACGAGATTTACGCTCTCTGTAACGCTAACAGAGAAAATATATCTGATTTAGAACTATTATATGGATTATGTAAGCTGTTTACAAGGATATATTTTCCAGAAGTAAAGTTGAAATTAATTCCTTCTAGTTGTGTGCAAATTACAATTATTATTCCTAAGGATACATTATTAACAATAAGCAAAGTCCCCCCTACAGATGAAGAATCTAAACGAGATAATTACATTTGGAACGCATTTCCAAGCGATTTAGACGCGTTAAGTCAATTTTGTAAGGAAATAAATATTTTTAATGATAAAAAAGGAAATCTAGCGATAAGACTAAATATTGGTGTAAGACCAGAAGCTCGGATGAACAAATATTCAAGCGCGGAACTACGTTATAGAGATTTAAGGTTAGTTTTCAATATTATATATCGCTTATACAACGATTTCTATATCCTATATGTGTAAATTTTAATAAATAAAAAATTAAATAATTAAAAAGCTGGTAAAAATGAGTGAAAAAGACCAAGAGAATCCAGAAATTACTAAAATTAAGGATTTCGTGAAAGACGGTAGAATCGACGATGCTGTAAACATTATTGCACTATATCTTGGGGACTCTACTCAAGATGATTACCTTAAAAGGTTAGAAGACATTTTTGAGATGTTGTTATTACTTCACGGAGGAAGGGTAGTTTTAAGGTTCTTAATAGAACAATTAGTTATTGACATTCCGTCTTTATTAGAAAACCTTTCTAAACGAGATTCTGTTCTACGTTATTCTTTCTTGTTATTATTAAAAACATTATGTGAGAACGAGTGTGATCTATTCCTCCCACATAGCGAGGATTTATTAAGTTCTGATGATCCAAACGTAAGAGAGGCTATTCTACAGCTAATTATCTTTATGGCCGGAGGAAAGGTAGAAATTGAAGACGAATCGCTTATTAATAAGATTACTTTTACGTTAGCCGATGAAAAAGAGTTTGTAGTTGAAAAAGCAACTCAAGCTTTGATATCTATAGGAAAAAAACACCCATTATGGGTCACCAAGGCAGTAACGAATCGCGCTAAGGAATCTCCAGAAAATGAAGAATTAAAAAGCGCCGTAGATTCTGTTCTAAAATCAATAGTTACCGTCGAAAAAATCGACGAAATAGTAGAGGAAGCTCATTCAGAAGATGAGTTGATTGAAAAAGAAGAGACTGAAATAATCGATAAAGAACTTGAATTGAAGAGAAAAGAAATAGAAATTAAGAAAAAAAAGATAGAATTAGAAGAAAGAGAGAAAGAACTAGATGAGAAATTAATACTTGAAAAGGAAAAAACGCTTAAGTTAAAAGAAGAAATACTTGAGCAAGAAACAGCTGCCCCAATGGAAGCAGATCTCATACCTAAAAAAGTTAAAAAACAATTGAAAAAGGAAGAATCAGATATTATCGACAAAGAGATCGAGCTTAAAAAGAAAGATTTGGAAATTAAAAAGAAAAAATTAGATTTAGAACTAAAAGAACGCGAAATTGAAGAAATGGCAATCGAGGAAAAAGAAAAAGCATTAAAAATAAAAGAAGAACTAATTGAAAAAGAAAGCGAATTATCTCAAGCAGAAATTGAATTAAAACAAAAAATTATCAAAGAAAAGGAGCAGAAAATGATAGAAAGTGAAATCAAAAGAGCAGTAAGCGAGTTTATGGTTCTGGAAGATGAAGAGAAAGATGAGGAAAACAAAATAGAAAAAGAATAAGCTTTAATAATTCTTTCTAATTAATTTTATCTTCAGTTATTGGAGCTGTATATAACCGCTTCACTATTTTCCTAATCTCACCCACTTTTACGCTATCAGGGGGCAAACTTTTTTGTATTACTTTAGCAAGTCTGTATGCCAGCTCAATATAATTCAAATCTTCTAAAAATTCGACAATTTGGATTTTGTAATCGTTATCTTCGACTCCTTCTCCATATTCCATCAATTTTTCTTTCAATAAAAGATCGATTTTATCCGTTCTTTCAATGTAGCGAACTTTTTTAACTAATTGCTTAAAAGAATTGAAAATATTGTAAAGTTCAGAACGAGGATAGTCATCTATGTTCCTTAAAACATAGAATATAAATAATTCTGCTTTTTCAAAACGCTTAATTTTTAAACTTATTTCTAATAATTCGAGAAGCGCTTGTTCGTAAAGGAATTTACTTTCCATATTTGGCACAATTTTTTCAAAGATCCAATCAATTAAATTCGGTTGATTAAATCTTTCTATTACATCAATGAGGAGTTTTATTATAGAATAATATAATTTAGTGTTTTCTGTTTTGGTTGCCGTTAAAAACGAAACGAGAGCATATTTGATCCTACCCATAGCATCGTCTAAGTTTACCGGTGTTTCAGCGAATTTATAAAAAGCTGATTCTAAAATTGGTTGAATTTTTTCTCTATTTTTAAAATCATATACAAAATATTCGCCCCAATTTGGGGCGATTTTATCAGACTTTGCTGGTTCCTTCAATTTTTCAGGAGTTTTTTTTGGTACCTTCGGTTTAGAGCTTGTGATTTTTTCAGATAGATTCTTTGCTTCCGTTTCAGACAAAAATTCTAAAATTATTTTATTTTTTTCGTTAGGTATAGTAATTTTAAAGAAAACTTCTTCATTTTCACCAAATAACGCTTCTCTTAATTCTTTTGGGAATGTAATACCCGTTTTAGTCTTTTTAATAACATCTTGAAAAAAGAAATCGTTATCGTGTTTCTTATCTTCTGCCATATTTCTTATTAAGAAAAATAATTTTTTAATTATATGCTGGAATACAATACGAAGTTGTTAATATGCAATTAAATCTTTGTTATAACTATGATCTTACCCAGTGACATTTACTAATTCTACTCCTCTAATGTCATAATTTTTATCTATAAAGCACAAAATTGCATGTCCTTTATGATTATAAACGAGAGGCACAGGATAAGACTCGGCATTTTCAACAAAACTTCTTTTGACGATTACTGGAAGTATAGTATTACACACCATGCAAGGAACCTTAATGTCCCTAACAGAATTTAGTGAATTAAAGTTGTTTATGATATTGTCAACTTCTTCTTTAAATGGGCTGAAAGTCGTAGAAGAAAAGTTATCGTATTTTATGTAAGACTCAATATCATATATTTCGTTAAAAACTACAGAGATTCGCTCAATTAAAGCTTCTAACAATTGAAATTGGACTTCGTTATTCGACCCTGCAGTATAGATCAAGTTTTTCAATCGGATGTGGACAATTTTCATATTTCCTTTAAAAATATGAAAAAAGATATTACTTACAGGGTTTTTTTTAACGATATTCAAATCCAAAATAAAACTTCTAAATGATCTTGGTGGTTTCCACTCAAATATACTGAACTCATCAGTACTAATGTTGATAAATTCAAGATTTTGCAAAATTCGTGAATAATCTGCCATAATATTCAAATAATAGTTGTAATTTATTCTGGTTGATCCTTATTAATATAAAAAAATAATTTTAATATTTAACTATTACAAGTAAACTCTGGTAAATATATCTGAGCTTTCCTATTTAACCTTTTACAAGTAGGTAAAGGAAAATATTTATGGTCTAAAATTTAAAAATTATTAACAATATTACATAACGATCAAAGAAATACAAGAGGAAATCATGAGTTTTGCAAATGTAAATGGTGTAAAATTATCGTATCGAGTTTATGGAACTGGTTTTCCTGTCATCTTAATCCACGGATACGGCGCGAAAAAAGAAATATGGAACCCTCAAATAGTAGAATTACGTAAAAAATATAAAGTAATAACATTTGACATACGTGGAACTGGAGAAAGTGACAGACCAAATATGCATTACACGATGAAAATGCTAGCGGAAGATGTTAATGGATTAACAGATTCTCTTCAGATAGAAAAGGCTCATATCGTCGGTAGATCCTTCGGAGGTATGATCGCTCAAAATTTTACTCTTCTCTTTCCACAAAAAGTTGAAAAACTCGTCCTAATTGCTACAAATTACGGTAGAACGGACACAGAATGGGTTGAAATTCCTAAAAATGGTCGTCTTGAAGAAATAGAAACCCTAAAACACGACCCTTTGAAGGCATTCAAACAAAAATCAAAATGGTTTTTTCATATAAAGTTTAGAAAAGAAATGGAAGCAAATCCAACTAAAAAATTTTATGATATCTTTTCAATGGAAGATTTAATTCGAGAAAGTACTATCAATCCTTCAAGACCGCAGGACATATTAAATCAAGCTGAAGCTATGAAAACACATTATACTTTGGAAAAATTAGGTGAAATAAATAACAAAACTCTGCTTATTGCCGCTTCTCACGACAGATTAACGCCTGTTTCAGTCATGATTGAAATGAATAATAAAATCCCTAATAGCGAATTAAAAATCATAAATGAAGTAGGTCACTTTATGACTCTCTCAAGAGCTTCGGAAGTTAATAAAATGATTCTCAATTTCTTGGAAGATTAATAATTTCATTAAATTAAGATAGAAATTGGACATCCTTGTAAGAAAACAAGAAAAGATTTTTATAGACTGAACTTGAAATTCTTAATATATACTTCATTAAAACTGCTTTAGCGATTAATATGAAAGATTACTCAGATTGGAAGCCAAATTATGATTATGAAAATGAATCTCCTTATTTGGAAAATCCAAATAGACCTTGGTTAAAATTTAGACCATTAAATGTACCGAAATCGATTAGATTTAAACCGATCCCAGTTCACGAATTTATTACACTATCAGCTAAAGAATTTCCTAACAATGTATGTGTATATTCTAAATCAACTGATAAAAAATATACCTATCGTGAATTAATTTATATTACTGATAAACTAGCAAATGCTTTACTCCAACTGGGAGTAAAAAAGGGAGAGCCCGTAGGTATAATGACTTCAAATTGTCCAGAATTTATTTTTTGCTGTATTGGAATTATGAAAACTGGAGCTATAGTAGTTCCGATTAACCCTCTACTTAAGGAGAGCGATGTAGCACACATTATAAAGGAATCAGATAATATGCAAACTGTTTTTGTGCATAAAGGAAATTTTAGAACAATAAAAAAGGCACAAAAAGATATGAGGATAGAAAACATAATCCTTCTGGAAGCAAACTCAGCCAAAGAAGGGACGATAACCTTCGAAGAATTTATCGAGGGTGTTGCACCTCTTCAACCAGATGTAGATATAGATCCTTCAAACGATCTTGCAGCTCTTCTATTTACTGGCGGAACTACGGGATTACCAAAGGGTGTAATGCTAACTCATACTAATCTGGTTTCCTGCACGCTCTCAACTTTATTAATGTCGGGTGAAGCAGAAGAAGGAGAGGAAACCTTCGGTAAAACGGTCAATTTATCAGTTTTACCTTTATGCCATTCTTTTGGATTTTTAGTCATGATTTATGCAGTTTTTGGAACAGCAATGCTTGTAATATTTCCCTCCTTTAACGCTTCTGTCATTCTAGAAGCAATTGAGTATTACAAAGTTAAAAATTATGTTGGGGTTCCAGTTATGTATCAAATGTTAATAAATAATCCAGATTTCACAGAACGGGATCTTTCCAGTCTAGAAGAAGCAAATTCAGGATCAGCTGCATTACCTCCGGAATTAGCTAAGAAATGGGAAGAGATTGTAGGATTTAGAGTTGGACAAGGCTTTGGGTTAACAGAAACCTCACCTATCACTCACATAGCGGCTAAGTGGATGCCTGAAATCCGCTCTGAGAGTATTGGTGTTCCGATAATTGATACGGATGCTAAGATTGTTGATCAAGATTCTTTAATAGAACTAGAACTTGGTGAAATTGGGGAACTATTAATAAAAGGACCTCAAGTAATGAAGGGATATTGGAAAAATCCAGAAGAAACAAAAAAAACGATTATCGATGGTTGGTTAAGAACGGGAGATCTAGCAAGGATGGATGAACAAGGATATTTCTATATTGAAGGTCGTGCAAAGGATATCATTAAATATAAAGGATATAAAGTAATGCCGCGAGAAGTTGAAGAAAAATTATATGAACATCCAGCAATTCTCGAAGTTGGTGTAGTATCGGCACCAGACGCGAATATTGGTGAAACTATTAAAGCATATGTAGTTTTAAAACCGGAATATAAAGACGGAAAAATAACAGAACGCGGAATTATCGAATGGGCTAAAGAACGGTTAGCTGCATACAAATATCCGCGCCAAGTTGAATTTATAAATATTTTACCTCGGACGAGTGTCGGGAAAATATTCCGTAGAAAATTAAGAGAAAGGATAATGAAAAAGAAAGAAGGGAAAAATTATGAATAAAGAAGAAATTTGCTATATGTCTGCTTATGAAATGGCTGATGCTATTAAAAGCCAAGAAATAACATCAGAAGAAATAACTGAAATTATAATTGAAAGAATTGAAAAAATCAATCCTATCATTAATGCTTATTGCACTCCAACTTTTGAAATGGCGCGAGAAATGGCAAAACGTGCTGATAAAAGAGTAAAGAATGGTGAAGAAATCGGAATTCTTAATGGAGTTCCTACATCAATAAAAGACCTTATGGCAGTAGAAGGCGTTAGAACTACCTATGGTTCCAAAATATTTGAAAATAATATTGCTACAGAGGATTCCATTGTAGTAAAACGATTAAAAGACAAGGGTTGTGTAATACTAGGAAAAACGAATACTCCTGAATTCGGACATAAAGGTGTAACAGATAATTTAATTTTTGGTCCAACGCTTAACCCTTGGAATTTAGAAAAAACTCCCGGAGGATCGAGTGGTGGAGCGGCAGCTTCCGTTGTTACGGGAATGGGACCTCTGGCTCAGGGATCAGATGGAGGAGGATCAATTCGCCATCCCGCATGTTTTTGTGGTGTTTATGGGATAAAACCGACATTTGGAAGAGTTCCAAGATATCCAAGATTATTTATTTCTGCTCAAGATTGTTCCGCAACAGGACCTATAGTAAACTATGTATCTGACGCTGCTCTTATGCTTGATGCAATAAAAGGACCTTTTGAAGGTGATAGGTTCTCGCTTCCTGCAGATAATATTAAGTATATTGAACATTACAATGAAATTCCTAATAAACTGAGAATAGGTTATTCATTGGATCTAGGATTTGCTAAAATTGTGCAAAATGAAATTAAAAAGAGTGTAATGAAAGCTATTGATAAATTTTCTCAATATGATTGGATTATAGAAAATGTAAAAATTAAACGAACTCGAGTTGCAGAAGCTTTTAGCATAAATTGGTTAGTTACTTTTGCCTATGAGCTTCAACCATTCCTAGAGAAATGGAAAGATAATATGGATCCCAATTTGGTACAATGGGTAGAAGCAGGTTTCAGCTATCCAGCTTCATCATTGCCTAGTTCAATGATGATGAGAGAGAAGTTCTATAGAGAACTCTATAAAGTTTTCCATAATTATGATGTCCTAATTACTCCTACTACAGCCGTGACAGCGTTCGAACTTGGGATTACAGCCCCTAAGACAATTGAGGGGAAAGGAGTATCCCCCACCGGTTGGCAACCATTCACCTTCCCATTCAATTTTACTGGGCATCCTGCTGCCTCAATTCCATGTGGATTTGATCTCGATGGATTACCTATTGGAATGCAAATTGTAGGAAAATTACACGATGAATTAAAAGTTTTACAAGTGTCTAAAGCATTTGAAGAACTAGCTCCATGGCAAGACAAGAAACCGAACTTTAGATAAATAATTTAATATATAAAAAACCATGAATAAGAAACAACTAAAAAAGGATATAGCAGATTTCCAACTAACTGAAATAGCACCTGAATATAGCAATTTAGATTTCACTATAGTGTTAATTCAGCCTGAACACGCGGCAAATATCGGTTCTATAGCGCGACTCATGAAAAACTTTAATTTCAGTAATTTAGTTGTTTTTAATCCTATTGAAAGCACAGAAACCATACGAAGTCGTCATACTCAAGGATTTGCCATGCACGGTAAAGATATCCTTTCTAACGCAGACATTATAGAACTTGATAATCAAAATGACCACCTGAATAGATATAAAGAATTGATGCATAAATTTGATTTAATTATTGCATCAACAGCCAAGGGGATGCATTATAAAAATATTAGAAGATTAGCTACCTTTCCTGGAGATTTAACGCTACCTATCTCGCAAAAACCATTATCAATTGCTATAGTATTTGGGAAAGAATCACACGGACTTACTAACGATGAAATAGAAATTGCAGATTTATTGATAAGAATACCCTCTGACGATGATTACCCTACGCTAAACATCTCTCACGCGTGCGGAATAATTCTATATGAAATTTATAATAAAATACATAATGTTA
>Ga0209978_10000433_pt1 | contig 15801 bp, 13 predicted proteins | sample BentaG_FD_182805 | JGI IMG/M metagenome (GOLD analysis project Ga0209978, IMG submission 182805) | Deep subsurface microbial communities from South Atlantic Ocean to uncover new lineages of life (NeLLi) - Benguela_00093 metaG (SPAdes)... | ecosystem: Environmental > Aquatic > Marine > Oceanic >... | reverse complement strand
TTACAAAAAATTGTTTAAAAGAATTTTTATATTCAAGTTATGTTTATTGCCTGAACATTACCCAAGTGAGATTTAATTGTAAGAGGTGGGCTACATTACAAGACTTGTTGTCACAATTCCTGCATACAATGAAGAAAAAACAATTGCAGATGTCATAAAAAAAATTCCAAGAGATCTCAACAGCTGCGACGAGGTAAAGGTACTTGTCCTTGACGATGGTAGTATGGACGGGACAGTACAAGCAGCAAAAGAGGCAGGGGCAGACAAAATACTCAGCCATGTTCACAACCTAGGACTTGCAATAACCTTTCGAGACGCACTCGACGGTGCCCTTGACATGGGAGCTGACATCATAGTAAACATTGATGCAGACGGACAATACGACCCTGCAGAAATCAGCAAACTCATCGCGCCTGTCATCGAGGATAAAGCAGACCTGGTCCTTGGTTCACGTTTTGATGGCTATATTGAGGAAATGCCTTTAAGCAAAAAGCTCGGCAATCGCGTTGCAACAAAGGTCGCAAGCAGAGCAGCAGGAAAACACTTCAGTGATGCACAAACAGGCTTTCGAGCCTTATCCCGAGATGCAGCAATGAGACTTAACATAATGTCCGATTTTACCTACACGCAAGAAACACTTGTCCAAGCAGTCAACAAAAACTTAAGAATTAGTGAGGTTCCCGTCAACTTCTACAAACGGGAAGGTGAGTCTCGTCTCTTTCCAAATGTATGGAATTATGCAAAACGAGGGCTTTCCACATTAATTCGAACGTATTTGTATCATAATCCATTAAAAACGTTTTTGATTATCGGAGGTCTTGTTTTTGCAGTTGGACTAATACTAGGTTTACGAGTATTACTTCATTACCTAACAACGAGCATGGTTACTCCGATGCTACCTACTAGTGTATTATCTGCAGTTCTTTTGATTGTAGGTTTTCAAGTTATTATTCTTGGGCTAGTTGCTGATTTGATCCGAAGAAATCAGAATGTCCAAGAAGAAATACTTTATCGCATAAAAAAGAACGGCAAAAACAGAACATAATCTTGAAAGCGCATTCAGTTTTTTCCTAATTAATTCAGTAATTTAGCTGTAAGTATGTTCATAAGTGAAAATCAAATTCTATAAATATCATCTCTTTAATGTATGATTCACAGTTGGTTTTGTGGAACAGAAAATAAAAATTCTATTTATACGTTGGAATAAGGCACCTTTCGTTCAAAATGATTTATATTTATTGAAAAAACATTTTGATATTCAGGTTATAGATTTTTTTGCAAGTAAAGTAAAATTTTTTGAAAATATTGGTGCTTTTCTGAAGTTTTCCAAGGCTGTTATCTGGACAGATTTAACATTTACTTGGTTTGTTAACGTTCATGCATTCGCTGCTGTATTTTTATCAAAATTATTTGGAAAAAAATCAGTTGTCGTTGTTGGAGGATATGAAGTAGCAAACGTCCCGGAATTAAAATACGGCTATATGCTGAATCCGATACTTTCACGCATGGTGAAACACATTTTGGAAAATGCAAATACAATACTAGCTGTCTCTGAGTTTAATAGAGAAGAGATAATACGTTGTATAACAAAACAAAAAAATGTGGAGCTTCTCTATCATGGTGTTGACTGTAATAAGTTTACTACTGATGTTGAAAAGGAAGACATTGTTGTTACCATTGGTCGTTTTACAAAAAAAAGATATAAGGTGAAAGGAATGGATACGTTTATACATGCAGCTTCAGCATTTCCTAATTTAAAATTTGTTGTCATTGGCCCGTTTGATAGAGATATCATTAATAGGTTTGAAGATATCGGATCAAATGTTGAATTTACCGGTATAATTCCTCATGATGACGTAGTTTCCTGGTTGAAAAGGGCTAAGATATATTGTCAGCTTTCATTTAGAGAATCCTTTGGACTGGGTATTGCTGAAAGCATGTTATGTGAATGCGTCCCTATTATAACACGTAGAGGGGCAATCCCTGAGGTAGTTGGCGATACTGGGTTCTATGTACCATATGGGAATGTTAACGCGACAATAGATGCCATTGGAAAGGCGTTGAAATCAGATAAAGGAAAAGCTGCTAGAAAAAGAATTAAAGATATGTTTTCAATAGAGGAAAGAGAGAAGAAATTAGTGGAAGTAATTAGAAAAACAGTTGATATAGAAAAATAAGACTTTTAACAATGCTAAAAGAAATACAAACATAAGAATCTTACAAATTATAAGATATGCATGATCAATTTCTACTTTATTTATTGTTTTTCAAGATCGAGAATTACTTTTGCTGCCCTCTCAGTTGCTTTTCCATCTAAAGAGTAGAAAAAATAATCGCGAAGTTTCCGTCTTATTTCTGATTTTTCTGATGGATTATCAAGACATGTTTTGATCATTTTTTTAAATTCTCTTGGATCCATTATGATTTCTCCAGCCTCTCGTATCCATACTTCAACAAGATTGGGGTCATTATATTTATCATCCAAATGATCTGCAAATAGTATTGGTTTGTCAAAGGCAAGATATTCAATACCGACCGTTGAGAAATCTGTAATTAATACGTCTGAAATGTGCATCAACGGAATGATATCTGTGGAAGAATCAGGAAAAACTGAGTTTTGATGAGTTTTTATATAACGTTCAATTTTTTTCATGGCTTCTGGAAACTCGTCATATGCTTCAACATTGGGATGTGGCTTAAAAATAAAGTTAAAATTATCTCCTACAGATTTGCATATCTTTATACCCATATCAGGTATTGAGCTTAAATTCACTTTTTGAATTCCCCTCCAAGTTGGAGCATATAAAATTGTTTTAAGTTTTGGATCTATATTTAAATCTTTAAAAATCTCTTCTCTTGATAATTCATTATTTGCCACGCAATCTAATCTTGGCATTCCGATCCTTTTCCAATTTGAATCACTTAAAACATCCATCTCACGAAATTTCTCCTCCATATGCTTACCAACTAAACACATTAGGTCATATCTATTTTCTATAAGTTTGTCTAATTCCAAAATTTTAAATGGTTCCCATAATTCATTATTCAGAAGACTAAATTTTCTAAAACATATTGGAAAATACTTTTGAATAACAAAACTTATCACCCACAATGGGTTATGATTATTTTTGAAATGTGCTTTTGAAAATTCGCTATTTTTGTCGACAAGCCCATGAAATAGCTGAACGAGTTTACCTTTTTTAGGAACCCATCTATAATTTCCTGCAAAGACAATTACATCTGGATGATAGATTAATAGGTTTCTCATCTTGTCTTGACGACAGTTCACAGCAGGATATCGTGATACGACATAATCGTTAAGAGATTTTGAATAAGTAGTATCTACCACTAAGATTCCTCCTGTTTTCTTCAAAATGGGTAACATGTAATTGAATTCAGTTGCACTTCTTATATAATATACTATCATCATTCAATATTAAAAGAAAAAACTATATAAATTCTTACCTAATTTTTTGTCAATAATATATTCTGCATATTAAGGATCATGAGGTTTTCCCATCAACGTTTAAAACATATGCCATCCGCACAAAAAATTGGAAGTATATCTACTCTGAACACATGATGGTAGAGAAAAAAGAATTTCTTAGATACCTAATGGAGAAGAAATAAAAACAACGAATTTTAAAGCTAAAAAATCTTGGAAAAATATGATTTTGAATCCTTGATTAACATGAGAAAGTAGCCTCTGTCGTCTTTTTTCATGAAATAAAACCAGATGATTATGGTGGTTACGAGAACCATTATGATGTTAAGGTAGTGACTAGTTGGCAAGAAACGATAAATCAATAGTTCAATAATGATAATTGCTCCTAGTTTTCCATACCATGGTACATCAAATGTTATACCAGTGGTTTTTGCAATTAAAATGAGATTTAAAAATGTCGCTATTATTAACGACGTTGCAGTTGCCACTGCAGCTCCACCTATTCCAAACTGAGGGATAAGAGCTATGTTAAGGATAATATTTGCGGTTGCGGCAGAGGCAGATATTTTTGGGGATAAATCAGCCCGTCCTATCCCAGATAGAGTAGCTCCAATTGCTCGTGTTGTTGCTCCATTGATGACGGTTCCAAAAATTAATATTTGAAGTGGTAAAACTGCATAGTTAAACTCGTGACCATATATCACGCTTATGATTTCCTTTGCAAAAAACCCTGTTGCAAGTCCAATAGGTAACATAATACATGCGGAATATTTCATACTTTTATCAATCATTTTTTGCAACGCTTTGTGATTGTTTTTAGACCAATACTCTGAGGTTGCAGGATAGGTTATTTTTTGAATTGATTGTGGGATTAACCAAAAGAATTTACTCAACGCAATTGCGATAGCGTAATATCCAACATCAATTGCTGTTAGAAAATATCCTATCAAAATTATATCCGCCTGATAATTTATCAGATTTATTGCAGCTCCAATAAATATCTTCGCACCAAATACAACTAGTTGTTTTGTTGTTTGAATGTATTTCTCAAAGCTGAATGTGAAATAACGCTTAGATATTATAATTAAAAATAGTAACGTTCCTAACGATGATAAAACAATACCAATTGCTGCACCAGAAACACCAAGGTTAAAAACAAAAACCAATGGAATTGTAATTGCTATCAATAAAATGTTTTGTAAAATAGTAGCCAGCGCAAACTTTTTCATCTCCCGAAGGCCATTTAACAGCCCAAATATGGTTTGAACAGCTAAATTAAAAGCAAAAAAAGGGGAAACAATTTTTAATAAATATTCAAGGCTAGGCATACCAAAAATATTTGCTAAATGTAAGGAGGTACAATAGAAAACAATTGAACATAAACAACCTATGATTAGTGATGTAATAATAGCTGCAGACGCTAATTGACTGAGTTTATGCTTGTCAGTTTTGTATTCCGCTGCATATTTAATCAAAGCAGATGGTATACCAATTGCCGCAATCAGTATTACAATAGTATTAATAGTGTAAATCATTTGGTAGGACCCTAACTCATCTACCCCAAGATGCCTTCCAATAAGAAGAGTAATAATAAACCATATAAACAAATGGATTGCAGATGATAAAAAAGTTGCACTGACGTCAAAAGCAAATTTTTTTTCCGCTCTCAAGTTCTCCTCATCTCAACTATTTCTTTTTATACATCTCATTTTCAATTAAGTCAACAATATATTGTGTTACATCAATTTTATCCTGTAACAATCGATTTCGTTTTTCACTCCATATTTTTTTAAGATTTATGTTTTCATCAAGCAATGATTTCATTTTTGTTATAACACTCTCTGCATTTTCAACGCTATATAATAAGTCATATTTGTCTTCCAATTCATCAAAATTTCCGAATTGGCCAATCTGTGGTGAAACATAAAACGATGGTGTCCCTAAAAGAGCTGCTTCAGTTGCCATCGTTGCCCCCTCTCCAATATATGCAGTTGCAAAATATAGTAAGTCATGGATTTTCTCAGGTGGGATATCTAATTTATGATGATTGTTTTTTCCTGCTTTTTCAGAAATAATAAAAACCCTACCATATGACTCTAAAGTCTTGATTAATTTATTGATATTTTCTGATTGTAGACCATTGTACCCTATATCATGACTTGCCTGCCAGCTTACCAGACGCAAAATAAAAAACGTCTCATATTTCTTGAGATCAAGAGATGATAAAACCGCCTTATCCGGTTTAAAATTATTCGGATGAAGATACGCCAACTCCTGATATCCATTGTAACACAGTTGATTCTTCCTTCTATCATTTTTATATGACGCAGGGGTTATGACTTTTGTTGCTAATGGAAAAACAAAGCTATTTGTTACTCGTGCAATCTCTGTATCATAAAAAACCAGGGATGGCACACCCATGAGCTTTCCTACTGGTGCAATTGTTGGACCCATGATCCCAAGGAAAACATCAGGTTTAAATTTCTTTGCAACCCGTAAAAACCTAAGATTCCTTAAGAATAGTTCTTTTCCCAATCCAAGTACACTGTTTGCTATTGAACTAATAGAGAGGTGATCAATCTCATAGACGTCTAATAGATAATTTGTCATCTCTTTTTCTCTCGAGGTTACAAAAACCTTATGATCTTTTTTTTGTGCAATTTTAATGAAATGTTTAAAGAAATGGACATGCGCAGGATGAAGGATATCAATCAAAATATTCATATCTAATCTGTCCTATCAATCTCATAAATATAAACTGTTCCATTCCAACCAGTTGCTTTGTATCCATAGGTTGATGCGGAAGGAATATCCTTATACGGTGAGGAAATATTTTTACTCAATATTAAAGGTAGATCTTGTTCATTGAATGTGACAAAATAGAAGATACCAGGATCACTAGAATTTATCATACTGCTATTAATCATGATGAAAATGGGTGCGTTCACTAAGGAGCCTAATACCGTGAAGACACCAGGGTATTTCAACGATTCTTCATCAAAAACAATAGAAATGTTTTCTTTAGAAACCATCTCATCCAACTGTTCCCCAAGTTTATATAAATCTGATTTTGCAATAGTATTTTTGATAATAACATACTTGGAAGACATTATAAACCCACTCGAAAAAATGATGAGAAAGGCAAGCAACACCACCCATGTTTTCTTGTTTACCCGATATCTCAACAATAGCATAAACATCAGGATAATGAAAACAATAGCAATAATACCAAGCGCCTGTGAATACGGTGTTAAAAACCGAAATCCATCCCATATCATCGCAAGAAATTTACCAGAGGCATTAAAACCAACAATATTTATTATGAACATTAACGGAGCCGTACAAATAAATAAAGCAACAATAGAAGATTTCTCAATTTTTTTCAGATTGACAAGTGCCATACATCCAAATATCAAGATCAACGGGATTATAGGCTCAACATATCGATGTTGTGAAAGTGTCCATGATTCAAAAGACCGAGCATAATGAAATGAGGCTAAAAAAACCATCAGCTCTGCAAGTATAAACGTTATCATACCAAAGATAAACATCTTCAGTTGCCTTTCTTTATGTGTTTTATGAAGTAACGCTAAACCCAGTGCAAAAAACACAACTCCTGTAGAAAAAATGAGAAAACCATTAAAGATGACTGCTTCAATAGAAAACGTCTCCACCATTTTCAAAAAAATCGGTGTTTTCCCAGACACAACAATAGGAGATGTTACATCATACGCTGCAATACTTTCTCCTACTTGCGATATGATATTAACAGTGTATTTACCGTATCCTGTGTAACCAATAATGCCAAATGGAGTAAAGCCAAAAAGCGATCCATTCCTCAAAAACCATGGAATGACCGTAACACCTGAAATGATACAAACAATAAACCAGTTCTTAACCCCAATCATTATAGATTTAAAACGAGCGGTATCTCGTTTATAAAGCTCAAACAAGACGAAAATCAAAATGACGGCAGGGAAAAAAACAATCGAAACTATTCTCGTTAAAAAACATAAACCAATAAAAAACCCTGTAAGTAATTTAAACTTGCATCCCTCTTCAAAAACTGCTTTATATAGAAAAAACGTAGTAAATATAAACAGGGGAAACAATAGATTCTCACTTAACACAATAAGATTTCTCAGAAAATACACCGGTACAATCGTACCAATAATGGACAACATGATTGATTTTCTTTTATCAAGGAATTCCTTTGAAAGTAGATAAATCGGGAAAATCATGGTAGAGTATAATAGGGCATTTATGAACATCATGGTGTTGTAGATGGCACCAATATCATTGAAGATATATGCTGGTGAGAGCAATATGGAGTACAAGGGCGGGTATTTATGAGTAGGTACATCAGCTATTGAAAACCCTTGAGTATAGAAGAAACTCCTAGCCATTTTCATGTAGATGAAATCATCAGCAATAGCAACTGGTTTAGAGAATAATGCCGCGAGGCTAAAAATGAATAATACCAACAAAACATAACAAATCCCGAGTGTTTTCCAAGGATGAAGTTCAACCCAATCCAATAACTGATTTTTCTTAGTTATAATCTTATAATAACTATTAGAGTTTGTAACTTTATTTTTTAATTCTTTTACTTTTTGTTTAAATGAATGCATCTTTCAAAAACAAAATCCCTTTATCCTTCATAAACTATATACATTTATTCAAATGATAATGCATGCAGATTCAGAAATCAGGTGAGACATGGTAAGTTTTATTCTCTTGAGTGTTTTCGATGTTGTCATAGACATTATTATTGATCTTTGGCAGAAGAAATACTGGCATCTTTTACTTCCGTTCAAAATACGGGACTTAGTGTTTGTTCAATATTGGGGCTTGTGTTTGTTTAGTATTCGTGGCTTTGCTTTAGAAATTTGAGCGTTATCTTTTATTTGAAAGCAGCCATTTCCATATGGGAACAAAATATATTTTCTTTTTTTCAAATGTCTTTGTTTCTGAATGATCCTCTGTTAATATTAGTCCTTGTTTTAGTTTAAATGTTTTTATTGCTTCCAACAGTCCTTCTATCTCTCGTTTTTTTGTTTTTTCATCAGTTACATCCCAGCAGACTTGTATGAGCTCAGATGGTTGTAATCCCTCTTTTATTACAAAATCTACTTCATGTTTACTATTCTTCCAATAAAATATTTCTTTTCCTCTCCTTTTAAGTTCTATGAAAACCAAATTTTCTGCAAGTCGGCCAATGTCTTCCGAGAATCTAAATGATACAGCATTTCGTAGTCCCGTATCAATACAATACACTTTTTTATTTTGTTTAAACTGAACTTTCGTTTTGTATGAAAATACGTCTAGTGTTAAAATCATAAATGATTCTTTCAAAAACTCAAGGTATTTTTCAACAGTTTCAATGCTAACATCAACAGATTTTGCAATACTTCGATATGAAAATTCGCATGTATTATTACTGAGTAGATGATAGCTTATTTTCCGTGCGATATCATATGATGCGTTGAATCTTGATGCGATATCTCGTGCGAGAATATCGTTATAATAATTTGTTAAAATCATTTTTCTTTCAAACTCGTTTTTTCCAACAAGTTCTGGAAATCCACCCCCTTCCAGGTATGATGTCATATAGTGAAGTATTTTATTTTTGTTGTATTTTAAAAAATCAAGAGAGAAATTATCCCATCCAATGAATTGTAAGTACTCTTTAAACGAAAAAGGATAGACAATAAACGTCATATGCCTTCCTGTGAGCACCCTTCCGACATCTTTAGTTAGAAGTGATGCGGAGGAGCCTGAGATAAATGTCTGTTCATATTTTTTTGTATCATACAGTGTTCTTAGCCATCGTTCCCATCCTTTTTTTTGTTGTATTTCATCAAGGAATATGTATCTTATTTCAGGGTTTATCTTTTCAATTGTTTTTATGAGATCTTCAAAGGATGCAGCGTTTATCTCTGAATCATCAAAATTTATAAAAACAATGTTTTTGATATCTACTTTTGGGGGGAGAATCTGAATTATCTGATAAAGTATCGTTGTTTTTCCTGCTCTTCTGACCCCTATTATATCCTTTATATGTGGTAAAGAAAGAGCGCTTGTTATGTTTTTTGTTTCGTATCGTTTGATGCCTGTTAATCTTTCTAGTGATGTAATGTCAGCCCACCATGGATTCCACTTTCGTATTGAATCTTCAAGCATGAACAAAGAACTGTCTTCTCAGTTTATAAATGTTTCGACAGTACTCGACGATAATTTAGTATTTTTGTCTACAGTTGTCGACAGTAATTTAACTGGTGCTGTTTCAATAATGTATCTAATACACATTTATTCAAATGATTTACATTTTTCGTCTTATCAAGTTAATTTATCTTATATATATGCCAGTCAACATTTTCCTGTCGTTTCATCGGTTCAACATTCATATAAAAATCTGCAACAGATCTATACTTACTTGTGAGATCATGTGTTGAAACAATATAGTCAAAATCTATATTTTCTGATTGAATTAACTGATTCAGAGTATCTTTACTTGTGACAAAAACATGTCCATCAGAAAACCAGAACTGCATATCTGCATACATAAAATCCCAATATTCCTGCCCCATTCCCCCTCCTGAAAAAGCACTGTAGCTATCCTCCATAAGTACATATGCATCTGGATCATTTTTCATTAACCACTGTGCAGGCCCATTAAATCCCCTCTTTTCTGCTTCATCGTCTTTTTCAAGAGCCATATGTGCGTTTGGATAATATACCAACAAGGATACTAATAGTACTATCAATACGAGATGAACAAGTTTAAATGATTTTTTAAAAAAAGAAATATTTCTTTTAAAAAACAATTTAAAAATCAACAAATATATAAGTATAATCACGAAACTCCAAAGTACAATAAGAAATATAGTAAATCCATCAATGCTAAACAAACATTGTTTTTGTAAATACGTTACCCAAACAAGATCCAGATCGTTAACAATTTTATAATTTTCTGTAGGAAAAATAAGAATTACAAACAAACCAAGTAACATAAAAACAACTGTTGAAACGGAACTTGCTATCTGATTTTTTACTCTTTTAAATAAATCCATGCCTATAATACCAAGCATTATGAAAACTGGCAAACCCACAGAGACATATCTTGTATAAATATCATATTTACTTCGATAAATATGAAGTGAAGTAAGTGATATCAAGAAAAAAACAGAAAATAGGCCGTACACTATGAAGATCGACAAATTTTCCTTTTTTTTAGGAGATATTTTTTTCCAATAAATAAACAAGAAAATAGTGAAAACCATGAAAACAATATAGCTCATGAGTACAAAATAACTAAATTCATTGGCCATTATATCTAAAAATCGATTAAAATACGAAACATCTGAAACGACAGCAACCTGCCTGTTTACATAGGTAGATATTTCATATCCAATTGTGGATATTGTCGACTTCTGTTCAATTACTGGAAAAATCAATTGCCAAAGTGCTGGTAAAGATGGTAGAATTGATATTATGTATAACAAGGAATATCTGTTTCTGTTTTTTACAATTTTATACATTACAACACAAAATAATGAAGCTAGTATGGCAAAACCCGTAGCTTTAATCATAATAAGAAATCGAACAGAGAAACCAAGTATTATCAAGTATATGAGAAGTTTCCCATCAAAATTCTTATGATTAAAGGTTTTTATAAGTAGGAAACATGATATCAAAAATATAAGATACAACACGTTTTCGCTCATAAGTACAAAGTTATGGACAAGAACAACTGGTAGTGTTACAACAAGTAGTGATGTTAAAAACGATATCTTGGCGGTTACAAATTTTTTCATAATAAAAAATACTGGAAACACAATAAGTGTGGAAAGTATACAATTTATAAAGAGCATTCCTTGGAAAACTACCTCCATATTGTCTCCTAAAAGATATGCTGGTGCTAAAAGATATGAGTACCCTGCAGGATAGGGATGAGCAATTGATGTCTCTGCAATGATTGCAAACTCTCCATTAAAGATATTGTGTGCGATGATTCCATATGCTGGCTCGTCAAAATAGATCCAGGATGAATGGATAAAATAGCTATAGATTAGTTTTACAAAAATAATGATTAAAAAACTTAAAGTCAGCCGATAGAACCAAATATCTATCTTTAAGAAATTTAAGTTTTTTAACAAGTATTTTTTTATTTTTGTATTTTTTGAGGCATACCATGATAACATTATTGCAGCAAACAGTATCGATATCAAAACAATGAAAAACACATCTCTTTCTGAAACCTCTCCAGAAAATCCTGTCTCTTTTGATTCTACAACGATTTCTTTCATATCAAGGCTACGTGAACCATTGTTATCAGTCACTTCAAAAAACGCACGATAGGTCCCCTCTTCTGTATAAATAAACGTTGCATATCCTGTGTTTGATTCAAAATCATAGATCCCATCACCATCAAAATCCCATCTGATAAGAGAAATATTGCCATCTGGATCAAATGCAGATCCATTAAAAGAAACGCTCTCTCCTACAAATACAGACTTGTCATCTCCCGCATCTGCAACTGGAAACAGATTATCTACTGTCATGTTGCTATTGTTTGTTTTCACCATAAAAAAATTATACCCTTGACGTGACTGAGACGGACCTGCCATACTGTAGTTTCCATCCATTGTTTGTATCAAAGAATATGCTTTTTCATCATTTCCAAAAGAAAAGTTTTTGTTCCATTGCATATACCCCTGAGGATCTGTTTTTACAAGGAAGAAATCATAATAAAACACTTGTTCAGAAAATCCCCCTAGCAAGTACCCGCTATCTGTTGTTTGAATTACTGCTCGAGCGCTATCTTCATCTTTTCCACCAAATGTCCTGTTCCACAACATCGTTCCGTTTTGATCTGTTTTTACCAGCCAGAAATCATAATTACCGGTTCCAAATGATCTTGTTTCACCAGCAATCGCAAACCCGCCATCACTTGTTTGAATTATTGCCTGAGCACTGTCTTCACCTTTTCCACCAAATGTTTTATTCCACTGCATTGTCCCGTTCTGATCTGTTTTTACAAGCCAAACATCGCTACTTCCACTGCCATAGGATGTTGTACTTCCCGAGACTACAAATCCATTGCCTTGTATTTGAATAAGTGACCACGCTTTTTCTTCTCCTGCTCCACCGTATGTCTTACTCCATTCAATGATGCCTTTTGAATCAATTTTTATCAAAAGAAAATCATTACCATTAACAGATGTGTTTGAAACTCCAACTATGGCATATCCCCCATCTGTTGTTTTGATAAGTGCTGTTGCATGATCATCAAAAAGACCGCCGTATGTTTTATACCATTCAACATCACCAGTGGAGTTTGTTTTTATCAACAGAAAATCAAAATCTTCCTGTGTATCAAACGATGTTGTTGCACCTGCAATTGCAAAACCCAAATCATCGGTTTGAATTATTGCATATGCAAAATCATCACCTTTTCCACCATATGCTTTATTCCAATCAATAGTGCCATTCCTATTGGTTTTCACAAGCCAAAAATTCTGCCCACGTGGCCCTAAAGAACTCGTGCTACCAATTATTGCATAGCCATCATCTATTGTTTGAATATGATGTGTTGCAGCATCATATTTTTTGCCGCCAAATGTTTTACTCCACTCTATTGTTGGTGATTCTGAAGCAGAGGCTAACAGAAAAGGTTGTATCAGAAAAATAAACGAGATAATTGCAATTGTTGATATTTTACGTCCGTTTATATTCCTCACCTTCGTAGTAATATCCTTAATACTGTAAATTTTTTAGATTACGTTTTCTTGTTCTATTATCAGAATACAGATTAATGCTTAAAATGATTAGTATAAAAGTAAATGTGCACCCTTAAAATAGGTAATCTATGTTTCCTAGTTGAATTTAAAGAATTATTTACAATAGCTTTATTATGGTGGAGTAATTAAAAAAATCAGGTTGATATTGATTTCAGTTATTATTCTTGTATCTTTTGGTTTTGTTGAAGGCAGTAGTGGAAATACCGTTTTTGTAGATGATAACTACAATGAGATGATACAAGATTGGGGTGTTGATTGTTTTTCAAATATACTAGATGCAGTCAATATTGTTGATTTATAGAAAATATTATAAATAAGTTGAACTAATATATACTTAGGTGAACTAATATGGTACAGGCTCTTGTAAAATTAAGCGATAACAGCAATCGTGTATTAAATATTATCAAGGCAAAGTATGATTTAAAGGATAAAAGTGAGGCGATAGAATTTGTTGTAAACAAATATATTGAGTTGGAGGATGAACCTGATCTAAGACCTGATTTTATAGAAAAAATTGAGAAGATTAAAAAAGAGAAGAGCATCCGCGTTGATGACTTTGCTAAGAGGTATGGACTGGATGTATGATCTTTATGTCAAGCCAACTGCTGATAAGATCTTTAAAAAATTGACAAAAAAGAATCGTCAACGTTTGGAATTAATCCATAAAAAGATACAAGAAATTAGAACAAATCCAAAACACAAGTACAAACATTTACGCAAACCTCTTCAGGATTTCTACGGAATTCATATCGACACAAGTTTTGTTCTCATTTTTACTATGGATCATACTCGCGAGGTGGTTGAGATTTACTATTTTGATCATCACGATAATGTTTATGACTGGAGACCTTCAAAGAAGAGATAACTCTTTTTTTATAAGATATAATACACTAAAAATTAAGATAATTCTAAAAAATGTACATTCTTAAAATAGGTGATTAGTGTTTCACAATTGAATTTAAAATTCTATTATAATCGCAAACGGAGTACGATAGATGAAGAAAATCATGCTAATTACAATACTTGCAATTTTTACCCTTGCATTTTTTAGTTTTGTTGAAAGCAGTAGTGCAGATATTGTCACTATTTTTGTAGATGATGATCATGATGAGACAACCCAAGGTTGGAATGTTGATCATTTTTCAAGCATATCGGATGCAATAAATGCTTCTGAATCAGGAGATTCTGTTTTTATCTACAATGGAATATACTGCGAGCATATCATTTTAGATAAATCAATTATTATAGTTGGAGAAGAAAGAAATAATACTATTATTGATGGTGAAGGATTTGGAAATACAGTTAGTGTTGTTGCAGATAATGTTAGTATCAGTGAGTTTATGATAAGAAACAGTGGAGTTGAATCAAATAATTCAGGTCTTATGGTTTTATCAGATGATAATATCATTTATGATAATATTATCGTTAATAATAGTGTTGGGATTATTTTACAGCGTTGTAAAAATAATATAGTTAAGGATAATTTTGTCGAAAGCAACGTTTTTGGAATCGGTCTGCATCACTGCAACGAGGAGAATAGTATCTTTAAAAATTATGTATATGATAGTAATGTATCTGGGATTTATTTGGCGTATTGTGCAAACAATACTGTAAATAATAATACGATAAGAAATAATAGCTATGGCATTGCACTTTCTTTTGGAGAGGATAACACTGTTTCCGATAACCTTCTCAGCAGTAACAAAAACGATGGTCTCAATCTTTATTTTTGCAATGAAACAGTTTTTGTTCGAAATAAAATTAGTGGCAGTGAGTGTGCAGTAGCATGTACTGAAAGTAATAACAATCTGATGAATGAGAATTATATTTATAATAACAGTCTTTATGGTATTAAGCTTGTTCTAGGTAGCTGTAATAATGAAGTATATGATAATATTCTAACAGGTTGTGATACTGGGGTTTATATTTCAATGGATTCATTTGATAATCATCTCCATGGGAATCTGTTTTCTAGCAACAATCAGAAGTTAGTGGATGAAACAATAGTTGTGGATGACTATTCTTCTGGTTTTGAGCTGATTGTTATTATTATTACAGCTTTTTCTATTTTAATTCTAAAAAAAATAAGATTTAAAAAATAATGTTGTTTCAAATGAAATATAAAAAAAGAAAAGAAGATATTTTAAATTGTTTAAGTGAAGTCCCATGAACCAATTAGTGTGTTTGATGGTACGTGTCTGATGGCTACCGTGTAATCACCGGTCATGGCTAAATCAATTTCCTGTCCAGCGAGAACCATTGTTCCATCAGCATGTTGACCAGTAATGTCAAAACTTGTTCCAGCTCTTATTACATCCAAATCGCCCCAATCAAGATCAGTTGGATCTGCGGAAATAACTGTTAATTTGTTGGTTGCTGACTGATCCGTCTGCGTGAACGTAATAACTGGTGTTACTTCCTGTTCTCCACCCATCATTCCACTAACATAGGCTAATAATAAGGCATAGCCGTTGACACCTAAGTCTGAGACAATATAAGGAACTAATAACGGCAAGGCAATGCCGACAAACGCCATGCTGAACCCTGTAGCCA
>Ga0209978_10000432_pt1 | contig 15805 bp, 20 predicted proteins | sample BentaG_FD_182805 | JGI IMG/M metagenome (GOLD analysis project Ga0209978, IMG submission 182805) | Deep subsurface microbial communities from South Atlantic Ocean to uncover new lineages of life (NeLLi) - Benguela_00093 metaG (SPAdes)... | ecosystem: Environmental > Aquatic > Marine > Oceanic >... | reverse complement strand
CTCCCGGATATGTCTCTGGCGGTTCATATTTATGCACCGAATCTAATAGCTTTTGAAAAACAGCTATGTGTTTTTCTTCTTCGCCTGCCAGATATTTGAACTTTTCTTTAGCTTTTTGATTCTTTGATTGTTCAACCAACGCATTGTAGAAATCTCTGCCGTTCTTCTCAATCTGAATTCCCAATTCCACTATTTCGCTCCCTGCAAATATATTCACCACGTTACTCCCTCCTTTCTTAAAATTAGTTTAACCAAGAGCAATTTTTTCTCCCAATTCAAATGCCTTTTTTAAAACTTCTGGATGTTTCAATATGCTTCCTTTTTCATCAACACCTGAACAAAAAAGCTCTTCTTTGTAACTCACATCTATCGTTTTAAATAGATTCTTAACAATTGATTTCGCATTATCAAAAAAATCTTCTCTTCTGGTCCCCTCTACAGAAATAAAGCCACCTATTCTCTTTTTCTTAAAGGTGTCAATTTTTAATACATACTTTGCCCTCCAAGCACACTGGAAACGGTCTATCATCATCTTCGTCTGGGCGCTAAGGCTTCCAAAGAATATAGGTGAGGCTAAAATTACACCATCTGCCTCTTCTATCTTTTTGTAAAGTGACTGCATATCATCTTCTATTATGCAGGAGCCGTCATCCCTTAAGTCTTCGCATTCCTGACAAGGAGAAAATTTAAGGTTATTTAAGACAACCTTTTCTGTCTTAGCTCCTTTGCTTCTGGCTCCCTCCAGAACCTTATCCAGGAGAATATCTGTGTTCCCACCTATTCTCGGACTGCCATTTATCCCTAATACCTTCACTTCTTAACCTTCTATTTTTTCCATAGGTTGCTCGCAACAAACAAGTTCACCGCCACCTACTTTTGTTACCGAGACTTCATTACCACATATATTGCATCTGTACTTTTCTCCTACTTTTTCTACTGCCATACGACCCCTCCTTTCATATCCCTTTTGGGGAGAACCTCACTTTATCCCTTTCCCCACAGGGACTGAAGATACCAGCTTAATGGATTATATTCTTTAAATCAATTATATCGTCTATAATAAAATCTGGCTTTGCTTTGATTATATCTTCTTTTTTGCCTATTCCATAAGTAACACCACATGTAGTTATCCCGGCTCTCTTGCCGGCTACTATATCTATATCCATATCACCGACTATTATAGCCTCTTCTTTATTTGCATTAAGCCTGTACATCGACCTATCTAAAGGGCAGGAAGAAGGTTTCATACAACCTATGTCATCTCCCCCTACAACATGTTCAAAATAATCATATATGCCTAACTTATTTAGTGCAATTAGAGCGAATCCATAATTTCTATTAGTTACAATCACCTTTCTCTTATTCTTGAAGTATTCTAAAATTTCCTTCACATTTGGATAGAGAACAGAATTATCTGTGGAATGTTTTCTATAGTATTTTTCAAACACGGATAGGGCGTTCGTAAGAAGAACTTCTTGTTTGTTACCCAACGATTTTCCTATCAAATCCTCTATACCTGTACCTATATAAGAACTTATCTCTGATATGCTTTTTTCTTTGAGGCCAATTTTTTTCAAAGTAAAATTAACAGCATTGGCTATGTCATCTCTTGAGTCGACCAGTGTGCCATCTAAATCAAAAATAATAAGGTTTATGTATTTCATGTCCTTTTATAAGAAATCAATCTGGCGTTAATAGCAACAATAATTGTGCTTAAAGACATTACCAGAGCGCCAACTGCGGGTACTAAAATTATTCCATATTTATAGAGTATTCCAGCAGCCAAAGGAATGGCAAAAATATTGTATCCCGTAGCCCAAACTAAATTCTGCACCATCTTTCGCTGTGTGGCACGGGAAAGAGCAATAACATCAACCACATTTCTTGGGTCATTTTTAACCAAAATCACATCAGCTGTTTCCACAGCGACATCCGTGCCTGCTCCTATTGCTATACCCACATCAGCCTGAGCTAAAGCAGGGGCATCATTGACCCCATCACCAACCATAGCTACTTTTTTACCCTGTCTCTGTAGTTGTTTTATCTTCTCTGACTTTTTGTCAGGTAAAACTTCAGCAAAATAAGTATCCAGTCCAAGTTCGCCTGCTACATACCTGGCTGTTGCGTTATTATCGCCGGTAATCATCGCAATCTCCAAGCCAAGGTCTTTCAGCTTCCCAACAGCCTCTTTAGATTCATCTCTGATAATATCAGAAAGACCAACGATGCCTTGAATTTTTTTGCCAGAAATGACGAAGACTATTGTTTTACCCTGCGAGGCAATCTCTTCCATTTTCTTTTCTGCTTCTACTGATTTAACATTGGCTATATCAAAGATGCCTTTGTTGCCAACAAAAATCTCCTCTCCCTCAACTTGCGCCTTTGCTCCTTTTCCAGCAATGGCTTCAAATTTTTCCGCCTTGCTCAGCTTTAGATTTTTCTCCTTGGCTTTTTTAACTATCCCTTTTGCTATGGTATGTTCGGAATTTGCCTCGATCGATGCTACTTTGCGCAATAAATCATTCTCACTCCAATCTCCTAAACTAATTATATCTGATACGCCAAATTCCCCTTTTGTCAGTGTCCCCGTCTTATCAAATACAATCATCTGCAAATTGCGAGCATTTTCAAAAGCAGTTCGATTTCTTATTAAAAGTCCATTTTGAGCAGACAGCGCTGTAATAACTGCTATAACCAAAGGGATAGCTAAACCTAAAGCGTGAGGGCAGGTAATAACCATAACAGTTACCATACGCTCCAGAGCAAACACAAACTCTTTACCTAAAGTAAGCCAGCCTATAAGTGTAACCACGCCAGCTGTTACAGCAATAAGAGTTAGCCAGAAAGCTGCTCTATTAGCGAAATCCTGGGCCTTGGATTTGCTTTCACTTGCCGCTCTAACAAGTTCAACAACCTGGGATAGATATGAATCTTTTCCAGTCTTTTTAACCTCTATAGTTAGAGAACCGCTTCCATTTACAGAGCCACCTATAACTTCGTCATTAGCTCCTTTACTCACTGGCTTTGACTCACCCGTAATCATAGCCTCATTTATTTCTGATTCACCATCAATTACTCGGCCATCAGCAGGAATCTTCTCCCCAGGTTTTATAAGAACTCTATCGCCTTGCTTCAATTCCTCAAGTTTAATATCTTTTATGGAACCATCGCCTAAAACTAAATGAGCCTCGGAGGGCATAAGTCTGGCTAACTCTTCCAGGGCACGAGAAGCGCCCATTACTGAGCGCATTTCAATCCAGTGGCCTAAAAGCATGATGTCTATAAGAGTAACTAACTCCCAGAAGAAAAACTTTCCCCTGATGCCAAAAACAACGCCTGAGCTGTAAACATACGCAACTGTAATAGCTAAGGCGATAAGCGTCATCATACCTGGCCTTTTTCTCTTTAACTCATCAAATATACCTTTAAGAAACGGCCAACCACCATAAAAATAAATGAATGTAGAAATTCCGAATAGAATGAATTTGTCACCAGGAAATTTTAATGAGAATCTCAATAAAGACTGAATTAGAGGAGATAGAATTAAGACAGGAATAGTAAGAATTAAAGAAATCCAGAACCTTCTTTTGAAATCCTCAACCATATGAGCGTGATGAGCAGCGTGTCCTTTTTCTGCATGTTTATGTGCAGCATGCATTTTATGATCCATTTTCATTTCATCTTTGCCTAAAAATTTATTTTTACAGTTCTGACTACAAAAATAGAAAGTTTTCCCGTCTTTTTCCAGTTTAATTGCATCTTGAGGACTAATTTCCATCCCACATACAGGATCTTTAGGCATCTCGCTTTCCTTCAATATCCTACAAAATTTTCTATTCTGATCTTATCTTGCTGAACGCCTAATTTATTTCTTAAAACATTTATTAGACTTTCTACCATCCTGGGAGGTCCACAGATATAAAAGGTTCTCTCGTTAAAATCTGATATTTCTTCCTTTATCATTTTATCATCTATATAACCTATTCTGCCTTGCCAAGTTTTTCTATCTATATCCGGTGAAGTCAAGGTATAAACTATGCGTAAATTCTTATTAACTGCCTGCATATCGTCTAAATCTTTTCTAAATATAATGTCTTCTTCTGTATTGTTGCCATAAATCAATACCGTATCTGTCGATAATCTCATATCTGTTACGAACTTACATATGGACCTTATAGGCGTTATACCTATGCCTCCCGAAAGAAAGGTTATTTTCTTATATTCGCCCCCAAATGTGAAAGAACCATAAGGCATCTTTAATCTCGCCCAATCGCCAATCTTTAATCTTTCCAGGGCCTGGGAAAATTCACTATCGGTTATCCTCTTAGTAAACTCTATATACCCTTTCTCCGTAGGAGAATTGGAAAAAGAAAAATGTTTTGTCCTCTCTGTTCCATCAATCTTTATTGTAACAAAAAAGAATTGTCCTGGTTTAAAATCCACATCTTCTTTTATTCTAAAGCGGAAGCTCTTTACGTTATGAGTTCTTTGTATTATATCTAATACTTTTGTTTCCAATTTAATCATTATTTCTCTCCGGTGAGTATTATATGGTCTGACTCTACCTCCATCAGAGCCTTAAAGAATTCCTTTATCTCTTCCTCCGGAGCTTGATTTCTTGCTTCTGTGTAAAATTTAACCGCCCTTTTTTCTCTCCTGTTAGCCTCTTCTATATTCGCCCGATCAGAATCGACTGCTTTATCCAACCCTGCTTTTGAATCTGGTTTCTCTATCTTTAGATGTTTGCATATAGCTGAGGCGTGTTCTCTTTCAACCTTTGATAAACCTTTAAACATACTGGAAACATAAACGTCTTTGCTCCTTTCAGATACCGCTTTATAAAAATTTGTATTATCTATTTCCAGTTCTAATGCTTTCCTCAAATTCTCTTTGCTTATGTCTGACAAAGATTCGCTCTGTATCAATTTCCACTCTTTCGCTAAGACAAAATAATTCTCGTGAGCGCCACAAAAAGGACAACTCTTAGGCTTCTCTTCTCCTATATAGACCTCTCCACAAATCCTACAGCGATATACTTTCATATCGTTTTCTCCTTTTCAATATTCCTTATCCTCTAAATGTGGTATTGCTTTCTGAGGACAGGCAGAGATGCATCTTCCTTCGCTATCACAGGCTTGGGGATTAATTACTTTGGATTTTTTGTTCTCAAGTTTCAATACTCCCAAATGACAAGCTAAAATGCAGTGACCACACCCAATACAGAGATCTTCGAGTATTTTCGGTAATTTCTTTTTATCCATTTTCCCCTCCCTTAATTTTAATTCCGGGGACACAATACTTAATTATCTTATCCCATCACCTTTCGCTTTTTCAATATTTTCCCCATTATCTCCAAAATTCGACCACAGTTTTTTCAACATCTAATATCCCAGTCGTGCTCGCCTATTGCTATACTGTTACAGGAGTTTTGGCAGAACTTTCAAAAGTTCAGGACAGGGCTTCAATAATTAAGTATTGTGTCCCCAGAACTTCTCAGTAATTTTCGCAAAGAAGCTCGTAGTATCCCTGGGTGTGAGCGCAGGCTGGGCATTCTTCAGGTGCTTCTTTTCCTTCATGGACATAACCACAATTACGACATTTCCATTTAACCACGGTATCTTTTTTGAATACCTTACCCTCTTTTACATTGTTAAGCAATTTTCTGTAGCGTATTTCATGCTGTTCTTCTACTTCTGCTATTTCCTTAAATTGAACCGCTATTTCTTCAAAACCTTCCTGGCGCGCTACTTCTTCTGCCTGTTTATAAAGTTTTGTCCATTCAAGGTTCTCTCCGGCTGCAGCTGCTCCCAGATTTGCCGCTGTGTCTCCTATCACCCCAGCTGGATAGGAAGCTGTAATTTCTACATCTCCTCCTTCTAAAAGTTCAAAAAACCTCTTGGCGTGTTCTTTCTCATTATCGGCAGTCTCTAAAAATATTGCCGCTATCTGCTCATAGCCCGCCTTTCTTGCCACGCTGGCAAAATAAGTATAGCGATTTCTTGCCTGCGATTCTCCGGCAAAAGATGCCAGCAAATTCTTCTCTGTTTTGGTTCCTTTTATAGACTTTCCCATAATCTCACCTCTTTCCATGAGACCCAGACTTACGAAAATGATAACTTCTCCAGAGTCATTTTTTCAGCACCGTGACTAACCATTTCTTCTATAGCTTCTTCAGAATCTTTCGGTTTTATATTAACGCCTTTGATACTATCTATTAATAATTTAACTTTAAAACCAAATTTTAAGGCATCCAGGGCTGACGATTTAACGCAATAATCCGTAGCTAGACCACCAATAAAGAGTTCATTTATCCCCGAAATCTTTAACAATTCAAAGAATTTAGTTCCCTTAGAATCGACCGCCTGAAAAGCTGAATAGCTATCCTTATCAGGGTCGATTCCTTTAGAAAGGATTATTGTCTCCTGGGGCAATCTTAAATCTGGATGAAACCCGGCTCCCCTGGTATTCTGTATACAGTGTTTTGGCCAGAGACCACCGAACTGTTTAAAATGCTTACTCTCCTGGGGATGCCAATCTCTGGAGGCAAAAATTGGCCACTTTTTCCTAGAGAAAATCATCATATATCTATTCAGGATGGGAATAATTTTATCTCCTTCGGGCACAGCCAGAGCTCCACCTGGACAGAAATCATTCTGCACATCTACTATTAGTAGTGCTCTTTTTGATTCCATGATTCACCCTAAATACTCGCCAACCTCTCTCAAGTTACTAAAGATAACCATCTAATTCTAAATTCTTAAGAAAAGCAGGACTCGTAGACTTGATCTATTCTACGCTAATTTTCTTTGTGCTTTCCCACAATCCGTGCAAGTTACATTTTCCCCATACCTTTAAAGGCCCGTGGGCATGGCTAAGTTTGACCTTGAACATAGTTATAGGATAAGTTGCCCCTCCACTGTAATGGGCCCTTCCTAAGAATGTATCGCCGGAGTAAAGCTCAATCCATTCAATAAAATGTCCAGGCTCATTGGGATGTGCCAACAACTTGCCCACTTCTATCTTTACCTCAAAAGGTTCATTTTTCTTTACTCTTTCTGGCGCATAAATTACAGGAATATGCTTTTTCTCCAAATCGCTCAGATTGTCTTTATCTTTGGGTTCATTTACTCCACATAAAATATCCTCTTGGCAAGTCCATTTCTGGTCCATACTATTCACCTCCTTTCTTGCTCACTAAGTTTTCTCGTAAGAACCTCAGCCCATATGGCGGGATGGACAATCTTCTTTAATTGTTTATCCCCATTTGCCCTTGCCTATATGGACTTCTATCTCAGCCTTGATGAATTGACTCAATAGTATTGCCTCATCCCTTGCTCTAATAAATATAGCTACGCACGCCGGGTCTAGATTATCCTTGATACCTGTCTCAGCAATAGAATGTACCTGGTCTAATACAGCTACCAAGCCCATATGGAGTTGATTTGTGCATCTTGCCCTATCAACAAGTTTTGCTTTATCATCTGCTAATTTTACAAACTTATCCTTTGTTGCGCCACAGCGAGGACATTTATCTGGCGCATTTTCACCGTCGAAGACATAATTACATACACTACACTTAAACTTAGCCATTTCTCACCTCCCATTCCAGTAAATACATTTATGAACCTATTTCAAAAATTCTTTGGCGATTATGGTTACTCTTTTACCTAACTCTCTGGCAATCTTTAAATCCATCTCTATTGGAGGTTGGTCTGCTAGCTGTCCCACCACTGCTGTAGGGCCATAGGGAGTTCCTCCTCTTTTGGTTTCTACCAATTCTTTTACACTATATGGTACCCCTACAATTATTGCTCCATGATGGATTAACGTAAACATCATAGATATCAGGGTTGTCTCTTGACCTCCGTGTAAGGTGGCGGTGCAGCAGAACACTCCTGCTGGTTTATCAATAAGGCTACCCTTCATCCATAAACCACCCGTCTGATCTAAGAAATTTCGCAACTGTGCACACATATTGCCAAATCTTGTGGGTGAGCCTAAAATTATTCCGTCTATGTTTTCTAATTCTTCCATTTTAACAACGGCCACACCTTTTTGTAACTCTTTTGCTTTCTTGATTTTATCATCTTTATCAACAACGCTCTGAGGTAGCAACTCTGGTACTGTTCGCAAAATTGGTTGGCCCCCCGCCTGTTCAATTCCTTCACAAACTGCCTTTGCCATCAAAAACGTGTTACCAAACATACTGTAATACAAAACCATAATTTTGGATTTCATAACCCCTCCTTTTCTTTATACCATTTTTACAGACCTGATTCCTTTATCACCTTTTTTATCACTTCCGCAGAATTTTTAAGTTCCCCTTGTTCTTGGGAACTAAGTTCAATCTTCAAAACTTCTCTTACACCCTCTTTATTGATTACAGCTGGAAGGCTTAAATATACATCGTTTATCCCTAAATAATCCTCAACTAAAGAGGAAACGGGTAAAATAGCATTCTCATCATTTATAATTGCCTGGGTTATTCTTACCAGAGCCAGACCTATTCCATAGGAGGTCTCTTGTTTTCTTTCGATTATTTCATATGCCGAATCCTTCACTTCAGTAAAAATTTTGTGAAGTTCTTTGTCGTGCTGGCAGGTGGCAGATTTTTTGCAGATATAGCAGTAATCCTTAAACAAAACTCCGCCAATCATTGCCCTGCTCCAGACAGGAAACTCGCTATCTCCGTGTTCGCCCAGAATATAGGCATGGATGTTTCGAGAGTCAACATTGCAATGTTTGCTTAAAAGAAATCTAAATCTCGCTGTATCTAAAACTGTTCCAGAACCAATCACTTTCTCTTTAGGTTTTGAGGAAAATTTATAAGCAGCATAAGAAAGGATGTCCACGGGATTGCTAACGATTAGAAGGATAGCAGAGGAGGCATATTTTACAATTTCAGGGATTATCTTTCTGTAAACTTCTACATTATCTTTTGCCAGGTCAAGGCGGGTCTGACCCGATTTACCTTTTTTTCCGGCAGTGATTACCACTAAATCTGAATTTTTTATGTCAGGATACTCTCCGGCAATTATCTCCATAGGTGAGATGTAAGGAGCACCGTGGGAGAGGTCCATAACTTCACCCTCAAGCCTTTTCCTGTCTAAATCCACAAGGACAAGTTGACGCACCCCGCCTTTCATTATTAAAGCGTAGGCATAGCGCATACCCACATTCCCACAGCCAATGATAGAAACCTTTGGTTTCAAATCAGCCATCTTTCACTTCTTCTTCATCTTTAAAAAAAATCTGTATATACTGCCAAACCCAGGGCTAATCCAGAAAAAAAGAATATAAAAAAGTAATTGATTTTATCTTTCTTTGAGCTTATTTTGCACAGAATAGTCCCCAAGACCTCGTAGTCATGGTGGGATAGGTTATCCCTGGAAAGGAGTTTATCTACAAGTTTTGTCCTACCTAATTCTCTATGCAAGATACTGTCGTATCTGAATTTGTAAATAAAATATATAAAGAATCCTCCTACTCCTGTATACCAGAAAATTTTTGCCAGTAAGGGATTAAAGTTTAAAGCCACATTCACCGCCCTTATGGCAATTACGGCAATAAGGGCAACAAAAAAGAATATCCAGGATGTTATCGGCTCCTTACAGGCTTTAAGCCGAAAACAATCGTAGCAGATAAATTTTTCATTATTATTTGACTTCATTTACTCTCCTCCGATTTTTTGATTTTTCTTAGTATCTCTTTACAAAATGGTGGCAAATCGTAAGGTTTGCGAGAAGTAATCAGATTGCCATCCACAACAACTTCCTTGTCAATAAACTTTCCTCCAGCATTTACCAGGTCGTCTTTTATAGCGTAAAAACCAGTTACCTTCTTATCCTTCAATATCCCTGCTGATACCAGAACCCAGCCTCCATGACAGATAGCAGCGACAAGTTTATTTTTCTTATACATTTCCCTTACAAAGTTATTTACTTCTTTGTATCTTCTCAAAATATCAGGAGCATATCCTCCGGGGATAACTACTCCGGAAAAATCATCTGCCCTTGCCTTTTTTATAGAGAGTTCTTCTAATGCAGGATAGCCCTCCTTACTTTTATACTCCCTCTTTCTTCCTGTTCCTACAAGGAGAGTTTCTATGCCTTCTCCCCGTAGACATAGATAAGGATACCAGACTTCTAAAACCTGATAATTATCTTCAACAAGAACTGCTACTTTAGCCATCTTCGCCTCCTATTTTATCGATAACTTTTACAAGCTCCTTCAACCTTCTATTTTTTCCTCCACCATAGAGAATAGATATTCGAAAAAAAACCCCTAACCATCGTTAGGGGCGTCTTTGCCTTTTGACCTCTTTGTCAATTAAAATAAGCCCAAGGGAAATTTATCTGTCAAGCCTATTATTAAATTTTCATTGCTTGGCTAATCCAATCTATAATATCCCCTAACACTTGTCAATACTTTTTTTCTCTTCTTTTCCAGTCTCATTTTTATACAGCAACAACTTCTTTTACTTCGGGCACTTCTTGTTTTATTACCTTCTCTATGCCCGCTTTCAGGGTCATCTGGCTCAGCGGACATCCGCGACAGGCACCAGTCAATCTTACCTTGACTACCCCATCAGAAGTGACCTCTATTAGCTCTACATCTCCGCCATCTGCCTGAAGCGATGGCCTTACCTTATTTAAAGCAGCCTCTACTTTTTCTTTCATTGCATCCTCCTTGTTTTTCTCTTCATTAATTGTCATTAAGTACCATTTATTCTATACAACTTATCCATAACTGTCAAGAGCTTTGTATGGCACATATATCTTCTTTTAGCGTGTTTTATCATTTTTATCATCGCCGGAATATTTCTTTAATCCTTTTGTAATTCTTGGTTTTCTGGCTATTGACCTATTTTTTATGTATTTATTGTAGACTTCCTCTCCCACACACTCTTTTGCGTATCTACACCAATCGAGGCAACTGGTGCCTTGTTGACGCATTACAGTCTTCTTGCAATTCGGGCAAGTTACCTGAACCTCATTTGTCCATATCTCTACTTCCTCAGAGCAGAAAGGGCAGTTTATAATCTCTGGCTGGGGCTGTGTAAACCTTTGAGCCCCCGGACACTTAAAAATCATTATTTTAGCCTTCTTCCTTTTATGCTAATAGTAACTTCTTTAAATGGTATATCTTTACCCGAAGCAGAAATAGCCGATTTAACAATACTTACCAGCCCAAAACAGCAAGGCACCTCCATATTGGCGCAGGTTATGGATTTTATGTTGTTATTTTTTAAAACCTGAGTAATTCTCTCTTTGTAAAAGTCAACATCATCAAATTTAGGACAGCCTACAAGTAAAATCTTCCCCTTTAATAAGTCATCGTGGAAATCCGCATAGGCAAAGGGAACACAATCTGCAGCTATCAATAAGTCGGCATCCTTTAGATAGGGAGCAAATGGCGGAACAAGCATAATCTGCACAGGCCATTGTCTGAGTTGACCCAGCCCCTGCGCGCTGGGGTTGGGTTGAGAGACCCCTTTAGAAATAGGTTTGCTTACTTTGGTAAGCTCTTCTCTAAAATCCATTATCTTTGAGCCAGGGCATTCAGAAAAAGGAGACATATGTTTATGCTTAATGGCCAAATGTTCTTCTTCAACAGGAATTTCTATATTTCTCTCTTTTAAGAAATCTATTGCCTGTTTAAGATATTCACTCTGGTTATGCTCTCTAAGATGTTTTAAGTGCGCTTTAATTACATTCTTTCCCTGTTTCACAATATTTTCCATAACCTTTCTTTCATCATACTCTTGAGCTTCTCTTTCTTCTATAGTAATTGCTCCTTCAGGGCAGTAGCCAATGCAGGCACCTAAACCATCGCAGAATAAATCGCTTATAAGCCTTGCCTTCCCATCTATTATCTGCAAAGCCCCCTCAGGGCAGTTGGGAATGCACAGCCCACAGCCATTACACTTTTCTTCATCTATGTTTATTATCTTTCTCTTTGCCATCAGCTTATGCTCCTTTCGCTCTATAAGTTCGGACCTCATCCAATAAAGACGCTAATGTAATATCTCTTAATTCAGAGATAACATACTTTTGGAGAGTATCTATTCTTTTCTTAAGCTTACAGGTCCTTATATCTGGACAAATCCGCTTTTTAAAAATGCATTCATTTAGTTTTAATGAACCCTGGAATATTTCAATTAAATCAGCGAGAAATATTTTACTTGGTGCAAGTGCCAACATAAAACCACCACCTTTACCTTTATATGACCTAAGTAGTCTTTTCTTATTTAATATCTGTAGTATTTTCCTTAAAAACGGCCTGGGGATTCTTAAGTTTCTATTCAACTCAGAAACAGGAACTATCTCTTTTTCACACTTGGCAATAAAACAGATAGCTCTTATTGCATAATCGGTATCTCTGGTAATTAACTTCATCTCCCGAGACCTCCTCTTATCCCGCTAAGTCCATTAGGTCTAAATTGATCCTAATTATAATGATACCAAATTAGTATCATTTTGTCAAGAAAAAAATTTAAGGAATTCAAATTTTGAAGATAAAATTTACTAAAAACCTATATCAGTAACCGTAATCAGCCTTTATGCTGGAAACCTTTGTCTTGGCATCAAAATCGATGAGAGACTTTGCTTCATCAGACATCGAGGAAAACTTGTGCCACCACGCCTTACTCATCACCTGTGCTAATTTCTTAATCTGTTTGATGCGAGGAAGAGCAATCCGTTTAAAGCTTACTTCTAAACTGTCCCAATCTTTTGTCTTGGGGTCGGTAAACGATTCTTTAAAATAGGCCCGTCCGCACATCGGTCCGGCAAAGATATCTGCTACTATCCCGTACTGGGAAGAATATTGCTCGAAATCGACAGCAGCACTCAAAAGCAGCATTGGTCGGGGAACAATTTTAGCCATTGCTTCGGCTGCCTCTCTTATAACCTTTGGGTCACATATTTTAGTAATCTTATCACCTTCTTCCACCCAGAGAACAGGCACTTGAGTCTTATAAAAATGTCCCAGAGGGCCAAAATCCTCTGCCATCTTCACCACACCATCAGGTAGCCTTCTGGCCATATCAGCCTTCGATTCACCTGGCAATTGAAATATTAGTGTCTCATTGAACAGTGGTTTGCCCAGCTTCCTACATCTTTCAAAGACTCCCTGTAGCCATTCTAAGTTCTTTTTCCAGCTCTCTTTATGGTCAGGATTAAGCTTCACCAGGGTTTTAAAACCATCTACCTCATCTTTACATTCCTCTGGCTGGATAGCTAACTGGGCAAGTTGACCCCGGCCATCATCAACCGGGATAGTATTAGTATCCTCAAGTCTCCCGATAAGGAGAACATTCTTCCCCAGTAATTCCCTGAAGCCAGGACTCCTGAAGGCTAACTGATTGAATAGAGCAGCCGTAGGAATCCCACCTAAAGACTTAGCAAATCTCCGGCATACTTCTTTCACGTCCTCATCAGTACCTTTTCTGCTTTCACCAATGTGCTTCAGATAGGATGAAGTTAATTTGAGATAAGAGTTATGTTGATCGGAAGCAAAAACATCTAAAGTGCCAGAAGATGCATATTTAGCTAATACCTTAAAGATAGACTCTTCAACCTCAATTCCATCAGGAAATTTTGCCCAGCTACCCATTTCTTCCTCCTGTTTACATAGAATTATTTTCCCCACCTAAAGGACCACCTGCTCAAGAGCAATTTATTTTACTAAATACTCTCTACAGTTGCAAGAAAAATAATTTATGTTTTCTCTTTAGCCTGCCTCCGGGAGTGCTCCTCCCAAAATATTTTGTTTCTTTGACATAACTTTTTTGATATAATAAATTCTTCTAAAGGAAGGAATTTATATGGCCAGAGTGTTAACAACATGTATATATTGTGGCTGTGGTTGTGGATTGTATCTCCAATCTGAGAATGGTGTAGTTTGTGGCTCCTATCCCAGTGGAAATCATCCTGTTTCCCAGGGCGCTCTTTGCGTAAAGGGATGGAATGCTTACGAGTTTATCAATAAGCCTGACAGACTCAAGGTACCCCTAATTAAGGTAGATGGCCGCTTTAAAGAAGTTAGCTGGGATAAGGCATTGGACTTGGTTGCCAAAAGACTTCTGGAAATTAAGGAAAAATACGGTCCGGATTCTATTGGTTTTTTAGGTTCCGCTAAGGCTACCAATGAAGAAAATTTCCTTATAATGAAATTGGCCAGAGTTGTGTTTAACACCAACAATGTTGACCATTGTGCCAGACTTTGTCATGCCTCTACAGTGATAGGCCTGGCAGCAACATTTGGTTCGGGCGCAATGACAAATTCAATAAATGAATTTGAGGATGCAGAGCTATTTTTAGTGACCGGATCAGATACAACCGAGCAACATCCTCTAATAGGCTCAAGAATTATTAATGCAATTAATGATAGAGGCGCCAAGTTAATTGTGGTTGACCCCAGAAAAATCGAACTTGCTAAATATGCAACCATTCATATGCGTCAGGACAGCGGCACTGATGTTGCCTGGATAAATGGAATGATGAATGTAATAATTGGAGAAGGGTTATATGCTCAAAAATATATAGAGGAAAGAACAGAAAACTTTGAACAATTAAAGAAGGCAGTCAAAGAATATACGCCAGACTTTGTAGAGAAAATAGCGAAGATACCAAAGAATTTGCTCATTCAAGCTGCCAGGCTTTATGCTAAAAGTAAAAAAGCAATGATTGTTTACGCCATGGGGATTACCCAGCATACTACGGGCGTAGACAATGTTAAGTCACTGGCTAATCTGGCAATGTTAACAGGACATATAGGATTCGCATCAACAGGCGTTAATCCCTTAAGAGGGCAGAATAACGTGCAGGGCGCATGCGATGTTGGTGGACTCCCGGATGTCTTTTCAGGTTACCAAAAAGTAAATGACGCTGCAATAAGAGATAAGTTTGAGAAAATCTGGGAGGTGGAGAACTTACCTCCAAATCCAGGTCTTACGGTCACTGAAATTTTCCAGAAAGCCGAAGAGGGGAAACTAAAAGGTCTCTATATAATGGGCGAAAATCCTGTTATAAGCGACCCCGATTCAAATCATGTGCGCAAGGCACTGGAGAATCTGGAATTCTTTGTCATCCAGGAAATGTTTCTTTCTGATACAGCAGAATATGCAGATGTAGTATTACCTGCTGCCAGTTTTGCTGAGAAAGATGGTACTTACACGAATACAGAACGCAGGATACAGAGAATACGTAAACTCATTGAGCCTGTGGGTAAGACCAAGCCGGATTGGGAAATTATATCTGAGGTAGCCAAGCGATGTGGTTATAAAGGAATGGATTACAGCCATCCTTCGCAGATTATGGATGAAATCGCTAAACTCACTCCTATCTATGGAGGGATAAGCTATGGACGCTTAGACCCATTTGGCCTACAGTGGCCTTGTCCCTCAAAAGACCACCCTGGCACTGTTTATCTGCATAAAGATAAATTCACCAAAGGCAAAGGAACTTTTATGCCTTGTAGTTACATTGCCCCGAACGAACTTCCCGATGAGGAATATAATTTTACCTTAAGCACAGGGAGAATATACTGGCACTGGCACACAGGCACAATGACCCGCCGAACCTCCATCCTGGATAGAGAAGTACCTGGTGCCTATGTGGAGATTCATCCACAAGATGCCCAAAGGCTTAAATTAAAGAAGGGCGATTGGGTAAGGGTCTCCTCCAGACGCGGCGAGATAGAAATATTCGTAAACATAACCGAAAAGGTGAAAGAAGGTTCTGTTTTCATACCATTCCATTTTAGAGAGGCAGCGGCAAATGTGCTAACAAATCCAGCAGTA
>Ga0209978_10000431_pt1 | contig 15814 bp, 15 predicted proteins | sample BentaG_FD_182805 | JGI IMG/M metagenome (GOLD analysis project Ga0209978, IMG submission 182805) | Deep subsurface microbial communities from South Atlantic Ocean to uncover new lineages of life (NeLLi) - Benguela_00093 metaG (SPAdes)... | ecosystem: Environmental > Aquatic > Marine > Oceanic >... | reverse complement strand
CTGGTGCGCTCCTCCCTGAGGGGAGCGGCCTGCTTCTTGTATCTGGCTCTGATCCTGGATACGTCTCGATCCAGCTTCTTCTTGAGCCTTGCTTCTTTCTTCTTCAGGGCGCCCTTCAAGCGGGCCTGGATCTTGACGCTGCTGTCCCTGATGTTCAGGGTCTCCTCCCTCAGCACCTTCTTCACTATGTTGAGGGAGTCTTTCAGCCCCCGCTTCGCCATCTCTAGGTTCTTCTCATCCTTCGATAACTCTTTCCGCAACGAGTTCAATGCGTCGAAGATTTCCTTCACGTCATCGTCTTTCAGAACCGTGTCGAATATGATCGAGCCGTTCACCTGATCAAACTCGACTGTTTCTTCGAGTATGCCCTGCAACTCCCCTCTCTTCCCGGGGTTTGAGATCAGGCCCTTCAGGGTGACGGTCTCCTGGCCAGTGAAATCCTTGAAGTGGGCGGCCCTGCCCTTGAGGGTTTTCAAGAAGGCGTCAGGGTCCTCGGAGACCTTCTCCAGCGCCTCTACGAAGACGTCGACGGCTGGGATCTGGTTGTACTTAATCCTAGTCTGGTTAAGGCCCAGCAGGTCTATCAGGAGGATGCCTCCTTCGAAGCGCTTGAGCTGGAAGGGATAATTTGCGCGCACCGTGGCCGAGATGGGGGCGCCTCCCCGGCGTGCGTCGGCCAGGATGTACAAGGAGGCGAGCTGGAGGTCCTCGGTGAAGGGTTGACTCCTGTCGTCGTCGCCCGAGACGTATGGGATCGTCAGCTTGGCCAGACCCATTAAGCTCACCATACTCTTTTTCTACACCCGATAAAAAAGTTCGGAGACCGGATTCAACCTTAGTCGAAGTCCCAATACTCTCCGAGCCTCCCCCTTATGGCGTCAACGACCTCCCGGGCCTCCTCGAGGGCGACCTCGGATGGTTCCGGGGGTGGTCTCGGCTCTTCGACGGTTTCTTCGTATCCCATGACCCCCGAGAGGAGGGAGAACCAGCCCTCTGCTACGGTGATGGGGTTGTATCCGCTGCAGCAGAGGTCCACCGCACCGCACTGCACGCTTGTTGCGGCGTCGGCAACGGCCTTACCTATGGCTCGGAGCCCCTCGAATGTGAGCCTGAGGCTCCCGAGGCCGTCAAGGAAGTGAGGGTCGGTCCCGCCGTTCCTGATGATGATTTGGGGTTTGAACTCATCGGCCAGGGGCTTGAAGACCTCCTCGAGGAACAGGTCCATGCACCGGTCGTCGGCTCCCGGGGGGAGGGGGACGTTCACGGTGTAACCCTCCCCGGCGCCCTCCCCGATCTGGTCCATGAATCCCGTGCCGGGGTAGATGGTCCTCGGGTCCTGGTGGACGGAGACAAAGAGGACCCTGGGCTCCCCGTAGAATATGTCCATGGTGCCGTTCCCGGAGTGGACATCCGAGTCTAGGATCATCACCCGCTCCAGTCCGTGGTTCTCCAGCAGGTTCTGAGCGCAGACCGCCACGTCGTTGAAGACGCAGAATCCTCCGCCGTAGCTCCTCCCCGCATGGTGGAGGCCTCCCCCCACGCCCTCAGCCACCTTCACAACTCCATTCGCGACCAGCTCACCTGCCTTCACGGACGCCCCGACTATGAGCCTGGCCGCTTGTACGATGCCGGGCCTCAGGGGCGTGTCCCCTGAAAGGGGGAGAGAGAGGGCCTCGCGCCGCTCAACTTTTCTGATGTACTCCTTCGGGTGGATGAGGCTGATGACATCATCATCCGCGGGTTTAGGCTCTACGAGTGTGACTCTCGGGTCGGAGAGCATGCCCAGATCCTCTATTAACTTCATGAACTTGGGGAACCTGTCGCCTCTGAAAGGGCTACCCCGCCCCAAGTCGTAGTCTGCTATGCCCTCATGGTACACTATCGCGACGGGTTCCATGGGATTTCTGAATCCTCGGGGCTTAAATGCCCTTGGTTGCCTCAGAGGGGGAGGTCCTGGGTCTCCTTGACGGCGTCGAAGACCATGCATGTGAGGGTCTTCTCTATGCCCCGGACGGTCCTCAGCTTGTCGACCACGAAGTTACCCACGGAGGCGACGTCCCTCTCTTTCACCTTGATGAGGAGGTCCCAGTCACCCGTGATGATATGGACCTCCTGGACCTCGGGGAACCTGCCCACCTCCCTCGCGATGCTCCTCTGATCCAGGGGGCCGGATATCCCGGGGGTCCTGTAGGTGATGGAGGCGAAGATGAAGGCCGTGGTGGGCCTGCCCAGAGACCCCGCGTCCAGGATGGGCCTGTACCCCCGTATGACCCCGGCCTCCTCGAGCCTCTTTATCCTGGAGTAGACAGTGGTTATTGGGCTGCCGATCCTCCTGCTTATCTCCTTGGCGGGGACCTTGGCGTCCTCCTGGAGGAGCCTGAGTATCTCTAGATCTTTCCCGTCAACCGACATCCCGCATCTCCTGTGAAAATTACATAAATGAGGCCTATTATATAAAATTTTTTGTAATTTTATCGAAAAATATTGGAATAAATTTATATGCTGGATCAGGGTCAACATCTAATCCTCCGAGGTCGTCTGGAATGGAAAGACAGGAAGTCCAGAGGCTCCTAGAGGAGCGGTATAAACACATCAGGAAGCCGAAGATGCGTTCCGTTCTCCGGGTCCAGGACGAGATCCTATCAGCCCTGAGGGACTTCCTGAGGAATAAGGGCTTCATAGAGATCCTCGCCCCCATCATCGGCCCCGTCACAGACCCAGGCATCCGGGGGGCGAAGCAGGTCTCCGTCGACTTCTACGGCCACCCCTACAAGATCATGAGCAGCATGATCCTCTACAAGCAGATGGCCGTCACCAGCCACGACAGGGTCTTCGCCCTCTCCCCCAACATCCGCCTCGAGCCCCCGGAGAGCCTGGAGACGAGGCGCCACCTCTCCGAGTTCAGGCAGCTCGACCTGGAGGTGGCGAGGGCGTCGTACTTCGACGTCATGGAGATCGGGGAGCGGATGGTCAGGTGCGTGTGTGAGCGGGTCAAGAAAGCCTGCGAGGACGAACTCGGCCTCCTGGGCCGGGAACTCGATGTGCCATCAACTCCCTTTAAGAAGATAACCCACGAGGAGGCCGTTGACCTATTGTTGGACGAGGGGTTCGACGTGAGCCACGGCGAGGAGATCCCGTGGATCTCAGAGGAGGGCCTGTCCAAGATGTTCGAGGACCCCTTCTGGATCTACGACTACCCCATGACCGCCAGGGGCTTCTACGACAAGGAGGATGCGGTGAGGCCCGGCATCCTCAGGGACTTCGACCTCCTCTACCCCAGGTGCTTCGGGGAGGCCATCAGCGGGGGAGAACGGGAGTATCAGGCCGAGAAGGTCAGAGCCAGGATAGAGGCGAACCACGAGGACCCAGCAGCCTACGGCTGGTATCTGGATATGCTCGGGGAGGGCATCTACCCCTCGGCTGGCTTCGGCATCGGCGTCGAGAGGTTCACCCGGTACATCTGCGGTCTCGAGAACATCTGGGATGCCGTCCCCTTCCCCAAGGTGCCGGGGATCGCCTCCCCCTGACCGGCTTCAGGGCATGATGCCACCTAGTCAACCTGAAAGGAGTTCCTCTAGAACCGAACGGTCCACCCCGTAAATCCTGATCCCGTAGACGATCTCCCTCAGAATGAGTAGATCGGGCATCTCCCTGCTTGCCATCACCCAGACGGGGTAGGACCGGATTCCCGTGTAGAGCCAGAGGGTGACGTTGTTCCTCCTGAACCACTCCGCGTACCTCACCGGATCTGTGACCTCGTAGCAGTGGGGGGAGTAATGGTTACCGAGCAGGTCCCCTGCCTCGACCCTCCACCTCGTTGCGAACCTGTAGTTCATGGTCGGGTGGTCGCAGACGATGGTCCCCCCCTCGTAATGGCCGAAGGCCCTGTCCGCGGCGGTGAACGCGAGGCGGGTGTCCTCTTGGAACTGGCTGTACTGGGGGATGAGACTGCCGAAGGAGGCGATGGCGATCGCTATCACTGTAACCTCGATGGGGACCCGTCTCAACCGGCCTCCCAGCAGTTTCAGCCTGACCTTGTAGAGGGCGTACATGAGCAGGATGGAGCCGAAGGCCGCGATGGGGATGGACATCCTGAGCATGAAGAGGAGGCTCCTGATGTGGTGGGGGTAGTAGGTCAAGAATATGGGGCTGAACACCACCAGGACTATGAGGAAGATGAGGACGATGTGGTACTTTTCCCATCGGCGGCGAACCATGTGGAAGAAGGTGCCTGAGAGGACGACCATCGACCCCAGCAGTATCTGCCCCGTCGCCTTCACCGGCCATGCCCGCAGCTTCTCGGACGCCCAGGCGAGCATGAGGTCGTGGAAGGGCCGGCCCAGCCCCCGCTCCGTCCATCCTCCGAAGACGTTGAAGAGGCTCCAGTAGAGGGGGTAGAAGGGGTTGGAGGTCCATTTCCAGAAGAAAACGCAGAAGACCCCGGTCGACATCAGCCAGCTGACGATGAATGGCTGGACCCGGGGGGAGAGCCGCTCGATGAGGGCGACGCCGAGAACGTATGCGAACGAGGCCAGCCAGAACTCCGTGCGGGACTGGCCGGCCAGGGTCAGCAACAGCCCGGACAATCCCGGACGCGTCCTGAACATGTAGACGGAGAGGAGGGCGAAGCAGAGGGCCAGGGTCTCCTGCATCGCGATGGCATCGAAGACGGCGGCGACAGGGTATAGGGCGAAGAGGACGCCCGCGTAGAATCCGATCTCCCAGTAGAGGTTGTCCCTGCCGATGATGTAGATCATGTAGGCGTTCACTCCACCCAGCAGGATGTTCAGGACTCTATAGGGCGCTATCGAGACGGTTGAGAGGACGCCGAGGAGGAGAGCCTGGACGAGGTGGGGCACGACTCCCCAGTAGCACTCGCATCCATTTAGGTCCCAGAGCCTGCCTTGTCTTAGCCCGATCTTCAGGGTGAGGTAGGAGATCTGCCAGTGGTGGTACGAGTCCGAGTTCCAGTCCAGGGGGATGAGGGCCCAGACTATGATGCGGGGGATGACGGCGATGGAGACAAAGAAGAGGAACGTGTTTCTGGGTTTGGCTAAGACTGGATAGAGGCGTTGCTCAACCCACATGACGTACTGTTATTGTTAATAGAACCTTTAATAGTTCTGTTTACTGAGATTTTTCGATTTGCTACCTGTTAGTGTCCAGAATCCGTGTTGGTAATCAGAGAACTTGAACAGAAAATTATTGGATAATGGTCGGAAGAGTGCCTCGCTTGTAAGGCTCAGGGATCGAGTATCTTTATGGCTTCTTTGGTCTCTGCGGGGAAGTCTTTCATGAGGCTGGAGATCATCGTCTCGGCGAGGAACTTCTTGAACCCTGTCTCGTCCAGCTTCGGCTTATACACCCGGTGGTATCCGCCCTTGCCAGTTCTCTCATCGAAGCCAAGGACGCCCTCGTCCACCAGGCTGTTCAGGAAGTTGATGATGGAAGCCCTGCTGATGGTCTTCCCGTCCAGATTCTCGTTCACGTGGCTCCAGACTTCCCTGGATATCGCGCCTTCTTCGCCTTTCTTCCAGACGTGCCTCAGGGCTTCCTCCTGGTAGTCCCGGAAGACCTTGGAGAGGCCGTCGCTATCGGGGTTGAATATCAGTGTCAATTTCAGGTCACCAATATAGGTTTCTTTTTCAGCTACTTGCATATAAATATTCCTTATAAAAACGATATATTTTAAAAAAAATATAAACGTTTTACTCTTTTTCTTTTGGAACAGTTCATATTTATCTCTTTAGCTTTAGGAAATGTAAAATCGCCCCGTCGTTCTGGGTCTGAATAAAGGGGTATAAGGGACCTCAGAGCAGGCTCTTGAGCTCGGGGTCTTCGTTCTGGAGTTCCCGGCATTTATCCATGGTTTCCACGGCCCTCCTGATGTGGGGGATGGTTATGGAGCCCCCGACGACGAGGGCGACGTTCAACGCCTCCAGGAGTTCCTCGTCCGTCACCCCGAGCTGAATACATCTCACGATGTGATAGGTGACGCAGTCGTCGCACTTCAACGCCATCGAAGTCGCCAGGCCAAGCAGCTCCTTGGTCTTCTCGTCCAAGGCCCCAGGCTCGTAGGCGCGGCTATCTAGGGCCCAGAAACGTTTTATCTCCAGGTTGTCGCTGCTCAGGATCCGCTCGTTCATCATATGCCTGTACTCGTTGTATTTCTTCAGGTTGACCATTCTCGATCTCGGATCATGTAAACTTGGCATCGTAAAAGGTTCTCGCATTGGAAAGGATGAGCTTGACGAGTCGAAACACATGGAGAGGGGTTCTTCAGTTCAGTGGTTTGTTGGGAGGAGGGGCTGCGCGTTCTCGTCGATGATGGACAATAACTTGGACTCTGGGACCTTCAGGTCCTCGTGGGTTGCGTACCTATTGATGGACATGAGCATGTCGATGTAGGGCCTCTGGCGGACCCCGGGGTAGTCTGTGCCGAAGACCATCTTGTTCAGGACTCCCAGGTTGAAGGCGGTGAGGAGGTCCCTCCATAGCATGTAGGGGTAGCTGGGGTGGTTGACGTTGCCGTAAGGCCAGCTGATATCGCACCAGACGTTCCTGTGCTTCCGGGCCACGTAGAGGGTCTCGTCCACCCTGGGGTAGCCCAGGTGGGCGAGGACGATCTTGAGCTCGGGGAAGGAGTGGGCCACGATGTCTATGAGCGCTGGGTCGGAATGTTTCAGGAGGTCGCTTGGGTCGGGCATCCCGGCGTGGTGGAACATGACGGGCATGCCGATGCCTGCTGCCGCCTCGTATACCCTGAAGGCCTTCTTGTCGTCCACAAGGTAGCCGTCGGTAGTCGGATAGAGTTTGAGGCCGAAAAGACTCAACTCATCCCTCTGCCTGAGAACCTCGTCTCCCGCTCCTTGGTCCATGGGGTTGACGTAGCCGAATCCTATGAACCTGTCAGGGGCCTGGCCGACGAAGGCAGAGATCTGCTCCGGGGTGGTCCTCATGTCAGATAGGATGCCGGCCCTCTCGATGCCCGCCTCATCCAGGTCGGCGAGGAACTCCTCTTTTGTGACGGAGATCACGCTGGGCTTCTCGATGTCAGAGTGCTCCATCATGGAGATGTGGCAGTGGTAGTCGACCCTCGGGATGGTCTCCCGGTTCCTGTAATCCGTTTCAGTTCTCCTCTTTTGGCTTACAAGAGTCAATTTCGGGTTCCATTTATTGTTGGATTGCTGATTCTTTAAGGATTTTGAGCTTGGATGGATGGAAAAATGGTAGACTAAGTGAATTATTGAATATTAACGGAAGAAACGACTATTTTTCCAATGTGATAAATGTATTGTAATACTTCATACCAAAAACACAAAGGTATAAATATTAGGCTGGCCTAAACATCCTGAGTACGCTTAAAACAATGCAAAAAGTGAATATGAAATGTTTGAAGGCCTGATTCCTAGCCTCTTGATAACCTTCAGAGAGGCCCTTGAGGCGGCCCTCATTGTAGCTATTATAGTCACATATCTCAAAAAAGTTGGTAAGGCAACGTTGAGTCGTTACGTATACCTTGGTTCAGGGGCCGCGATTATTCTCAGTCTCGTTCTCGGATTTCTAGTACAGACACTTTACGGGGGGCTGAGCAAGGTCGCGGCGGAGCTCTTCGAGGGAGTTGCGTCTCTCACGGCGGTGGCTGTGTTGACTTACATGATCTTCTGGATGACGGGCCACTCGAAACGCATCAAAGGGGAGCTCCAGGACAAGATCGACGTGGCCGTGAGCAGGAACGAGCTTTACAGCATCGCCTTCTTGGCCTTCGTGGCCGTCTTCCGGGAGGGCTTGGAGACCGTGCTCTTCCTCTCCACCACTTTCCTCCAGGACGCGACCGGCACATTGGTAGGCGTCGTCGCAGGCGGTGCGATCGTCCTCGTCTTGGCGACGCTCCTCATGAAGGGGACCTACCGGCTCGACATGAAGAGGTTCTTCGGCTACACGAGCATCCTCCTGATCGTCTTCGCCGCCGGCCTCTCGGGATATGGTGTCCACGAGCTCATCGAGGCCGGAGAGCGCATGGGCTTCGACTTCGGAGTCTTGGGGGAGGAGCCCTTCGACATCAATCCCCCGGTGAACCCGGACGGCAGCTATCCCCTGCTCCATGAGAAGGGCGTCGCGGGCTCCATCCTGAAAGCTCTGGTCGGCTACGACGGTAATCCCGAGTGGCTCAGGATCGTGGTGTACCTTGGTTACTGGCTGGTCATAGGGTCCTATGTATACAAGAGCTATAGGGAGCCTAAGGACTTGGAGGCGGTTCCTGTGCTCCGAGATGTAACTATTGACCAAGTGGCTTCACGACTGCGTGATGGCTAGGTGCTCTTCCTTCGCATTAACTAGTTTTTTATCCGGACTCCATGAATTGGGGGAGGAGGTCTGCGTGGGTTTCCATGAGTTCGTTGAAGGCTCTCTTCCCTGCTTCGAGGTCTTGGACGACGGGGTCGGCGAGCACAGCTTGGAGGGCGAGGTCCCGGTCTCCTTGCACCGCCGCCTCTACCGCGAGCTCCTGCACAAGGATCTGGATGTTGCACAGAGCGGCCAGGCCCTCGGGCATGGGGCCCACCTGGATGGGATGGACGCCGCTGCTGTCTATGACTGCGGGGGACTCGACTATGGCGCCCTCGATGAGGTTGCTCACCTGGCCCTCGTTGGGGAGGTTGACCTGATACTCCAGGTGGTGGCTGTTGGAGACGATGCCGGCGATGATGTGCATGACCCGTTCCCCAGAGAGGCGCCCCTTGACCTCCAGGGGCTCCTCGCCGTCGATCAGCCTCTTGACCTGCTCCCACTTCTCCTGCCCCGCCTTCTCCATGCGGTCGATCCAGTTCAGACCCCGGGACTCCTCGGGGCAGGCCTCCCAAGCGTAGGCGAGGTACTCTCCCATGTGGTTGTCGTCCGTGGAGGGGTAGAGGCCGAACCTCTGGTACATCGCCCTGCAGAGGGGTTGGAAGGAGGGGTCCCATTTCTCCAGCCCAGCGTCTAGGAGGGGGTAGGCGTCCTCCCCGTTGGTGAGTCTGAGCTTTAGGAACCAGCTGAAGTGGTTGAGGCCTACGGAGACGCCGTCGAGGAGGGTCTTGGGGATGCCTATCACCTCGGCGATGTGGCCCATCTGGTGTTCCACCTCGTGGCAGAGGCCGACGACCTGGATGTCGGTGTACCTGTCGATGGCAAGGCAGAGACGGGGCACCGGGTTGGTGTAGCTGAGGAGTAGGGCGTCGGGGCAGAGGTCTTCCATGTCGCTGCAGATGTCGAGGATCGGAGGGACGTTCCTGAGGGTGTGGAAGAGGCCGCCCGGGCCGCCGTTCTCCCCGATCACCTGCTTGATCCCGTGCCTGAAGGGGATCTCCCAGTCCGTCCTCCAGCGGTTCATGCGGTCCACGGCGATGGAGAGGACCACGAAGTCCGCTCCCATGAGGGCGTCCTCCCTGTCGTCAGTCCACTCTACCTCGAGGCCGGATCCCGTCTCCTCTGCGATCCTCTCCGCTAGGGGGCCCATCTGCTCAAGCCTCAGGGGGTCGATGTCGTGGAGGACGAGGTTGGCTCCCCTTAGGGCCTCGATGTTGGCGGCGTCCAGCACAGAGTTGAACCCGAACTCGCTGCTCCCCGCTCCGACGAGCACGATGCGAGGTTCCATTTATGTATCAATAGTTGAGGGGGACCTCTCCATAAAACGTTTACAATCCTCTCAACGCTCAACATGGAGGCCGTTGAACGCCCGAATTAAATGAATATCAGAGGATGTCTATGCCCCAGAAGGCCTTGGCGAGGAAGATGACCCCGAAGATCAGGAAAAGGGCCGCCGCGGCGTATCTGAGATAGCGTTCAGGCATGACCTTCATCAGCCCCTTGCCGATGACGACGCCGCTGCCGGTGATGAGGGCGGCGCCGAGCATGATGCCCAGAAAGACCAAAACCGGGCTCCCGTACCGGGCTGCGAGGACGAAGGAGGCGAACTGGGTCTTGTCCCCCAGCTCCATGAGGGCGACCAGGCTGAAGGCCGAGGCCAGGCCGCTCCGCCTCTCTTCCTTCACCTCTTCCCCATCTTCCTTGTGGATGAGGGTGAGGACGCCAAACAGGAGGAAGAGGGCGCCTGAGATCACGTTGATCCAGAACTTGGGTATCAGGTTCGCGATGAGGCCTCCCACCAACACGCTGGCCCCGTCCACCAAGGCGAAGGCCCCGATTGCCCCGATGAAAACCTCTATGGGCCTGTGCTTCATGGAGAGGGTTATCACGGCGATGTGGGTCTTGTCGCCAAACTCCATTAGGGAGAACAGAGTGAAGGAGACGATGAGGGCGGTGAGGTCCATTTTTCCCTGAGAGGATGGGATAGCAGGATAAAACGTTTTCCTTGGGAGCTTGGAAGAGTGAAATCACTTGAGTGATTTCAGGGTTGGCCTTTCTCGATGCGAGCGCCACACCAGAGGCAGACTATCGTCCTAGGGACGAGATGGTTGCACGCTTCGCAGACTAGGAGGGGAGTTTCCTCTTCTTGTGTCGGGGATTCTATGATGGTTTCAACGACGGCTTCCTGTGCCATTGTGTTCCGGAGGTTCAAGCGCTGTTCCGGCTTTAAGGTGAACGCATTTCTTGTGAAGGGGGAGACGGATGAAAGTGGGCGAATTGAAGATCTGAGACTTTCTGATACTTTAAAGAATAAGGCAATATCCCGTGAACTCTTAAATAGAACTTAATTAAAATACGAAATATGAACCCGAAGCCCATCTACACCCCCAGGGAGGGGGAGAGGATGCGGGTCGCCTGCTTCGTCTCGGGATCGGGCACCAACGCGAGGAAGATCATAGAGAGATCCCACCAGCCGGACTCTCGGTACGAGGTGGCACTGATCTTCACGGACGTCAGGGACGACAGGTACTACAAGAGCGGGCGGAAGAGATGCAGGGCCAAGGACATCGCCGATGAGCACGGCATCCCCTACGAGTACGAGGACATCCGGGACTTCTACAGGAGCAGGGGCCACAAGACCCGACGGGACCTCAGCCTCCGCCCGGAGTTCGACGGGAGGGTGGTCGAGAAGGTCAAGCCCCACGAGATAGACGTCGTCGCCCTCGCCGGCTACATGAGCATCACCACCCAGCCCCTCCTCGAGGCCTACGACGGGAGGATCGTGAACGTCCACCCCGCAGACCTCTCCATCATGGAGGGGGGCGACAGGAAGTACGTGGGGATCCACGTGGTCAGGGACGCCATCCTCGCCGGGGAGAGGGAGCTCCGCTCTAGCACCCACGTCGTCAGGGAGGAGGTAGACCGCGGGGAGATCCTCGTCCTCTCCGAATCTCTGCCAGTGGATCTCCCGGATGGCGTCGACTTGGAACTCCTCGAACGAGACAAGGAGCTCCTGAGGAGGGTGGTGGACGAGCATCAGGACAGGCTCAAGGAGCGGGGGGACTGGGCCATCTACCCCCTGACTCTCCAGATGATAGCCGAGGGGAGATTCGCTCTGGATGAGCGGGATGTGATGCACTTCGATGGGAAGAAGGTGCCCTGCGGCCACAGGTTGTAATCGAAGAAGAAAGGGATTCTGGGCTATCTAAATGGATTGACCCCCCCTCGTTAGATGGTGCTCCTATTTCCTCGAGAAGAACTCCATCTGGTAGGAGTCCGCATCCAGGATCCCGAGCCTCTTCATGGTGAGCTTGAGGGTGGCCGTGTTAGCCTCGTTCAGCACGGTGAGGGGCTTCCTAGGCCTCCCGACGCTCGCTCCGACCATGTTTAGGGCCGCCTTGAGGGGTACCGGGTTGGTCTCGGCGTACATCATCCTCATCAGGGGGAAGTACTTGAAGAAGAGCTCTCGAGACCTCAACACGTCATCGTAGCTCTCCCAGGGCTTAGAGATCTCCGCGAGCTCCCGGGGGGCGATGGAGCCCGACACGTTGGATGTTCCCTTCCCTCCCGAGGCCAGCACCGGGAAGATCAGGGCGTAGTGGGGGCAGTCGCAGCAGAGGACGTTGAGCTCACCCCTCGTCAGCTCTACCACCCTCAGGACGCCGTAAGGGTTGGGCCCCGCCTCCTTCAGGGCGACGATGTTCTCCAGCCTGGCCAATCTTGCGATGGTCTCGGCCTCGACGTTCACCCCCGTCCTTGAGGGGTTGTTATAGATGACCAGGGGCAGGTCCACGGCCTCAGCGACCTCCTTGAAGTAACTGTAAAGTGCGTCCTGGCTCGGTCTGATGTAGCCGGGCTGGACCATGAGCCCGCCGTCGGCCCCCGCATCCATGGCGTACCGGGCGTTTTCGATGGTCGCCTTCGTCGTAGAAGCAGAGACCCCGCACAGAGCTGGTATCCTGCCCCTCGCCGCGTCCAAGGCCTCGTCTATTATCATTTTCCTCTCCTCGGTACTCAGCAGGGTCGCCTCGCTGGTGGAGCCTAGAAGCAGGATCCCGTCGCTCCCGTTCTCCACGTGGAAATCCACTAGCCTGCGCAGAACCCCGTAGTCTACTTCGTCCTCTTCTGTGAAGGGTGTCACCAGCGCCGGCCAGGACCCCTCGACGTTTAGTCTCTTCATCTCGTTCTAAGGTTGAGGCTTCTCTCGCCTTAGGTTTTTCCCCCGGAGCCAGTCCGGATCCTGGAACCTGGGGTTGGGATAACCATAGAATCCCCTCCCCGTCTTCACCCCGAGTTCCCCCCTCTCGATCTTGTCTAGGAGCAGCCTTGGAGGGGCGTCAGCCTTGTCCCCGGACTCCTCGTAGTAGACCATCTCGATGTCACGGACCACGTCGAGGCCCACCCTGTCCATCATGCCGAAGGGGCCGATCTCCCTGTCGTTCAAGATCATCCACGCCCGATCCACATCCTCGAAGGAGGCGACGCCATCGTCCACCAGGTGAAGTGTCTCCCGTTTGATGGCCCGCCAGACCCGGTTGAAGATGAACCCCGTGCTCTCCCTGAGGACGGTGAGGGGGATCACCCCGATGGCCCGCATGAACCCCCGGACCCGTTCCATGGTCTCGTCGGAGGTCTTGGTTCCCCGCATCAGCTCCACGATGGGCCTCTTCCAAGGGAAGTTGTAGAAATGGGTGTTGAGCACCCTGTCGAGACGATGCGTGGCGCCCTCGATCTTCGAGATACGTATAGAGGAGCTGTTCGTGGCCAGGATCGTGTGATCGTCGCAGAGGCCGTCGAGCCTGCCGAACACCTCCCTCTTAATCTCCAGACGCTCGGGGACGGCCTCGATCACTAAATCCACGTCCTTGGCCGCCTCCTCTAGATCCCCTGTGATGATCACCCTCTGGAGGACGGCTTCCTTCTCATCGGCTGAGATCTGGCCCTTCTCGACTCGTCCCTCCAGCTCGCCTTGGATGGCTTCCTTTGCTTTCTCAAGGGATTCCACGGATATGTCGTAGAGCCTGACGGGGAAGCCATGGGACGCGCATTGGAGGCCTATCTGCCACCCCATGAACCCTGCACCGACTACGCACACCGCCTTGATGGGTTCCATGGGGAACATCTACTCTGTTGGAGGGTATATGTTTTGAGAAGCTCTCCTCCCGGTGACCAGGGTGGGTGAGGAGTCAATCCTTCCGGGATATGGAGGCGACGACCGCTTCGTTCAGCCGGACTACGTCCTCCACCCTGACCTCCAGCAGCCGGTCTCTGGACCCGCCACCGCAGTAGAGGGTCTCGAACTCGGTCAGCTCAACGTCCATCACCGCCCTCATCGGGGTCCTGTGGCCGATGGAAGGGGTGCCCCCCGGGGGATATCCGCTGATGGCCTCGGCCTCTCCGAAGGGCATGAGCCTCACGTTCTTGACCCCTAGGGCCCTGGCCGCGGCCTTGAGGTTGACCCTCCTGTCCCCCGGGACGATGAGGAGGACGTACTCCTTCTTGCTGGTCTTGGAGACGAGGTTCTTGGTGATCCTGTGGAGGTCGATGCCCGTCGTCTCCGAGGCGTCCGCGGTGTGGATCGTCGCCTTTTTAGGAATGAACCGGTGCCAGACGCCCCGCTCCTCGAGGTATCCTTCCAGATCCGTGATTCTAGTCCTCCCTGTGGATCGGCGCAGTCATGCAGTGTGGGCCGCCCCCACCGATGCTGAGCTGGCTGCCGGGGATGCCGATGACGTCGAAGCCTCGCTCCCCCAGGACGCCCATGATGCGCTCGTTCCACTCGTAGGAGACGCACTTTCCACTGCCCAGGCCGATTATGTTGGTCCCGAACATCCTGACCTCGGTATCATTAGCGTAGATCAACTCGATCTCCTTCTCCTTGAGATAGTCCTCCAGGAACACGAGCCGGACCCCGTCCCCATCGTAGACGTAAGAGGGGAAGAGCCCGAGGGAGCCCTTGTGGAACAGGGCCAGATCGGGGGCGATCATCATGAGGGCGCCGTCCAGGTGGACCCGGAAGGAGGGGAGGGGCACGGCCACCATCTCCTTCACTGTCTTCCCCAGCATCGTCTCCTTGACCATATTGACGCCTGCTTCGTTCGACCGGGTCCCGAAGCCCATCATCACCGTCTCCTCGTCGAGCCAGACGAAGTCGCCGCCCTCCACCATCCCCGGCGGGGTCACCCTGAGGGCGACTGGGATCCCCAGTTTCTCCATGGCCTTCTCCGCCAGAAGGGGCTCAGGGTAGCGGGGCGGGTAGGTCATCCTGAGGATCATGGCCCCCAGGTTGTTGATGCTGATCACGTCCCTGGTGTAGACGAGGTTGGGCAGCCTCTCAGCCACGATCCTCTCCCCCTCGTCCAGAAGGTCCACTAGGAAGACGATGTCTACACCCTCCCCCCTCAGGGTGTCCGTGAAGGCGTCGTGCTCTCTCTGGAACTCCCTCCAGTATACCACGTCCCTGAATAGATAGGCGTCCTTGTTGCCAGGAGTTATGAGCTTCAGCTCCTCGGTGGGCCTGTGCATGAGCACCCTCTTGAGCCTGCCGAACTCTGTCTGCGCTCCGTATTCCATGCCTGAGGGTAGTACAGCCTCTCGATAAATCGTTTTCCCAATATTCTCCTAGACCAAAAGAATGAGGTAATAATTACGTGGGCTCTCCGTCGAGACCTCGATATCAGAGTTCCCTTATAGGAAATATTACAGTGTTCCTGAGTGTAGCCATGTTTTTTGGTTCAGCAGCAAGCCTGTTGGTCCCGGGGCTTATGGGCCTCCACCTCGGCACTGAATGCTAGCCCCGCGTAGCCTCTCTTGGAGATCACGCTGACGTTTTCGAATCCAGCGTTACGTATCTTCCCGACATAGATGTCCTCGTCGAGGGCTCCAGAGATGCAGGCGGCCCAGGCGTCCGGGTCGTTCTTCACCTCTTCCGGGAGGCCGCCCTTTGTGACTATGTCGGAGACCAGCATCCGACCCCCCGGCTTCAGGACCCTGAAGGCCTCGCTGAAGACCTTGTCCTTGTCCGGGGCCAGGTTGATGACGCAGTTGCTGATGATGACGTCGACGGACTCGTCCTCCACGGGCAGGTCCTCTATGTCGCCCTTCCTGAACTCTACGTTCTCGATGCCGACCTCCTCTGCGTTCCTCCGGGCGAGGGCGAGCATCTCGTCGGTCATGTCAACGCCTATGGCCTTACCAGTGGGCCCCACCTTCTTGGCGGCTATGAAGACGTCGATGCCTCCGCCTGAGCCGAGGTCCAGGACCACCTCCCCCGCCTTCAGCCCGGCTAGGGCGGCTGGGTTCCCGCAGCCCGCGCTGGCTAGCGCGGCTGCCGTGGGGAGCTCGCCGAGCTCGTCAAGGGAGTAGCCTATCTTCTGGGCGTAATCTGTGGCTGAGATGGGGCTGCAGCTGCACGTTGATGCGTTGGGTGTGCAGCATGATGTCAATGCTCCCGTCTGGGCCTTTTGGG
>Ga0209978_10000429_pt1 | contig 15822 bp, 17 predicted proteins | sample BentaG_FD_182805 | JGI IMG/M metagenome (GOLD analysis project Ga0209978, IMG submission 182805) | Deep subsurface microbial communities from South Atlantic Ocean to uncover new lineages of life (NeLLi) - Benguela_00093 metaG (SPAdes)... | ecosystem: Environmental > Aquatic > Marine > Oceanic >... | reverse complement strand
TTCACAAAAATTCCTCTTATCCAGGAACACAGATTCTCTGAAGAAATGCTTTTGATTATACGAAAAAAGTCTATAATTAGGAAATAAACGAGTAAATTATGAAGATAAAAGTAAAATTCGTTAACCGTGGTATTGGGATGTTTCGAGGTGGCGGGGAACAGTTTGATTTAAGTATCGCAAGAGAATTAGAGAGAATCGGGTGTAAAGTGAGTTTTGTCGCTGGAAAACCTTTGTTTCGTAAAGTTAAATATCCTGTCAAGGAATTTCCAACTCGCTACTTAGCTTCCCCATATCTGAGAGATTTTTCACAAAAGCTGGCAGTGATGCCATTCCCTTTGACACTGATAGGGTAGAAGGAATGCGATGGCGATTTTTGTTTAGTTACAAATTAATGGAAGATTGATAAAAAATTGAGTAGGATGTTACTTGAGTTTATTTCTTATGTTTACTCGCTGTCGAATATGGGCGAGTTAGCTCTAGATAAGCAAATATTTTGTTTATAAGAAAGAATAATAATATGATAGGTGGTGATAAAATACACAGAATAGAAAAAGTTATTGAAGACGAAGCAGCTGAAACTTACGATTCCATCTATGCTAGGTTATCATTCTATGAATATCGAAGTGAGGTATTTGCAAAGTATATTGCTTCGTTGACGACTAAGATCGAATTCCCAAAGATACTTGAGATTGGTTGTGGAACCGGAAATTTGACCAGAAGAATAGAGGAATTAGTAGGTATAAGAAGTTTCATAGTGGGCTTAGACATTTCTAAAAAAATGATAAATGTAGCTAAGGATAAGACAAATGTCACAAATTTTGTCAATGCACTGGGAGAGAAACTTCCATTTGTGGACAATAGTTTTGATTTGGTAGTGGGTAGTGGCATTTTACATCATCTTCCTGATTTAGATACCTTTTTTGGAGAAATTTCAAGGGTTGTAAAGAGGAAAGGGAAGATTGTTTTCTATGAACCGTATAAGGGAGGTATTTTAGACATCAATCTATTTCGCAAAGCTATAAAAGTTTTATCACTACCTTTAACAATCCTCCTTTGGGGATTAAATAAAGAAAAAATTGAAAGCCTTCCAAGACAAAAATTTTCTCCAGCGCACAGGCATTTAACAAAACGAGATATTGAAAAGAGCTTACCCGGATGGTGGCTTTATTTTACATACGGAGATGTAATTACTCCTCTTTTTGAAGGGATCACTTTCGACACTAAATTCGATTGGACGATATGTAAGATTATAAATATGTTAGATAGAATACTAAGGACATTTATAAGGGGAGAGTCAATAATTATAAAAGGAGTAAGAATTTAATTTAGATTTTCATTATTCCTTTGTGCTTATACATTGACTCCGTGTTTAATTGAATTTGTCATAGATAAAATGATTTTGAGCAAAATCCTAAGAAGATAAGAAATTTATTAGCCATTTTCTCTTTATGGAATTGCATTACTGCTCATAAGCAAGATTAACTTCTCATTTATAAGAAAAATAATTACTTATATATGTTATGCAGTATTTAAATTTATAGATTTATATTTCACAAAAATTCCTCTTATCCAGGAACACAGATTCTCTGAAGAAATGCTTTTGATTATACGAAAAAAGTCTATAATTAGGAAATAAACGAGTAAATTATGAAGATAAAAGTAAAATTCGTTAACCGCGGTATAGGAATGTTTAGAGGAGGAGGTGAGATATTTGCTTTGAATATTGCTAACGGACTAAAGCACCTGGGCTGTGAGGTCAGTTTTATTACAGGTAAGCCGTTGTTTAAACAGGTTAAATACCCTATTGAGGAATTTAAAACTGATTATGTCACTTCACCGTATTTAAGAGATTTTTCACAGAAATTAGGAGACCTTCCTTTTCCTGTAAGCCATATAGGTTATGGGTTATTGTATTTTGATCTTTGGGCATTTAGTAAAAAGGTCATGGAACTCCTTAAGAAGCAAGACAGCTGTGATATTGTGCAAACTTGTGGCTTGCCTGGGTTGGCAAGTGAGATTGTTAAGAATTTAAAAATCCCGGTAGTTATCTGTTTTCCGGGTCCGCCAGCCAAAAGACAAAAAAGGGAAATAGAGAAATGTAGCGCTGTCATTGCTAACGGAGATGCCGTTAAGCGGTTAAAAAATATGATAAGCCAGAATATATTTGATATACCGCCAGGAGTAGACACTAATACATTTAAACCTACTGTCAATAAAGTGAGAGACAAATATAAACTTCAGCATAATAAATTATTACTCTTTGTTGGCAGGTTTGTTCCCTTGAAAAATTTGCCCTTTTTGTTGAAGACTTTTGCAGAAATTGCCAAGAAAGATAATAAAGTGAGATTAATGATGGTAGGAGAAGGACCTCTTGATGGAAAAATAAAGAGATTAAGTAGAAAATTAAAAGTCTCAGAGAGAATAATATTTACTGGCAAGATCGCAAATGAAGAACTACCCCAATATTATTCAGCGGCCGATATTTTTGTTATGTCTTCCATATACGATAACTTCCCAAATTCAATTTTAGAAGCAATGAGTTGTGAGTTGCCCGTAGTAGCGCCCAGAGTTGGTGGCATTCCAATGCAAATAAAAGACGGGGTAAACGGTTTTTTAGTTGAAAGTGGGAATGTCGAACAGTTCAAAAAAAAGATTATTTTCTTACTAGATAATGAATCTTTGGCTAAGGAAATTGGTAAGCGAAATCGGCAGGAAGTCAAAGAAAAATATAGTTGGTTAGAAAGTGCTAAGAAGTTCAAAGCTATCTATGATTCGCTATTATGATACAATCCCATAAAAGGAATGAACGGTTTTGGGAAAAATGATGAAATTAGAAGACGAACAGTTGAAAAAGAAAATATTAAAGAAAATACCTGAAGGTACAACACTTGTCGGGAGTTTCTTTCAATTCAGGGGAGTTTCTTTCATAATTGTAAGAAATCTATTGAAGACCAAGATTATTCCTAATCAAGTCTCCTATTTAGAAATACTTCTATTATTGCTTTCTGGGTTCTTGATAGCTACAGGTAATCATTTACTAATGATAACAGGAGTTATAACTATTCTAATTTGTATATATTTAGACTACGTCGATGGTGATTTAGCTCGAGCAAAGGATATGGTTACCAAACGTGGAGAGTTGTTAGATTTAACTGCGTTCTATACTTCACAGACAGTCTTTATTCTTAGTCCTGTTATTGTGGTTTATATACGGACAAGAGATTCGCGGATTCTATTTATAGGAGGATTGGTGTTCTTAAGCGCAATCCTTTATTTTGTCTATAGGGGAAAATTTAGTGCTTCTCATTACGGACAGATGAATCAAGGAACTATGAGGACGTGGGACGAAAGTTTAAGGAAAAAGCTACGAAGTAAAATTCAACAAATTTTCAAAATTAATATTACTAGCAGTGATTTGTTTGGAACAGATACCCGCTTTTTCGCATTGGTTCTGGGTTGTTTTTTTAACAGATTAGATTGGGTTATTATTTATTTTTTAATCTCTTTTGTATATTTACTTATTGATTTTTACCTAAAACATAGAGTGAAGGGGTAGTGTCAATAAACAGTTATAATGGATGGGAGAAAATGAACCGTTCAATCGAGGTTATGCGAAGCTCCGCAAAATTATTAAGTTCTCAAATAGTGGTTGTTACTTTTTCTCTATTTTATTTTATCATCATCACAAGACTTTTAACGAAGTTAGAGCTGTCCTCAATAGCTATCTTTATTATTATAACCACATTTTGCGCAATGTTCACGGGACTGGGTTTAACGGCTAGTTGTCTTCAAAAAGCTCCTGAACTGCTCAATAAAGGGGAAAAAGTTGAAGCTTGTGCTTTGATTAAGATTTCCATATTCATACCTTTTATTTTAAGTTTAATTATAGCAATTGGAGCTTTTTTTATTTCTCCTTGGATTTCTAAGATATTTTTTAAGACACAAGGGTATGCTAACCTTGTGAAAGTTATGATATTAGGAATTGTAACTTATAAATTACAAGAGATATTGGGACACATATTTAAGGTAGTTCAAAGATTTGGAAAAATGGCTATAACGAAAGTAATTAATGATGTTGGTGGAAAGATTTTAGGTCTTACTTTGTTCTTTGCCTTTGGAATAAAAGGATATATTTTTGGCTTAATTATTGGACAAGGTTTAGCAATTCTGTTTTCAATATATTATTTGAGAGACTACATTTTCTTTAAATCTAGGTTGTACCCTATTGGACGGCTTGTTCGTTATTCATTACCATATTACAGTGATGGGTTTGTTCGTTTTGGTACAATGCAGGCGGATCAACTTATTATCGGTGTGTTTCTCAGGCCCGAATTATTGGCAACTTACTATGTTGTTCGTCGTTCTTTTGACTATCTGCAGTTTTATATTGATGCATTATTAGGACCGATCGTTCCCAAAATAGCCGAACTTAAAACTCAAGGAAAAGAAATAATACAAAGGGCATTTACTAAAACATCAAGATATCTCTCATTTTCTTTAATTCCTGTAAGTTTGTTAATTGCGGCAATTTCATATCCTCTACTTAGAATTTATGGTGGTGATAAATATATTGGAGCAACGCCAGTTTTGGCGCTGTTATCGCTCGCTACAATTGCTTATGGATTATATTCTCTTTACGGAATTAATGTCTATATTCTTGGAAAACCTGTTGAGAGGTTTAAACAGGAAAGTGTAAGCAGTCTTCTTAATGTGCTCTTGGGTCTCGGTCTGGTAATTCCCTTGAATATTTTTGGGTTAGCTGTAGCGAGGCTTTTCTCCCTTTCGGGAGCTGCCTCATTTTCTCGCCATTTGTTGAAGAAATTGAGCAAAACAAAATTTGATATTTTAGCGTTTAGGCACACATTGGTTGCTTCCCTTTTAATGGTGACAGTGATAATTATCGCTCAATTACTTTATTACAACATATTTATCGTTCCTGTTTATGTTTTAGCAGGAATTACTGTGTATTTATTCTTTTTCTGTAGAGTGCTAAACAGAGACGATATTGATTTGATTAGGGGTTTCTTACCTGGGAGGCTATTACCTTTAGTTAAACTTATATACTTTTTTGGTGGAAAGAAACTTAAGTTCTAACTGGTTAGCGGAGGGTGACTAACATGCTATCAAAATTTCACAATAAAATTTGTAAAGGATATTACAATTTTAAGTTATACAGGTTTCCCCACCTTAAAAAGTGCATTTTGAAGTGTAAGAAGTTTGAGTTTTGTCCTGAAGTTACAGCCAAGATATTGAAAAGAGGTATTAAAATCTATGAAGTTCCCATTCCTTATTATCCCAGATCAATAGAACAAGGAAAGAAGGTAGGGTGGAAAGATGGATTACAAGTGATATGGACTCTGGTTAAGTATTGGTTTATAGATAAACATTCTTTATGAGGGTGACGATGGTAAAGGAATTCGAGGGAAATATGACTGGAAAATTGGTAATTAATGAATATTTGTTCTTATTAATCTTATTTTTGTTGGCGAGTTTTTTGAGAATTTTGTATGCTTTTTATTTAAAAGGAAATATTCCTGTTAGTGATGCTGCAGGATTTGATCTATTAGGATTAAATATTTGGAAATATGGCGAGTATGTTTTTCAACGGGGTATTCCTACAGCACACCGTACTCCTATATATCCGCTTTTTCTATCAGGGGTATATTTTCTCTTTGGGCATAGTTATCTTGCAGTAAGAATAATCCAGTCAATAATTGGCGGTTTAACCTGTGTAGTTATATATTTCATCGGCAAAAAAACAATAAATAAGAATGTGGGCTTTATCGCTGCTACTATTTCTATATTTTATCCATTTTTTATCTATTACACAGGGTATTTACTTGTAGAAACATTGTTTACATTTCTCCTGGCGGTTGCTGTATACTGGCTCATCATTAGCGCACAGAAGCCTGATTGGAAGAATCTTGCTCTTAGTGGTATCTTTACAGGACTGGCAGCCTTGTGTAAGCCAACGGCCTTTACTTTTCTTCCTTTTTCTGTTCTGGGTTTCTTAGTGATTTTGGGAATTAGGAAAATCTCGACTTATAGAAATATTGCTATCTTTTTGCTTTTTTTCATCATTATTTTGTCTCCTTGGGTAAGCAGAAACTATATTGTTTTTAAAAGAATTATACCATCTGCGACACAGCTAGGCAAGACTCTTTTAGATGGAAGTGTGCTATTTGATGCTCAACACCAATGGCGGTTGGAACAGGAACAGCAAACAAATCCTATATTATTAAGAGGAAAAGAATTGCATGAAATAGAACGAAACGATTACTATACAAAGGAGGCTCTAAACTTTATAAGGCATAATCCAAAATACATGATGAAATTAGCTGTTTGGAAATTCCTTAAATTTTGGAGATTGTACCCGCATACGGAAACCATTTATACCTATGGGCATTCAAAAACTCTATTAGTCCTCATTAGCCTTCTTTCCTATGGTATACTTTTACCATTTAGCATACTGGGAATCATATTTTCCATCAAGAAGTGGAAACAGTTCACATTTTTTTATGGTTTGATAGGCTCATTTACGATGATACACCTGATTTTTTGGTCGCAAATCAGATACCGCTTGCCGATTATGCCTTACATCATAGTTTTTGCTGCGTTCAGCTTAAATTCTATTATAGAGAAAATGAAATCGCTGAGATTGGCGAAACAACTCAAAATTTAGTTAGATGGAATATAAGGAATTCGAGGGAAATGTGGTTGGTAAATTGGTAATTAAGGTAGTTAAGATTAAGGGGAAATGCCCTGTATATAGTGTGGGGGATAGGATTGTGCTGGATGAGGGGTATAAATTAAATCTTAAAGAGACTACCAACATCTGTATGCACTCTTTGGCTTCAATTATGCCTTATTATAATGCTTTATATAATGGTATTGCTCCAGAAAAATTGGGGCTTGCCAACAAGGAAGGAAAGGCTTGTGTGCAGTGCCTGGACCCTTGTGAAATTACTGGCGGCGGGACAGTTATATTTGAAATTGAGTTCCTGGAGAGAAAGTGAAGGAACCCCAAGAAATTATCAATAATTTTTGTTATGCCTTAGAACAGGAATACGATGGCAAGAATCCTTTTTTAGATTCTGGAGAATATGGAATTCTCCGAAAGTACTATGGGTCCATTGGAAATAAAGCTCGGCGATATGTGTATAAGAGTTTATACCAGAGTCGGTTGCGTTACATAACGAATTTATTGCCCAGTTTAAAACGTCCACTTATTTTAGATGCGGGGTGTGGATTGGGTTCAGAATCGCTTCTGTTTTCTTTCCTGGGAGCAAATGTAGTGGGCGTAGATTTAAACGAAACAAGATTAAAAGTGGCAGAAAAGAGGAAGTTATTCTATAAAGATTTAATTAAAGGAAAAGTAGAATTCCTTCTTGGGGATGTATTTAAAATTATTAAAAGGCAAAAATTTGATATAGTCTGGATGAATGAGTCTATTTCCCATATTCACCCGGCTGAAAGGTTTTTGAAGTTAGCTTATCAGCAATTAAATCCTGAAGGAAGAGTTATAATTTCTGAGGGGAATGGAGGCAATCCCTATATTCTTCTCAAACGCTTTATGGAAACGGGTCGCTGGTCTTGGACTTCCCATTTTGTCCAAGGTCCACAGACAAGCACTAAAGTTGGCTATGCTGTGGAGAGGTTATTTACCTGTAAACAAATTACAAATATTCTATTGGAAACGGGCTATTTTATAGGGCACGTAGAGTTTGCATATTTTATCCCTGTTTTCCTTATTAGGAACCACAAGATGTTTAAGATAATAAGCAGATTGGAGCGATGGTTAGAAAAGCAGAAATTTAGCAGAGTGGCTGCCCTAAGTTATCGGATAGAAGCAAAGGTAGATTAGCCTTATCGGATGAATTAGAGATTTGCCGTCAGCCGTTTATTGATAAAGCTCTGGGTTTCAATGTCGGTAATGAAAATGAGACGCATTAATTTACTACAGGTTGTTCCTGGTTTGACTGTGGGAGGCACGGAGAAAATGTTCGTTCAGTTCCTTCCATTGTTCGATAATGCCAGATATAATCTTTCAGTTTGTTGCCTAAAAGGTCAGGGAGCTTTATCGCGTGAATTGAAAGAAAAGGGTATTAAGGTGGAATATTTAAACATGCCCAAAGGTCCTGGTTTTTTGATTTTTCTGGATAGTTTCAGAGCCGTGACCAAATTAGTTAACTTGATGAAGAAGAGAAAAATTGATATCGTCCACTCTTATCTATTTCGTGCGAATATATTATGCCGTATAGCTGCAAAATTGGCTGGAGTGCCAGTGGTGATTTCTTCTATGAGGGGTATAGAGGTGAGTAGAAAATACCCTCTCTTGCTGGAGAGGCTAACTTCCCCCCTTGTAGATAAGTTTACTGCGGTCTCTGATGCCATAAGGAATTATATCATTCGAAAAGCCCGTATAGATCCCGAAAAGATAGTGACCATCCATAACGGAATCAGGCTTAGTGAAGCGAAAGTGACACCCATAGAAAGAAAAGAATTTGGTTTAGGTTCTGGTGTGGCTATTGTGGGGGTGGTGGCCCGATTGGCAAAGGAGAAGGGATACCCATATCTTTTAAATGCTGCGAGGGTTGTAATAAAAAAATATCCTGAGGCACACTTTCTTATTGTAGGAGACGGGCCTCAACGCGAGGAGTTAGTCAAGTTGGCATCTAATTTGGGATTGAACGACCACATTACCTTTACCGGGTACAGGAGAGATGTGCTCTCTGTTTTGGCTCTCTTCGATATCTTTGCCCTGGCTACACTCTGGGAGGGATTACCTATAGTAATCTTAGAAGCAATGGTAATGGCTAAGCCTGTAGTTACCACCAACGTAATGGGGAATCCTGAAGTGGTAGTTAATGGAGTTACGGGATTTCTGGTGCCGCCGCGGGATCCAGAGAGTTTAGCAGAGCGAATATTAGAATTGTTAAAGGATGAAAACTTGAGGAAACGAATGGGCGGTGCGGGGAGAAGACAAATAGAGGAGAAATTTACAATAAAGAGAATGGTAAGTGAAACCGAAAGACTTTATGAGGAATTACTTGCCCAGAAAATGGTATTTTGGAAGGCGCAACCTCAGGAGTAGCGTAATTCCTTGAGCATTAATGCATTGCGATGAGTTGGGGCTTCTAACCAGAATTCAAATGGCCCAGTCAGTCGACATATGGGGAAGAAGAGGTAATAAGCTTTGATTTCCAGAAAGATAGAAAAAATATTACTGATACAGCCACCGTATGACATATTAAGAATCGAACCGAAGACCACTCAACCTCCACTGGGCTTGGCTTATCTCGCTGGTGTCTTAGAAAAAGACTATGAGGTGAAGATACTGGATGCTGTTGTAGAAGGTTACGAAAATGAACAGTTTATTGATAGGGACTTCAAGAGATACGGTCTACATTTCAGTGACATAAAGAGAGAAATAGAAAAATTTAATCCAGATGTTGTGGGAGTTTCTTGTCTTTTTTCTACTCAGGCTGAAAATTCTCATAATGTTATCAAGCTTGCCAAAGAAGTAAACCCAGATATAATTACACTATTTGGTGGAGCACATCCTTCGGCTCTTCCAGAGTTAGTCATGGAAGATGGCAATGTTGACTTCGCTATAATTGGGGAGGGGGAGTATACTACCCGGGGTTTACTTAGGGCGTTAGAGACCGGAAATAGTTTTTCAGCGCTGGATGGGTTGGCCTTCAGAGAAAACGGAAGTGTAAAAGTTTTACCGAAGACGAGTTATATTCAACACCTGGATGGACTTCCTTTTCCAGCGAGACATTTGCTTTTAATGGAAAAATATTTTAAAATAAATACTCCCATGGGAACTACAACTCACAGAATACCGAATACTTGTCTTTCTACATCGAGAGGCTGTCCCGCTAATTGTATTTTCTGTTCCATCCATACGGTTTGGGGTAGAAAGTATAGAACTCGTACGTCAGAAAATGTAATAGATGAAATGGAATCTCTGATAAAAGATTACGGAGTAGGAGAACTACAATTCTATGATGACAACCTGACATTCGATAGAGCAAGGGCTCTTCGGATTTTCAATGAAATGATTAAGAGAAAACTTGACCTGTTGTGGACTACTCCAAATGGGGTTGCCATTTGGGCGCTGGATGAAGAGTTGCTGAGGAAAATGAGGGAAAGCGGGTGCTATAAGATAAGTCTTGGTATAGAATCTGGCGATGATTATGTTCTGCACCGTATCATTCAGAAACCCCTGAACCTCAAAAAGGTAAAGCCAATAATCAATTTCTGTAGAAAATTAGGGATGGGTATAGATGCATTTTTTGTGGTCGGTTTTCCTGGAGAGACGAAGGAGCAGATTAGAAAGACTTTGAGCTTTGCCCGAAGTTTGAAAGTAGATAACCTGAGTATTACTCTTGCTACTCCGCATCCGGGCACCCGTCTCTATGAAATTTGTCAAAGAGAAAACTATCTCGAGCCAGGTTTTAACTTTAAAGCCATCAGGTCTCGTAGAGGTCAAATCAATACCCTACAGTTCACTCACGAAGAAGTAGAGAAGATGGTCTCCAGGGTTAACTTTATTTCTCGATTAGAACTCATCTTCAGGAGCCCATCTGCTTTTTATGAGAGGGTAGTAAAGCGATTGTTTAAAGAGCCAAAGTTTTTTATGGCGTTGGCTTATGAAACTGTTAAGAAAATGTTCTCTTTAGGAGGAAGATAAATGGAATTGAAAGAGAAAATTGTTCAGCACAAGGCTAAAATTGGGGTTATTGGGTTAGGATACGTTGGGCTTCCTCTGGCAATGGAGTTTAGTAAAGCAGGGTTTGATGTTACTGGAATTGAAATCGATAAGGATAAAGTGAGAATGATTAATCAAGGAAAGTGCTATATTCAAGATATTAAGCAGAGTGAGTTAAAAGATTTAGTAAAAAATAATAGATTGAAGGCAACCAGAGACTTCTCAGTTTTGAAAGAGATGGATGCCGTAAGTATATGCGTGCCCACACCTTTACGCAAGACGAGAGACCCTGATATCTCTTATATTATTTCCGCCGTTGAAGAAGTGGCTAAATATCTGCGCCCAGAACAACTGGTTGTACTGGAAAGCACTACCTATCCAGGCACAACGAGAGAGGTAATTCTTCCCCGATTGGAAGCGAGAAATCTTCAAGTGGGAAAAGACTTCTTTCTGGCTTTCTCGCCGGAACGCGTAGATCCTGGTAATAAGATTTACACTATAAGGAATACACCAAAAATTGTAAGTGGGATTACAAACAAATGTACCAGTATTGCTGTTACTCTCTATGAACAGATAATTGATGAGGTGGTTCCTGTCTCTACAACGGAATCTGCGGAGATGGTAAAACTTCTGGAGAATACCTTTCGTATTGTTAACGTGGGATTGGTTAATGAGATTGCCCTCATCTGTGATAGGCTGAAATTGGATACCTGGGAGGTGATAGACGCAGCGGCCACAAAGCCATTCGGTTTTACGCCTTTCTATCCAGGTCCTGGTTTGGGAGGCCACTGCGTACCTATAGACCCCCACTATCTTTCCTGGAAACTGAAAGCTTTGAACTTTTATGCCCGTTTTATTGAACTGGCTGGTGAGATAAATAGTAAAATGCCAGAGTTTCTGGTTAGTAAAATTGACGCTGCACTGAATGAGAGAGAAAAAAGTATAAAGGGGTCTAAAATCTTAATCTTAGGGGTAGCCTACAAGAGTAATGTTTCGGACATCCGGGAATCCCCGGCTTTGGACGTTATGAAGCTTCTCAAAGAAAGAGGAGGAAAGGTCACATATAACGACCCTTATGTGCCTCAGGTAGAAGGACTGAAATCGATTCGTCTGACAAGGAGTTCTTTAAGAAATGCTGATTGTGTGGTAATTACCACTGCCCATAGCGACTATGACTATAAACAGATTGTAGAGAACGCCAGGTTGATTATCGATTCCAGAAATGCAACTAAAGGAATAAAGAGTAAGAAAATAATAAAACTGTGATAAGGGACAAGGAACAAGACAGAAAAGGGGGGACAGAAAAGGGGACAGGCTACTTTTTGATTCAGGAGTTTTGTTATACAAAGAGACAATCATTTATTGACGGCGCTGAGGTATGTTGAGGGTAATCCAGTGAGAGCTGGCCGGGTTAATTCGGCTAAGGATTGGTTGTGGTCTTTTCATAGGGAAGCAATTGGTGAAAGATCGCATTTATTGGTTGATGAAATCCCCATAGAATTGCCTCAAGATTGGAATAGAGCTGATGGTGACATTAAACCACCATTAGTCCCGAAGTACTTTGGAATTCTATTTTTACCACCGGTTTCATCGATGACTTTCTCTAACGGGGTAAAAGAACTGGGATTGGAATCTACTCCTAGACCGAGGGGTAGACTAAGGAAAAGGGTGGGGAAAGAATGAGAAAAAGTAGCCTGTCCCCTTTTTCTATATGTGATAAACAACAAAGGAGAGAGAATTGGCATTATATTTAGTGACTGGTGGGGCTGGTTTTATTGGCTCAAATATTTCTGAGGAACTGGTTAAAAGAGGGGAGAAAGTCAGAATACTGGATGATTTCTCTACTGGTAAGAGAGAAAACATTGTCGGGTTTAAAGATAGTGTCGAGCTCATTGAAGGAGACCTCAGAGATTTGGAAATAGTCAAAAGAGCAATGGAGGGAGTCGATTTTGTCCTCCATCAGGGAGCCCTACCCTCTGTAGAGAGGTCAATAGAAGACCCTCTCACCACTACTAAGGTTAACATCCTGGGGACATTGAATGTCCTGTTAGCGGCGCGCGAGGCGGGAGTTAAAAGAGTGATTTATGCTTCTTCCTCTTCGGTTTATGGAGATACTCCCACCTTACCCAAAAAAGAAGGAATGAAAACTAATTCTCAATCTCCCTATGCAGTCACTAAGTTGATTGGAGAAGAGTATTGTCGAATATACTATTCTATTTATGGACTAGAGACAGTTTGCCTGCGTTACTTTAATGTTTTTGGTCCCAGGCAGGACCCCGGTTCGCAATATGCAGCAGTCATTCCCAAATTCATCACTCTCATGTTGAAAGGCAAATCGCCTCCCATCTATGGTAATGGTGAGCAATCGAGGGACTTCACTTTTATAGATAACGTAGTAGAAGCTAATTTACGAGCATGCAAAGCAAAAGGGGCACCGGGAGAAGTGTTCAATATTGCTTGTGGTAAGAGAGTCACTATAAATGAATTGGTAGAGAGGCTGAATAAGATTCTCCAAGCCAGAATAGAGCCTACTTATCAGAGTCCAAGAAAGGGTGATGTGAGACATTCTTTGGCAGATATCTTTCAGGCTGGGAAGACTCTCCATTATTCACCTGAGATTGGGTTTGATGAGGGTCTGGAAAAGACTGTTCAGCGGTTTAGAGGTACCTTTTTCTAAATTCCAAAAGGCTGGACTCCCCCGATGAAATCGGGGGGTTATTCCTCCCTTTCGGGAGGACTCCAAAGATTCTGGAGTCCTTGCGAAAGCAAGGAAATTAAAGAGATGAATATTAAGTTAATAATTGGTGTTGCAACAGTTATCGTCTTTGTTATATTATACTTTTTGTTAAAAGGACTTTTACTCTCTCTTTTCCGAAGAAGGAAGTATAGAAAAGTGGAAGATAGAATAAGGAAAAGGATAAAGCCTCTCTCTAAAGAGAAAATAGGTGAGAAGAGGTATTCGGTTTCTGAATATAAGGAATGTATCAGGAGGACTAAGGATAAGAATGTAAAAGCCTGGGGACAGTGGCTTCTGGCTCAATTTTACCATAATAATTCCCATCGCCAGAAAGATTACCTTGATAAAGCAATTGAGTGCTATACAGATATAAGGAAGGAATTTTCGGATTACCCTTTTCACGAAGAGAGTTTATTCCGCTTGGGAAATCTTCTCTTCTTTGAGAAGATGGATTATAGGAAAGTCTGCTATGTATATCAAGAATTGCTGGAGAGATATCCCCGCTCTAAATGGGTGACCATTGCCAAGGAGAGAGTGAATCTCGTTAGAAATAATCTTACATATCCCCAGGCATTAAATGATTATATTCTTGCAGAAAAATATTTTGAACGGGGCAAATATGAAAAAAGCATCCAAAATTTGCTCGATATCATTGAAAAATATCCCAAATCAGGCCTGGCCAGCGAGGCTTTATATTTTCTGGGTGATATATACCACTTTAAACTTAAAGATTACAGTAAGGCAATGGATGAATATCAGAATCTTATTCAGGAGTTTTCTCAGAATAGATTTGTGGCCAATGCCCAATTTAAGATTGCCGAATGTTGTCGTAAACGGGAAAAGTGGCAAGAGGCAATTAAAGCCTACGAGAAATTCATAAAAGATTACAGTCAATATGGCTATTCCGATTACGCCCAATTCTATATAGGGCAGTGCTATGAGAAATTGGAAGATTGGAAAAAGGCAAAAGATGCATATAGTTTAATTTCCACGAATTATTCTGAAAGCATATGGACTGATGTTGCCCGTAACAGGATTAAATATTTAGATAAACACCCAGGAGGTTAACTATGGTTCACTATGTAGTGGCATTTTTCTTTGCTCTGGCTCTGGCGTATGTGTTGACTCCTCTATTCCGGAAAATAGCCCTTAAGTTTGAAATTCTCGACCATCCCGTCCCCGACATAAAAATTCACACAAAGCCAATTCCCTATTTAGGAGGCTTAGCCATCTGGTTAGCTTTTATTGTTACTCTTCTGGGAGCGAGGCTCCTCACCCATTTTCCTACAGGCACTCTTCGTAACCTCCGGGGAATCTTCTATGGGGGAACTTTGATAATGGTCTTAGGACTTATTGACGACATTTGGAAGCTCGACTACAGGGTAAAACTTTTTGGACAGTTCATTGCGAGCATCATCCTGATCCTGTACAATATCAGGATAGAATTCATTTCCAGTCTCCCCCTGTCCATTTTTCTAACTATTTTCTGGGTAGTGGGTATAACTAATGCAGTTAACATTATTGATATAATGGATGGTTTAGCTGCGGGAGTGGTAGTTATTGCCGGTTTGGCTTTTTCCTTCATTGCTTTACCCACTGAAAAGATTTATGTCAACTTTGCTGCCTTAGCTCTTGCTGGAAGTTGCCTCGGTTTCTTAAGATACAACTGGCGACCGGCCAGGATATTTATGGGAGATTCCGGGAGCCTGTTTATCGGGTTCATTCTGGCTGCTATCTCATTGGGGGAAAGTTATACAACAATAAATAATATTGGGCTTTTTGCTCCCTTTTTAGTCTTAGGCATTCCCATCTATGACACCTTATTGGTCATATTTTTCCGGATACTTAAGGGGAAGTCGATATTTTCTGGAAGTCGTGACCATTTTGCTTTCAGGCTGGAGGCAATGGGATATGAAAGGAAGAAAGTCGTTCTGATTAATTACTATCTTACAGCAATCTTAGGACTTGCAGCATTTCTTATTACCACAGTTAAATTTGAACTTGCAGTTATTATATATGCAGCGATTATCGCTTTTGCTATTCTTTACGCGACTCGTTTAATTTATGTCAGGGTGGAGTGATGGCTGGAAAAGTGTTAATAATAGGAGCGGGATTAACCGGTTTAAGCGCTGCTTTCCATCTGGAAAAAATGGGAGGAATAGACTACTCAATTTATGAGAAGATGGAAAAGGTCGGTGGCTTATGCCGTTCAGTGTATAAGCCATACCCAGGATTGAAAGGGGAGTTCACCTTTGATATCCTGGGACACCTCCTGCACCTGAAAGAAGAATATACAATAGGATTGGTAAGAAGACTCCTGAAGGAAAATCTCACGACCGACATCCCAAGAGATTCCTGGATCTATTCA
>Ga0209978_10000427_pt1 | contig 15834 bp, 13 predicted proteins | sample BentaG_FD_182805 | JGI IMG/M metagenome (GOLD analysis project Ga0209978, IMG submission 182805) | Deep subsurface microbial communities from South Atlantic Ocean to uncover new lineages of life (NeLLi) - Benguela_00093 metaG (SPAdes)... | ecosystem: Environmental > Aquatic > Marine > Oceanic >... | reverse complement strand
TTCAAGGAATGGGTGGAGGGAAGCCAGGACTTTGAGCTCCTGGCGCCGGTTCCCCTCAATACCATCTGCTTCCGCTTCCACCCGGGAAGGCGTTCCGGAAAAGATCTCTCCCCGGAAGAGCTGGAGAGATTGAACAAGGCCCTGCTGGATGAGGTCAACCGATCTGGGAAGATCTACATGACCCACACCCGGTTGGGGGAGGATTTCTGTCTCCGCCTCAGCATTGGCCAGACCCAAACCAGGCGGGAGCATGTGGTGCAAGCCTGGGAGGCCATCCAGGGAAGCCAGGTGGTGCAGTCCTCGAGTTAGATCCTGATGAAAGGAATCTTCGCGAAGGATGATCGGTATTCATTTCGTCGATTTGGGAAAAATGAGAGGGTGGTACAAGAGACACCCGTCTTTGATTAACCTCATCGCATTAACCCTTTTCCTCTATCTGTTTATTTTCAGCCTGGAATTGATGGGGGCCTCACTCAAGACGTTCGGCAAGGAATTCGCCAGATCGCTCATTCAAACGACTTCCAATCCGGTTGTTGGCCTTTTCATCGGAATTTTATCAACCTCGATTATCCAATCATCTTCATCCACCACTTCTATCGCGGTGGGAATGGTGGCCGGCGGTGTCTTGGAAACCTCATCCGCTATTCCCATAATCATGGGAGCCAACATTGGCACCTCGGTTACCAATACCCTGGCGTCCCTTCCACAAATCAACCGCAGCAGTGAATTCAACCGGGCATTTTCCGCTGCCATTGTTCATGATTTTTTCAATGTGCTCGTGGTCTTAGTCTTACTTCCAATTCAGATCACGACTAACCTTCTGGGAAAATGTGCCACCCTTATGGGCGAGGCATTTCAACATATCGGCGGGCTTACATTTCTGAATCCTGTAAAAGCCTTAACCTATCCGCTGGTTCATTTCTTCATAAAGTATATGGGAATTCATCCTTGGATTCTCTTTCTGTTATCCCTCTTGTTACTGCTTTTTGTGTTGAAAGGAATGGTCGGTGCCCTAAAAGTTTTGGTGGTAAGGAAGGCGGAAATGTGGTTCGATACGATTCTATTTAAGACATCGCTACGGGCCTTTCTCGTTGGCTTACTGTTAACGGTGATGGTGCAGAGCAGTTCAATAACCACATCCCTGATGGTGCCGATGGCCGGTGCGGGGATTCTCGCACTGGAGCAAATTTTCCCATATACGGTTGGCGCCAATATTGGAACAACCGTTACTGCCATCCTGGCGGCCCTCGTCACCGGGAATCTTGCCGCGATTATCGTGGCGTTTTCTCATCTGATCTTCAATGTTTCTGGGATGATTATCTGGTGGCCCCTCAAGGGTATCCCCATTTTTCTGGCCCGTAAATTTTCCCAGTACTCCATTCGAAACAAAATGATACCTGCGGGTTACGTAATAATAGTATTTTTTATCGTTCCATTATTGGGCATCTATTTATTGAGATAAAGGAGCAAAACAATGTTCAAAGAATGGTTGTCTATTTTTAAAAAAGATACGCTTATGGATCGCGCTTATCGCCGTTCTTTCTTGATGTTAGACATTACCCAGGATATGTTCTTAAAGGCAAAATACTCACTCCGGTATACCGATAGCAATCAGGTAGAGATCGATATTTACGATAGAGATGCCGAGGTGAACCGCTATGAGCGCGAAGTGCGCAGGGACGTGTTTAATCATCTGGCGGTAAGCGGAGTGGAAAAGCTGCCCTCAGGCCTGGTTTTGGTGAGCATCATCATCGATATCGAAAGGATCGGCGATTACACGAAGAATATGGTAGAACTCGCTCTGAATCATCCGAGAAGACTGCAGGGGGGAAAATTTGAGCCAGATCTCAAGCGGGTGGAGGACGCGGCAGAGGATACTTTTGTCCGTGCCAAAGGGTGCTATAGGGCAGCGGATGCAAAGGCTGGGCAGGAACTGTTAAAAGAATATGAATGGGTGAGTCGCGTTTGCGATAACTGTCTTTACCGGTTGGTAAGAGAAGAGGATAAAAACATCACCAGCGGTGACGCCGTCTCTTTGGCCTTATATTTTCGATGGCTCAAGCGGATCAGTTCCCATTTACGGAACATTACGACCAGCGTTGTTAACCCGTTTGATAGCATTGGTTTCAAACCTAAACAGATTGTATAACAATTCCCGATAAGCGCCATGGAGAGATGAAGTCTCTGCGCTAGGTCCTGATGAGATACGTATGCACTCCGCGGGAGGATAAAAATGAGACGATATGGAAATTTCTTGATTCCCTTCTTCCTTGTTTTCCTGCTCGGGTGTTCAACCCTTTTGCCGCAACGGATCCCTTTTTTGTCTGAGAGACCTGAGGAGTGCCAGGAATTTCTCAGCATACTGGACGAAAAAATAAAGAAGTCCGGTGTAAGGGATGCCTCAAGCTTCCCCATTCCCGGTTTTCCCTACCTTCGAACAAATCGTTTTCTCTCATCCTTGGGGAAAAACTTGAAAAACGGCCAAGAGCGAGAACAGTGGATTCGGTGGATGCAACAGTTAGACCTAAGGTCCAGAAAAAAGGAGATACGCAATCTGCCAAATGAGGTAATCCTCTCCTTGGAGTCGAAAAAAACGGGTCAACCGGATCGAGAGGAATTATTTTCCCGCGTGGAGTACTGTTCTTCCAGGCTTCTCGAACATGATATAACCCGATCGGATTTTTATGAGACCCTGTATCCATTTGTCGAAATACCGGACGAATATTCCTTTCCTAGGAGGGCCATAGGGCTCTACCCGTTGTTTTCAATTGCTGTAATCATTGGTACGGAAACCACTAGAGATGAGTTTGAGTCGTGGTACGCTATGAACCTGGACAACCTCCCCGTTGAGGGAGACCTTGTTGCCTTTGTCCCCTCTCAGGGAGCGCCTCTTCGTGAAAAGGAGATTCAAGAGCTGATCGAGGATTCTCGAAAAAACCCCTTGGGGGTGCCTTGGCTAAACAGAGAGGAGGAGGAAAAAATTGTTGCTCATTTCGCGCCTATCATTTTCCAGGATGTTGCCGCTCCGTATGATCAGTTTGGACGAGTTGGTTGGGAGGGAGACGGTTTGGCGATCGATTCGCAAAAACGCATCGTATATTACTATATTTCCCACGCCTTACTCAAAGGGGAGCCTGTCCTTCAAATCAACTACATCATCTGGTATCCCAGGCGAGCCGGCAAAAGGTCCCCCTGGATTGAACGAGGCCATTTGGACGGATTGACCGTTCGGATATCCCTGGACGCTCGGGGGCATCCTTTCATGGTTGACGTGATGAACAACTGTGGATGCTACCACTTCTTCGCGCCCAAGAAAGAGCGTTTGGATCGAGTGGTCTCCAAATCCTTTGGGCTCCCCCCATTCATGCCCCAATGGCTCCCGGAGGTAAGTCCTGGGTACCGCCTCGGTATCCGTGTGAATTCGGGATATCATCAGGTTGAGCGTATGCTGGCTTCGGAAATTCCTCCGGATTCAATTGCTTACGAACTTGTCCCCTACGCAATTTTGGAGACCTTACCCCGTGAAGGGGACAGAGCTGAAAGCATGTTCGATGCAGAGGGAATTGCCAAGGGCTCAGATAGATGGAAGGAGGAGATTCTCTTCTTTTCCATGGGGGTACCATCGGTTGGGAGCATGCGCCAAAGAGGCAACCACCCCATCGCCCTCGTTGGCCGGGCACATTTCGATGACCCACGACTCTTCGAAAAAAACTTCGTCTTCAAGTAGATGGTTAAGGGCCTTTCGATATTCTTGTTATCGGCTGTGATGCTTCTCGAGGCGACAAGCCTTAGGGCGTCCGCAGAACCTTCCGGAGAAGAGAAGATACTTGCCGTGGTTCGAAAGATGATATCGGTATTCGAAAACGTGGAGGATTTTACCTGTGAGACAGAGGTAACGTACTATAACGAGGGGATAGAGGATCAGCAGTGGCGGGTAAAATTTTTCTTTAAGAAAGGAAAAAAATTCCGCGTGGATTTCTCTTATCCTTATAGAGGGGTGAGCATATTCTACAGGGGCGGTGATGAAAAACTAACCGTGCGGCCTTTCCGATTCTTGCCGGCCCTGAAGTTTCGCTTCTCCATCGATGCCCCCATTGCCAAGACTCCGAGCGGACAGCGAATCAACCAGACGGATGTTGGGTATTTCATTCGGTTCATTTTCAACAATCTGAAATCAATTGAGCAAAGGGAGAGTGAATTCCAAGACGATGGGGAGCGAATACAATTCTTGTTTTGGGCCCTGGATTATATCGAGGGGAAATCCCTTGAAAAATATCGGGTGTTTGTCTCCAGGAAAAACTGGTTCCCCCTCCGTGTCGAAAGGTATAATCTCGAGGGCAAGCTCGTCGAACTCATCATCTTCAAAAACTATGTCATCAATTCTCATCTAGAAGATGAGTTTTTCGTTACCTAGAATCTTGTTCAAAATTACTCCTGGGAACATGCCCGAAATCTTTCATGGCGGATGACTAATGAACTCTCAATCGATCCTGCACTGCTTAGGGTCTACCTTGAGAGGACGGGTGGGGATGTCAGCCCTTGAGAATTGCCCCCGTGGCCGCTGAAGTCACCAATTGCCTGTATCTCCGGAGATAACCCGACACCTCCCTCAACTTCGGAGGGCCAGTTTCATCCCTTCTCCTATCGAATTCCTCGTCGCTCAGTTCTGCATTCAACGTCCCGTTCAAAAGATCGATTTGGACGATGTCTCCATCCCTCAAAAGGCCTATGGGGCCGTTTTCGGCTGCCTCCGGTGATACGTGGCCTATGGCTGCACCGCGAGTTGCCCCTGAGAATCGGCCGTCAGTTACAAGGGCCACGTCCCGGTCCAAACCCATCCCGGCAACGATGGAAGTGGCCGCGAGCATCTCCCTCATTCCCGGCCCACCTTTTGGCCCCTCATTCAGGATCACGACAACGTCACCCTTTTTTACCTGGCCCTCCATGAGAGCTTGGACGGCGTCCTCCTCGCAGTAATAGATCCTAGCCGGTCCCTTGTGTTGCAACATGGCCTCGTCTACAGCAGCCTTCTTGACCACAGCCCCCTCAGGAGCGATGTTACCATACAATATTGCTATCCCCCCGTCAGGTCGGTATGGAGCAGTCACGGCACGGATGACATCACTCCTCTTTACTTCAACCCCCGCTTCCTTCCAAACCTCGCCGTGCGTCCTTCCCACCACCGTCAAGGCATCAGGAGAAACAAGCTTTGCGTCGGCAAGTACCTTCATGAGGGCCTGGATTCCTCCCGCCCAGTAAAGATCTTGGACGAAATGATCACCCGAAGGGCTGAGCTTACACAGTTGAGGAGTCTTTTGGCTGATGGCGCGGAAGGTATGGAGGGAGAGTTCAAGGCCGGCCTCATGGGCGATGGCCGGGAGGTGGAGGATAGTATTGGTAGACCCACCTATTGCCATGTCAACCCTCACGGCATTCTCGAACGCCTTCATGGTTAGAATATCCCGCGACCTGATTCCCCTCTCAAACAGCTCCATAACCTTCATTCCTGATTCCGTGGCAAGGCGCAACCTCTCGGAATAGACCGCCGGTATTGTGCCATTTCCGGGAAGTGCCATTCCCAGTGCCTCAGCCATGCAGTTCATGGTATTGGCCGTAAACATACCGGCGCAGGAACCGCAGGTCGGGCAGGTACTGTTTTCCCACTCCGCCAGTTCCTCTTCGGTAATTTTTCCACTCTTGTAGAGCCCGACAGCCTCGAAGGCGTCGCTTAGGTCAACCCTCTGTCCCTTCACGCACCCCGCCAACATGGGCCCGCCGCTGACAATGATACTGGGGATGTTGATCCGTGCCGCAGCCATGAGCATTCCCGGAGTAATTTTGTCACAATTGGTGACACAAACCAGTGCATCAAAGGCGTGGGCCTGAGCCGTGACCTCAATGGAATCGGCAATGATTTCCCTGCTCGGGAGCGGGTACCGCATTCCCTCATGGCCCATTGCCAGCCCGTCACAAATATTGATGGTTTGGAACACTGCGGGCGTGCCACCGGCCATGAGAACCCCATCCCTGACCGCGGCCGCCACCTTGCCGAGGTTCATATGTCCGGGGTTGATCTCGCTCTCAGAATTCACTATCCCCACCAGGGGACGTTTCATCTGTTCATCAGTATGCCCGAGAGCACGAAGCAGTGACCGATGGGGTATCCTCTCGAACCCAATTCTTACCTTGTCGCTTTTCAATGCGAACACCTCCTTCCGATTATTTCCTACTGACTCAAGTGGTCCACCTCATTGGTGGAGGAGGTCTAACCTCCTCGGAACAAGATCTCATATTACGCCGATTCTTTTCAACATGTCCTTGCCATTTATCAGCTCGAGCCGATTCGATTTTTTGTGAACCTCCAGGATCTTGATGGGAGCGGACCGCAGCCAATCCGCTAGGCCCACGAAATCAATTTCCCCAGCCCCCGGAGCCAGGTGATCGTCAGTTCCGATGGCATCGTGGATATGAATGCCCGCAGTAAAGGGTGCATAGGATGGAAGAAGCGATCTTGGTTCAATAACGCCAAGCCTTTCCAAGACGTGGGCGTGGCCCATATCGTGCCAGTACCGGATGGATCCTCCGGAGAAATGGTCCAGGATGAGCCCGATCTCCTCAAAGTCGGGTATCTCGTGATAATGGTACCGATTTTCAACTCCCAAAAGGATACCGCGCTTTTCGGCCTCGCGATTTAACCGATCCAGGCTGAAGAAGATGCTCTCCAGGTAGGGCCCCCTCTTTTCCCTTCTCTCCTTTAGCTTACTTTCAAGAAACAGACGCCCTTCGGGAGAGGACAGGCTCCCGCGGTTAAACAGATCATACAGACGCTCATTCTCCGGTTCCATCTCCACCCTGCCCAGATGGAGAACGACAGCCGCAGCACCCAGATCCTGTGCATATTCGATGGTGCGGATAGTCATGCGGATGGCCAAATCCCTTGCATCTTTCTCCGGAGAAGAAAGCAGAAACCGATCGCCGCTGGCCTTTGAAAGGGGAACGTCATCAGGAAGGGGGAAAAAGTTATGAACGCTCATTACCTTGAGCTTTTCCTTGAGGATCAGAGGCCGCATTTTCCGGTATGTTGTTTCCCTAATACGGTACTCCAATTCCAGCGCACTGAATCCCAGGTGAAGGATCTCTACAACGATATCCTGACCCGTTATGCCTTCTCTCTCAGTGAGCCACGCCGTTGAAAGGCCGATCATCCAACACATCCCTCGCAAAAATACAACTTCATCCGATATTCCGCGTATCTCATTGAAATGTCACGGGAAAAACCGCTGCCCAGAGCGGCGGGGCCCAGAAATGCAGGGCGATGGGAGAATTAATGAACCGGTCATTCCAAAAAGAGAGGGGGAAGAGGGGGTTTTCAGAGACAGATAGTATCGAGCATGTTAATCCTTCATTTGTCATCTCTTTTCCCCAGGATCTGGAGAAGTCCCCTCCGAAATCCCTGGCTACTAACCCTTGAGCATGATTCTGGCATCCGCTACAACACACTTGGTTGACGAACAGATGACCGGGTTGAGGTCGATGGATTCGATAAATTCTTCAAGATCCATAACCAAACTGGAAAAGATCACAAGGAGCCTGGTCAATTCGGACAGGTTGATCGGTTCCGAGCCCCGGTAACCCTCCAGAAGCCGGCCTGCCTTAAGGCCCCTCACCATCGATTCGACATCTCTCTGGAGGAGGGGCGCCATCCTCAGGGAGATATCTCGATAAATCTCCACCCCGGTGCCACCCATTCCCAGGAGAATCACCGGCCCAAATTGGTAATCGATCTTGGCGCCCACCATTAGTTCTAGGCCAGAGATCATCTCCTCAACGAGCACGCCGGTAAAGCCCTCGATCCGGCTGAAACGACCAAAGGTTTCGGCCACATCCCCATCACTATTGATACCCACCGCCACCCCATCCCTGTCTGATTTATGGACAATCCGAGGAGAAACAACCTTCAGAACGATGGGATAACCGATCTCTCGGGCAAACCGAGCTGCCTCCTCTGCCGTGGTTGCCAAGGTGAATCGGGGGACGTCCAGGCCGGCAAGGGAAAATAGGCGCTTAGCCTCCGGCTCTAAGACCCAGCCCACATCCTTCGAACCAGATAGTATGTTCCTTATCCCTTTCTTCAACAAGGTTGGCACCTTCTCAAGGCCTCTGCCATGTGCACAGCCCCTTCAATGGAATGGGCCACCGGTATCCGGTTGAGTTCAAACCCCTCGATGAATATACGGTATTTTTCCACATGGGGCACGTAGGCGATCAGGGGTTTGCCTTCTTGCCGATAGATCTGGCTCAATCGAGCACCCAAATCCGAGGTGATCCCAGGCGTATAGGGCAGAAGCAGTATCAGGACACAGTCAACTTCCTGTCTGCTGCTCAGGAATTTGGCTGCGGCGATAAAATCATCATCTACGGCGCTGCCCGTTAAATCGATGGGGTTGTTATAAGAGGCGATTGCTCTCACCCTCGGTGAAACTTGTTCCCTGATCTCAGCTTGATGCTGCTCCGATAAGGTCGGTACTGAAAGGCCATAGGTGAAACAGGCATCAACGGCCAGGGCCCCGTGACCTCCGCTGACGGTAATGATACCGATCTTACCTTCAATGGATCGATTATAACAGCTCAGGGCTTCACAGAAGGAGACCAGCTCAAATTCATCTCTGGCTTCCACTACACCATGCTGGGAGAGGGCCGCGGAGAAGACCTCGTAGTCACCGGCCATAGAGGCTGTATGGCTTGAGACGGCCCTCCCTCCGCCCGGAGTTTTACCGGATTTTAGAACAATTACAGGCTTTGGGCATTGGCCTGCTGCCAGGACGAACTCCCTGCCCTCGTTTTTCTCGAAACCCTCCACGTAGAAAGCAATGACTTCCGTCGTAGAGTCATGGGCGAAATACCTGAGCAGGTCCAGCTCACGAATCTGGGCCTTGTTCCCAATGCTTACCGCTAAGGACAGGCCAACCCCTTCCTCGGCGAACTTCGTCATGTGATCCACCAAGATGCCACCACTTTGACTGATCAAAGCGACTCTTCCCCTTTCCGGCCTTACCATCCGCTCGCTGGGAAGGAAGAAGGTATCCGTATAGGGAGGGGAGTAGATTCCCAGGCAGTTGGGTCCAATAAAGGGAAAACCCGCTTCCCTTGCCAGGGATGCCATGCGGTCCTGAAGATCCTTTCGACCGATTTCAGCAAATCCCCCGGAAATAACCACCGCCGCACCCACTCCGGCTTCAATACATTCGGCTATGATATTGGGGGCCCCTTCGGCGCGGACGGCGATCACTGCCAGATCGACCTTTTGGGGAATATCTGAGATGCGCGCATAGACCGTTTCCCCCTGAAGGACACCTCCCCGGTCATTCACGGGAAACACCTCAGCTTGGAACCGCAGGTTGTTCTTATTATAGATGACATTGGCCGGATGTCGATCATTCTGTAAGGAAACGCCGATGACGGCTAAGGTTTTCGGTTTGAACAGTGCTTTAAAGTTCACCGGTGCCTCCAGTGTTAAGGTTTTGCAGTGTTGCAGTTGTGCGGTTCGCCGCACAGGTAAGGTTTAGGTTAAGGCTCAGGAAAACCTAGTGCTGCAGTGTTGCAGTTCTGCAGTGCTGCTGTCAAAATATGGTGCTGCGGTGTTGCAGTGCTGCAGTCATGCGGTTGTAGGTTGCACATGTTAATGTAACTACGTGATAAATTCTCGCTCAGGGCTCGTTTTTCTCATTTTCGGAAATCTCGAGGATTTGAATTTACAATTTGAATTTACCATTTTTACCGTCTATGATAAAGAATATTTCGGGCCAAATAAAGGTTTTTTACGGAACGTGACAATACGCAGCACAATCCAGAAAGTGGAGGAGGGACGATGAAACTTTCGGAAATCTATGCAAAAGGGGCTGAAAACCTGAAAAAGAAGAAACTTCTCTTCTACCTCCAGGGTGTTGAAACGGAGTTCGTCCTGGAGCATAACGAGGAGATATTTAAGCGGTTCAAGTTTCTCCAGAAGGCCATTGGTTCGAAACCAGCCTCCACGGAGACGACCCTGTTGGGGGTGAACCTCAAAACGCCCATAACCATGTCATCAGTGTCCATGCCCATTCCTCAGATCGCCGAAAATGGACTGCTTCAAGTGGCTCAGGGGGTGAGGGAAGCGGGATCGGTGATGTGGACTGGGTCTCCTCTCCCCAAAAATCTGGACGAGTTGGTCCGGACAGGGGTTCCCCTGGTTCAGACGATCAAGCCCTATGAGGACAGGGGGAGGATTTTTCAGGAGATAGAGACGGCGGAAAGGGCCGGAGTGATGGCCGTGGGCGTGGAGGTCGATGCGGGGCAGGGGACGAAAATTCGCGATCAGATTATGGCCTCGGGCTGTACCCCCATTTCCGTTGGTGAACTCAGGGAGATTAAGGAGGCGGTGAAGACCCCGCTAGTGTTGAAGGGAGTCCTCAGCCCCTGGGACGCCGAAAAATCCCTGGAGGTGGGGGCGGATCTCATCGTGGTATCAAACCACGGTGCCCACACTATCGACTCCCTTCCGCATCCTCTTGAGGTGATGGACGAGATCGTAAAGGTCATCGACGGGAGGATACCCATCATGGTCGATGGAGGTTTTCGGCGCGGAACGGACGTCCTAAAGGGTCTCGCCTTCGGTGCTCAGGCCGTGGGCATTGTGAGGCCGATCCTCTATGGCTTGGCAGCCAACGGCAAGGAGGGGGTTCGCGAGGTATTGGACCAGATGACGTCGGAATTACGGAGGACCATGACCATGGTTGGGATAAGGAGTCCCGCGGAGGTCAAGAGAGACATTCTCCTATAGGGCAATGGGCATCAAGGGGGAGAAAATCCCATGATAGGCTTTGATCGATCAAGGTTCAAATGATCCGGATTACGAATTCAGGGCAGGCCTCTGCGCAGTATCCGCAGAGTATACATTTGTCCTTATCGACAACGGATTGGCCTTTCTTTCCCTTGAATTCGTCGGTTTGAGAACGGTCCAAAGATAGGGCTCCCTGAGCGCAGGCCTCCACACATGCCCCACAACCCACACAGCGGTCGTAAATCCTAAGGGTTCGCGAGACGGTTTCTATTTGAGCGAGCGTTTCTTTTGAAACCTTGCGTCCCTCGAAGATGTCCACATTCATCTCTACTTCTGCAGGCGATTTCATGCCAACGCAGATAGAATGGGCAAAGCCTAAATTTCGGAGAAACACAAAAGGTTCTTTGGGGGATTTCCTCAAGTGGCCCCCGCCCAGTGGCTTCATGGCATAAATGCCCATTTTGCGGGTATCAGCTTGCCTGCAAACCTCGACCATATCGTCAATCGACCCGTCGATGATCCCGAGTCCAGCCGAATTGAGCACGGGAAACAAGACATCTATATCTGGCTCACCCACAACGGCCCGGGCCCCTTCCACCTTGTGGACCGATGCGCCAATGGCCTTGATCAGGCCGCGTTCCTTGAGTTCGAGGAGAAGATCGAGGACGCCACGGCGATTCGCCAGATCCTGAGGGCCATCGATAAGATGGAGATGATAGATATCGATATACTCCCGATCCAACTCCTTGAGGGAGGCCTCGAGATCACTTCGGGCGAGATTACGTGTTCTGGCACGTGTTTTAGTAGCTATGATAGCTTTATCGTGGGCGCGTCTAAGCCCTTCACGTAGATGTGGCTCTGTTCTATAGGATTGTGCGGTGTCGAAGAAATTGATCCCCAACTCCAAGGCCTTCCTCACCGACCGGCTGCCCTCTTCTACGGTCAGATTGGCCTGAACTTTTCCGAGGATGAGCGTCCCAAACGAGAGCTCACTAACCTCTATTCCCGTGTTGCCCAACATATTTTTCCTCACGATAAATCCTCGTGGAGAATATGATGGATAAACAGCCCAGCCATTTCCACATGGGTATTTGAGCACCTGTGTGTGGGATCAAGGAAATGGGACTCCGGGGCCATAAATTACTATTTTATAGAAAAGTCCTCCTGAATACCACTCGGCATGCCCACAACTCATTTGACTTTCAATAACGATTTGTTTAGATTGGGTCATTGGTGAAAGGTTCTTAGAGTGGGGTCGTTATGCCAATTTCGGGTTTTGAACCGAGGTACTAGATGTAGAGGACCTTAAAATGAAAAAGCTTAAAGAGCGAACCTGATAGAAACAGGGCAAGGATTGCCGTAGATCATTAAAATCGCGAATTTTGTCAACAAGGAGGCAAATCATGGATCTGAATCCTGAGAAGATGACGGAGCTTTATCAAATGATGTTACGGATTCGTCGATTTGAGGAAAAGGTCATGGACCTCTATGCCCGGCAGATAGTCCCCGGAATTGTCCATCTCTATGTCGGTGAAGAAGCCGTGGCAGCAGGGGTTTGCGAGAACCTACGGGACGATGACTACATCACCTCCACACATCGAGGCCATGGCCACTGCATCGCCAAAGGAGGTGAATTGCGCTCCATGATGGCCGAGCTCTTCGGCAAATCAACAGGATATTGCCACGGAAAGGGCGGTTCCATGCATATTGCCAATGTTGATCTGGGTATTCTGGGTGCCAACGGCATCGTGCCTTCAGGCATGCCCATAGCCGGCGGAGCTGCCCTGTCGATTAAGATGCGTGGCATGGATCAAGTGGCCGTCTGTTTCTTCGGCGATGGAGGAGCCAACAATGGGGCTTTCCATGAGAGCCTCAACCTGGCGGCAGTTTGGAAGCTGCCCGTTGTATATGTCTGTGAGAATAACCAGTATGCAATTTCCGTAGCCGCTAAGCGCGTTGGCTCCATCCAGGACTATTACCTCCGAAAGGCGGCTTATGGGATAGAGGGGTGCAAGGTCAACGGAAATGACGTGCTTGCCGTTTACGAGGCCGCCCGAGAGGCCGTGGAACGGGCACGCAAGGGAGGCGGTCCCAGTTTAATTGAGTGCAAGACATACCGCTGGCGAGGCCACTACGAAGGGGAAGCCGACCGCACATATCACTATCGGACGAAAAAAGAAATTGAATCATGGATGAGGAAATGTCCCATTGAACGTTTTAAAAAGATCCTCTTGGAGCGGCATATTATGAAAGAGGCAGAGCTTAAGCGGATTGATCAGGATGTTCAAAAAGAGCTCGAGGAAGCCATCCAATTTGCCGAGGAAAGTCCATTCCCTAACCCTGAAGATGCCCTAAAGGATCTTTACGCGGAATCATAGAACAGAGAGGAGAAAGCCATGAGAGAAATCACTTTTGGCGAAGCTATGGTTGAGGCATTAGATGAGGAAATGGATCGCGATGAGCGGGTTTTTGTTATGGGTGAAGATGTCGGTCGCTTCGGCATGATTTACCTCGCTAACCCGAAGCTTTATGAAAAATATGGAGATGAAAGAATGCGGGATACCCCCATTTGCGAAAATGCGATCGTTGGTTTTGCCTTGGGAGCAGCCATTACGGGTATGCGGCCAGTAGCGGAGATAATGTTCTGCGATCTCCTGACTCTTGCCATGGAGCAGATCGTCAACCAAGTAGCCAAGATTCGGTATATGTTTGGAGGAAAAATCAAAGTTCCCTTGGTTATTCTAACGACGGTGAGCGGATTGCGACGGACAGCGGCTCAGCATTCCCAGCACCTTGAAGCCTGGTTTACGCATGTCCCAGGCCTTAAGGTGGTCATGCCATCTTCACCATATACGGTCAAAGGATTATTGAAAACAGCCATCCGAGATGATAATCCCGTAATCATTTTTGACCACCAAATGCTTCTTCGATTAGGAGCTAAGGGACCGGTGCCCGAAGAAGAGTACCTCCTTCCCTTTGGTCAAGCGGAGATCATGAGAGAGGGTAAGGACCTGACGGTGGTAGCTACCTCTTTGATGGTTACCAGGGCCCTGAACGCGGCTCAAGAATTAGAGAAACAAGGGATCCAGATCGAGGTCATCGATCCTCGGACGCTAAGCCCTTTGGATAAAAAAACAATTCTAGCATCAGTTCAAAAAACGGGAAGGTTGCTTATCGTCCATCAAGCATGCAAAACCGGTGGGTTTGGTGGGGAGATAGCCGCGATGGTGGCAGAGGAGGGTTTTGACTACCTCGTGAGTCCCATACGGCGCATAGGCTCTTACGATGTCCCTGTTCCCTTCAGCCCCACAATGGAAGACTTCGTGATACCAAACGAAGAGAGGATCAGTAAAGAAGTGTTGGCCATGGTGGAAGAATAGGCGTTGATGAATACCCTTGTTGGAGGAAGTTGGAATGGCTACGGAAGTCATTATCCCGGCGCTTGGAGTGATCGTTGAGAAGGTTAGAATCGTACAATGGTTTAAATCAGAGGGCGAACGAGTGGAAGAGGGAGAACCTCTATTGGAGGTAGAGTCGGAGAAGGTCACCACGGAGATCGTCTCGCCGGCATCGGGGATTTTGGGATGTATTCTCTATGCCGAAGGAACCGAAGTCCCCGTTACGAAAGTGGCCGCAATGATCGTAGCCGAAGGAGAGGCTATCCCAGAATCGTATCGTCAACAAGTGGAAGAAGCCGCACCTCCAAGCGCGCCGATGGCTGTGCCGTCAGTCCCTCTCGCTGAAAAGGTACCAAAATCCATCAAGGCAGCTCCAGCAGCTCGGAAGTTGGCCGAAAAAAAGGGGGTCGATCTTTCGCTGGTCACACCAACGGGTCCCCACGGGACCGTCATGAAAAAAGATGTGGAAACTTACCTGGCTTCTGCGATTCTAGAAAAAAAACCTCAGAAGGTTTCCATCCCGGTACGGAAAAAGGCAGAGGAGCAATTAGAAGCCATTTCCAAAGAAGAGGACCTATTTGGAAAAGTCATACCCATGAATAGAATGCGGCAAGTAATAGCCCGGCGCATGTCTGAGAGTGCTTTCACAGCACCTCACATCTATTTTTTTACTGACATGAATATGGAAAAGCTACTGATCGTCCGGGAGTCTATTCGGGAAGATTGCGAGAAACGATTTAACGTGCGTCTGTCCATCAACGACTTCCTGATAAAGGCTGTGGCGTTAGCTATTCGAGAATATCCGTTGCTCAACGCTATGGTAAAAGGTGATGAGGTTCATGTTCATCATGAGATTAATATAGGACTTGCGGTGGCATTGGACGACGGATTGATCGTTCCCGCAATTCCTCAGGCAGACAAACTGGGCTTGGGAATGATTGCCCAAAAAAGGGTCGATTTGGTGGAACGGGCGAGAAAGGGAAAACTGACAATAAGTGAAGTGGAGAGCGGAACTTTTACGATTTCCAGCTTAGCCAATTTTGATATTACCCTTTTTACAGCCATTTTGAATCCGCCCCAGAGCGGTATTTTGACTGTGGGAAAGACGCAGGATCGGTTGTATCTTGAAGATGGTGATGTCAAGACGGAAAAGGTTGCAAATTGTGGCCTTTCCGTTGACCACAGGATCATCGATGGAGTTGTCGCTGCAAAATTCTTGCAAACAATCAAAAAAATAGTGGAAAATCCCTATCTTTACTTGTTGAGTTTATAGTGTACGTAACGACGGTAGGCGTGCTCCACCAACTCCCCTTTTTCGATAACTCTTTTTCTATCACCTCCTTTCCCATGAAAAATTGATGATATCTCAAGGGGCTGTTGCCCAAATCCCCTTTCGCTCTTTGAAAAGACTTTTTAACCATTCTAAGGCTCGCCCTGTTAAGTAGCACTAATTTCACTTCTGATCCAAGAAATAGGTTATTACTTAACAGGGCTCGCTTCAGGCAATTTCCAAACTCGCCCTACGGGCTCAAACAGCGGAAATTGCTCTTCTTTCGCTTCGCCAAGAATGGTTACCAAAAATTCTTTAATATTCGCTCCAGGGGATTTGGGCAACAG
>Ga0209978_10000426_pt1 | contig 15835 bp, 16 predicted proteins | sample BentaG_FD_182805 | JGI IMG/M metagenome (GOLD analysis project Ga0209978, IMG submission 182805) | Deep subsurface microbial communities from South Atlantic Ocean to uncover new lineages of life (NeLLi) - Benguela_00093 metaG (SPAdes)... | ecosystem: Environmental > Aquatic > Marine > Oceanic >... | reverse complement strand
AGAAAAACTCAATAATCATTCACTACGTGTTATAGGAAGCGAAGAGATCAAGCCTCAAGATGTCACAACTTCTCCCTATCCTGGATTTCCAACCGATATGCAAGCCCAGTTCATTGTACTGATGACTCAGGCCTCAGGAAGATCCATCATAACAGAGACCATTTTTGACAGAAGATTTACTCATATTAACGAATTGCTCCGCCTTGGAGCAAATATCGAGGTCTCTGGAGATAAAGCCTTAGTTAGAGGAAAAACTCCCCTTTCAGGAGCAGAGACCATCGCCTCTGACTTGAGGGCTTCCGCTTCTCTTGTTTTAGCTGGGTTGATTGCCAACGGAGAAACAATTGTCAATGTAGTCGAGCATTTGGATCGAGGCTACGAAAAACTTGAAGAAAAGCTTAAGTCTCTTGGAGCCCATATTGAAAGGATAAATGAATAGGAGAAGAAGGTCAAAAATGGAAGACTGTATTTTCTGTAAAATCATAAACAGAGAAATTCCGGCGAGTATGGTCTTTGAAGACGAGAGAATGATTGCCTTCAATGATATAAACCCGCAGGCTCCGGTTCATGTTCTTCTCATCTCTAAAGAACACTTTGCCTCTCTAAAGGAGATTCCTGAGGGAAAAAAGGATATTTTGAGCCACTTGCTACTCAAAGCTCGCCAGGTTGCTCAAGAAAAAGGAATCGCTGAAAAAGGATACAGAATCGTCCTCAACACTGAAAGGGATTCAGGTCAGGAAGTTTTTCACATCCACTTCCATCTCTTAGGGGGAAGGCGAATGCATTGGCCCCCGGGATAATCGGGATCAGACCTTCAAAACTTTTATAAATTGAACTTTTTTTCTGAATTAAAAAATTGGGCCCTTGACTAAGAGGTACATAAAGACTCAAATTAAAAAAGTTTTAGAGGCCTGATCTCAATTAAAAAAGGAGGTGAAGATAATGGAAATCACTTGGTTAGGACATTCTGGAATAAAATTACAAGGCTCAAAAATTGTATACATTGACCCCTTTTTGACAGAAAATCCTGTTGCCTCAACCACTCTTGACGAGATTACAGAGGCAGATGTTGTCGTTGTCACTCATTATCACGGTGATCATTTAGGTGACTCGTTTGCTATTTGTAAAAAAACAGCTGCAATCCTCGTTGGCATTCATGAGATAGCAGTAGAGGCTGAAGCAGAAGACATAACAGCCGAAGGAATGAATATCGGAGGCACAGTGGAAGCAAAAGGAGTGAAAATTCACATGGTTCAAGCTCTCCATTCTGCTGAAAAAGGTGATCCGGCGGGAGTGGTAATCGAGATGGATGGCAAGACGATTTACCATGCCGGCGATACAGGATTAACTTATGACATGAAACTCATCGGTGAATTCTTCAAACCAGATTTGAGTTTTATTCCTATCGGAGACAGATACACTATGGGTATTCCATCCGCCGCCAAGGCTGTGGAGTTTATCCAGACAAATAAAGTAATTCCCATCCATTATAATACTTTCCCTATTGTCAGTGCTGATCCTGAAGAATTCAAGAAAAGAGTAGCAGATCTGGCAGAAGTCATCATCCTCAAGCCAGGAGAATCTTACACTTTGTAGCTTGAGCGCTTCTGGCCTGCTTATTTGCATCTTATCAAGTGGCTTATTTAATCGACGGCAACAATTTTATCGGATATGTTTCGCCCCACAATCTCAAGGACCCCCTGACCAAATACCGGTTGGTCTCTAAGCTTTTGACTTTCCAGCGTCTAAAAAGAACAAGGGTCCTTCTTGTTTTCGACGGAACTCCAGACCCAAATTTAATGGGCGAAAAGTTTCAGGAAAAAAAATTTTTCATAATTTTCCCTCCTTTAGGTCAGAATGCCGATGGAATCATTAAAGAAATCATTTCAAAACAAACAGATTTAAGAAAATTCTTTGTGGTTAGCTCAGACCGCGAGATCAAAAGATTTGCCAAGGCAAAAGGAGCTAACCCCTTGAGCTCGAAAGAGTTTAATCGAGAGCTGCAAACGGCGCTGAAAGAACATAGAAAATCTCGGGAAACAGAAAAAAAAGTTACCTCCCTCTCTTCCCTAGAGATAAATCAATGGCTCAAGATTTTTAAAAATAAAAAATGACTGATGTTTCTATAATCGGTGCAGGGAGACTCGGAACCTCGCTGGGATATGCTCTTTCAAAAAAGAGATACAGGATAAAGGCTCTATCCTGCAGGACCCTCTCTTCTGCAAAAGAAAGCAGGCAAATCATTGGAGAAGGGATAGCTTCTACTGACAATGTCCAGGCAGCAAAAGTTGGAGAGCTCGTCTTCTTGTGTTTACCCGATGAAGAAATTGTGAAAGTAACCAGGGCCCTTGCCAGCTCGGAAGTTAATTGGTCAAAAAAATTTGTTATTCATTGCTCAGGTCTCATTCCCTCGGAAGTCCTTGAACCTTTAAAGGCCAAAGGCGCCTTGACTGCATCCCTCCATCCTATCCAATCCTTTGCGCAAAAGAAAACTTCCCCAACGAAGTTTGAAAATATTTATTTTGGTCTCGAAGGATGCAGCGAAGCTCTAGCCTTATCTCGGAAAATCGTTCAGGAACTCGGAGGCCGTCCCCTTATCCTTCAAGCAAAAGATAAGGCCCTTTACCATGCAGCCTGCAGCACAGCTTCTAACTTTCTGGTTGTGCTTTTAGATACGGCAGTGTCTCTTCTCAAGCAGGTAGGTCTTCAAGAAGAAGAGGCTCTCCATATCCTTCTCCCTTTGGTGAAAGGAACTTTACACAATGTAAAAAAATTTAACATCAGAGCATCTTTGACCGGTCCTGTTATAAGGGGAGATCAGAAATCCATACAAAAGCATCTTGAGGCTTTGCGAAATTTTCCCCCTTATTATGAAACATACACGATACTGGCTTTACAGGCACTGGAAATGGCCAAAAGAGAAAAAAAAATTTCTCCTCAAAAAATCAAGACACTTAAGAACCTGCTGGAAGGGAAATAACCTCTTCTTCAAGCTCGACACTGAACCTTTCTCTCACTCGGCGCTTAAGTTCCTGGGCAAGACGGGAAACATCCCGAGCTGATGCCCTCTCCTGGTTAATGATAAAATTCGCATGACCGGGATACACAGCTGCTCCGCCAATCCTCATGTCTTTAGCTCCGACTTTATCTAAAAGATAGGCAGCAGGGACTTTTCTCCCATCAGGAAGAACAGGATTTTTGAAATAGCTCCCAGCACAAGCAACATCCTGGGGAGGATGATTTCTCTTCCTTTTTTCCAAATTCTCTTCAATATGTGCTTCTATCTCCTCTTTCTCCCCATGCTGAAGTTCAAAAACAACTCCTAAAAGGATATCATGTTTTTTACTGAGGACACTCTGGCGATAGCTAAACTCAAAATAATCCCTTTTAACCCTGACTCGTTCTCCCTTCCTATCGAGGATTTCAGCATTCTTTAAAATACTTCCGATGCTCTGATCAAAGGCTCCAGCGTTGCTAAAAACAGCACCGCCTACTGTTCCAGGAATACCCACCAAAAATTCAAAACCGCTCAAACTTTGTTCTATCGAGAATTGAACCAAGTCCCTCAAGGGCGTTCCAGCGAATGCTTCTATCTCTGTTTTTTTTCCCCTCTGCTTTATCCCTTTCGCACTGTTTTTTATAATGAGACCGCGAAATCCGTTATCATCAAACAAAAGGTTATTTCCCCCTCCAATAATATAGAAGGGAAAGGAGTGTTCTCGTGCTAAGAGAATCGATGTCACGAGTTCTAAGATGGATGTTGCTTCAAAAAAATAATCCGCCTTGCCGCCGATTCTAAAGTTTGAATGATCTCGAAGGAGTACAGATTTTTTTAAAGGTTTTCCAACATTTTCTAAAAAATGTTCAGGGAAGCCTGCCTTTTTTTGACCCATTTTTATTATTTTATAAAACGTCAACTAAAATGTCCAAATGAATAACTCCAAAGTAAGCATCTCATTTTCCGTGATATGAAAGGGTCAGGGTGGGTGTTGAGAAAACCGTTTGAAGGGAAGCTCTGGCCAGTGGATTCAAAAACACACAACTTTTGCCCCAGCGAGGCGAAAGTTGCTCGGTTTCAGGCCTCGCTCTCCTCTCATCTCCGGAGAGGAACCATGCCCGCCCAGCCTTCAAACGGTTTTTTAACCCACTGGTCTTCGCTAAATAAGAATATTTGACTCGCTGGGACAAAACCAGCGTGTTTTCGAAATACCCACCCTGACCCTTAATTTATCTTCCATCACGGAAAAAAAGATCCTTACTCCATTTTGTTTCAATTTGGCATATATTTTGCTATCATAATAGGTGTAATATTTCAGTTATACTGAACATTCATATTGACATTTTAATCCGTGCGCGATATTATGCTACAAATTTTGATTAAAGGTCCAAAAATGAAAAAAACAGCCCTGACGGCATTAACTTTAATTCTCTTTATCTCTGCTTCTTTACAAGCTCAAACCAATAACCCTGACCAAGACTATATCAAAGCGATGACAACACCCAATGTCGCTGAAAGAGTCAAACTCCTCAAAGAATACCTCGCAAAATACCAAGGAAAAGGAACTCAATACGAAAATTTTGTCTATTCCCACCTCTGTCTGGTTAATTATGCGGGTAAGACTGTCAAAGAAACCATAGAGTATGGTGAAAAGGCTCTGGCTTTGGGTGGCCTGGATGACCTCACCAAATGTCAGATTTTAATAACGGTTTCAGGAATTTACAGTCAACGCAGTCAGAATCTGGAAAAAGCCAAAAACTACGCTTTCCAAGTTGTCCAAATCGCTGAAGCCAATAAGAATAATAAATCTACAGAAACTACTCCGGAGCAATGGAATAAACTTATAGGAGGCGGTTACTTTGCCCATGGACAAGCCCTGGAAAAGGCAAAATACCTCAAAGAAGCTGTTAGCTCCTACATAAACTCCTATAAAATCTTAAAGAATGCCCAAATCGCGAATAGCCTGAAAGATGTAGGAAAATCCCTTTATAAATTCAAGTTTTATAAGGATGCAGAAAAGGCTTTTGAAATCCCCGTTTCGGTTCTAAAGGATTTCGTAAGCTATGCCTTCTATGCTAAATGCTTGTATAAGAACAAGAAGAAAGAAGAAGCATTGAAATACTTTAAACAGGCCTATGGCAAACAAAGAAGTGGTGAAATGGCTTTTTATATCGGAATTATCCTAGCTGATAAGGCCAAGTCAAACCCATCAGTTTCCCCAGAGGCTATCCGCTACTTGCTCGATGCCAGTTTCCTCTCTGCTGCAAATTCTAAAAAAGCAATGGGACTGGCTGAAAGTCTTTTCTTCATATCAAACAAAGACCTAAAATACAACGAAAACGTCAAGGAACTCCAAAAGAAAAGCAAAAAATTGGAAGAACTCACCAATAAATTCAACAATAAATTCGGAGAAAAAGACGAAGAAGATTTATCTGAGGCAGAAAAAAAAGAGATGGAGAAATTATTAGCAGAAATCGAATCTGAGGAAAAGGCAATTCAAAAACTCGAAGCTGACCAGAAAATCGCTTTAGACAAGTTCAATAAACTCATCGAAGAAACCAAACAAAGATTAGGTATCAAATAAATTAAACCAATTTTAATTTCGGGGGAAGGCCATGGCTAAACCCCTCTCTCTCAAGCAAGCCGCACAAAAAATCCAAAAATTAAGAGAAGAGATAAAATCTCACGAAAAAAAATATTATGTAGATAATGACCCTCAGATTTCCGATTATGAATTTGACACGCTCGTTAAAGAGCTAGAAGAACTTGAAAAGCAGTTCCCTGAGCTAATCACCCCTGAATCTCCCACTCAGAGAGTCGGAGAACAACCTCTCACTGGATTTGAATCTATTGAGCACAGGACTCCAATGCTCAGCCTGGATAATTGCTACGGCATTGAAGAATTAAGGGAATTCGAAGAGAGAATCAAAAGAATCATTCCCGGAGAGAAAATAGAATATGTGGCTGAGTTAAAAATAGACGGCTTGGGTATATCAACAATTTACCGCAAGGGGAAGTACTTTCAGGCCGTAACACGAGGAGACGGCTTTAGAGGAGATGATATCACTCTGAACGTTAAAACAATCAAGAGCTTCCCCCTGACAATCAAAGATCGACACCGGATAGAAGTCAGAGGAGAGGTATATTTGCCATTTCAATCCTTCCAAAAAATAAACCAGGAAAGATCAAAAATTGGTGAGCCTCTTTTTGCCAACCCCAGGAATGCAGCAGCTGGTTCTCTCCGCCTTCTCGATCCTAAAGAAGTGGCCTCGCGCCGTTTAGACGTATTCTTATATTCCATTTTCACTGAAGGAAAAGAACAATCGAGCCAGGAGAAAAATCTAAAGACTTTGAAAGAGCTGGGCTTCAAAACCAATCCTTACTCTCACCACTGTTCTACTTTAGAGCAAGTCATTTCCTTTTGGGAGGAATGGCGGGAGAAAAGAGAGAGTTTGGATTATGATGTCGACGGAATCGTGGTCAAGGTCAACTCGACCGAACAGCAAAAGCTCCTCGGCAGCACGGCTAAGTTTCCCCGATGGGCCATCTCATTCAAATTTCCTGCCCGACAGGCTACAACAAAGATAAAAGACATTGTTATTCAGGTAGGGAGAACTGGTGCCTTAACTCCAGTGGCTATTTTAGAACCAGTTAAACTCTCTGGAATCACCATCAGCCGCTCTACTCTCCATAATGAAGACGAAATCAAAAGAAAAGACATCAGAATCGGTGATTATGTTCTTATCGAGCGAAGCGGAGATGTGATCCCTAAAGTTGTCTCTGTTATGAAAGAAAGACGAACAAGCAAAGAAAAAAAATTCGTTTTCCCCTCCAAATGTCCTGTTTGTCATTCTTCAGCCTTTAAGCCAGAAGGAGAAGCAATTTCTCGCTGTACGAATCCCTCCTGTCCAGCGAAATTGAAAGAATCTCTTCTCCATTTTGCTTCACGAAGAGCTATGAACATAGAAGGGTTAGGAGAAGCTCTGGTCGATCAGCTCTTAGAAGAGAAATTAATTGAAAATATCCCAGACCTTTATTCTCTAAAAAATGAAGATCTGGAGAGTCTCGAAAGGATGGGGCCGAAAAGCTCTCAGAATTTATTGGTTGAAATTGAAAAATCAAAACAAAGAGACGTTGCTCGGCTGCTTTATGCCCTCGGGATAAGATATATTGGAGAACGTACCGCCCAGGCTCTGACTGATCATTTCAAAGGATTAGAAACTTTAGCCAAGGTGTCTTTAGATGAGCTTATCAAGATAGAAGATGTCGGACCTAAAGTGGGTGAAAGCATTGTTTTCTTTTTTAAACAGCCTGAAAATATCGAACTTATAAATAAACTGAAAGAAGCCCACCTGAACCTTTCCTCCATAAAAGAAGAGAGAGAAGGCGAGCGTCTCTTGGCCGGACAAATTTTTGTTCTAACAGGAAAGCTCTCAGACTTATCCAGGGAGGAAGCCACAGAAATTATCGAAGACTTGGGAGGGACTGTCTCTTCTTCAGTCAGTAGCAAAACGACTTATGTTGTGGCGGGTGACTCCCCTGGATCAAAGCTCGAACGGGCTCAAAAACTGGGCATTCCAACTCTCGAGGAAAAAGAGTTCTTAAAGCTTGTCAAGAAAGATTAATCCTGACTCTACTTTTTCTTTTTTCCAAAAGGTTCAAAAGAGAATATTCCCGCGAACCCTTTTTTCTTCTCAGGCTTTTCTTTTAGACCTAATTCTTTGAGGGCAACTTTATGTTCAGGATCTATCCCCAAAGCTTTTATGAATTGCTTTTTAGCTTTAACTAAAAGTCCCTTTTCTTTGTAATATATCCCAAATCCCACGTAGCATTCTGGATTCAAAGGTTCTAATTTTATGGCTTTCCGGAAGTCTTCTTCAGCTTTCCTGTGAAATGGGGGAACCTTCGACTCTGCCATGGCAAGTAACAGAAAATAGATTCCTTTGCTCTTGCTTAACGTCACAGCCTCTTCTAAAGGGATTAAAGCGTCTTCATATCTTTCCTGATTATACAGCGTCCTACCCTGACGATACTTAATATCTGCTTTCTTTTCCAACTCTACTTTACCCAGTTCTGCAGAGGTATCACTTTTGGAATCATAGCCCTGCCTTTTTCTCTCATTGCTGAGGGTATTGTAGGCCTTTGTAATATGACCAAATAGATTCTCAATCTTTGCCTTTATATCTGAAGGAAGATCTTGATCAAAGCAGTCAGGATGATATTTGCGTGCCAGACGAAAATAAGCCATTTTTATCTGGTATGAAGAAGCATTTTGGGATACATTTAAAATCTGGTAATAATCCATGGTCGAAAACCGCTCACTCAAGGCCACCACCTCGGCCATCTTCTTCTCTGATTCTTTGTCAGCAACTTTTTTTTCCTTCTCTTTTTTCACTGGAACTTTTTCTTCTGGTAATTTTTTCTCTGGAACTTTTTCTACATCTTTAATATCTATAAGATTCAAACAATAAAAAAGATAAAGGCTCTTCCAGAAAAGCATAGGTTTGAAACCTCCAGAATGAAGAAGGTCTTCTGCGGAAGAACTTCCGTCAATTGTCCCAAATATCTTCTTTTCTTCTTCTGTTAAGCGGTCAATGAAATCTTCACTCTTAGGAAAAGGGACCTTATTCTCCATGAATTTTTCCAACTGAGAGCTGGACTTTATCCGCCTTATACCTTCCTCAATCAGATCAGGAATGCTTATTTTATATTTGAATTCCTCCTCAGCGAATTTACTTCTCTCTTGAAATTTAAATTTTCCATCAAAAAAGGGGAAAATATTCAAGGTGATTTCACTCATTTGATACACCAGGCCATCATATAAGTCATTCTCGGAGAGAAGACCTTCTTTTATCAAAATTTCCCCTATTTTGTACATTGGATCAATGTACTGGTCAATTTTAGAATAGGTCGCCTTTGAAATCTTTCTCAGCTTAAACAAAACTTCTCCCAGTAATTCTTGAGGATGGGTTATTTTGGCATAAACTAAAAATCCATCATGAAAGAAAAGATATTTTTGGATACCTTCGTGCTTGAAAATAAGGGGACCACTCTTCTTGTGAAGATAGATATCCTTTAAATAAAAAGCGATATGTTCCATGGAGGTCAGACCTTAAAAACTTTAACTCTTATTTGTCTCCTCGTCAATGTATGCTTTTCATTTTTATATTTTAATTATATTCTAAAAAAACTCAAGTCTTAAGGTCTTGGTAAGAATCTCTTCTTCTGTGATAAGGAAGTAATCATTAATAACGCAAGGGTATTTGGAGATGCTTCCAAGGTCTGATCCTGTTTGAAAAGGAGAGGAAATTGTGATAACTTTTCCATCATGAAAGTCGCCTTAGCCCAAATCTCTTCGCACCTGGGAGATGTGAGAAAAAATTTTGATCTTCATCTCCAGTACATCCAAAAAGCAAAAAAGAAAAATGCTGACCTTCTGATTTTTCCAGAGCTCAGCCTCACCGGTTATACACTCAAAGATTTAGTTGAAGAGGTCGCTCTTTCCCCCGATACTAACCCATTCTTTGATGAGCTAAAAGCTCGAAGTCATGAGATCTCTCTTGTTATCGGATTTGTGGAAGAGAAAGAAAGAGGACTTTTCTACAATTCCGCCGCTTTTTTATCCAAAGGAAAAATTCTTCATATCCACCGCAAAGTTTTTCTTCCTACCTATGGGATGTTCGAAGAAGGAAAGTTCTTCGCTCAAGGCAAAAATTTTCATACTTTTTCTACTACCTGCGGAAATACGGGTATGATGATTTGCAGGGATTTTCTCAATTACGGTGCATGTTATCTTCTTTTTGCTGGCGGCTCAGATATTATCATCGTCATCAGTGCAGCCCCTGGTCGAGGGATTCAAGCCAAGGAAGCCTACGAGACAAACCGAATGTGGGAGTTGATGGGAGAGACCATTTCGCGCTTTTCCACCTCTTTCCTCGTTTATTGCAACAGGGTTGGTTTTGAAGATGGAAAGCACTTTGCAGGTGGTTCATTCATATATAACCCAATGGGGCAGCTTATGGCTAAGGCATCCTATCTTGATAAAGAGCTTCTCCTTCAAGAAATAAATCTGGATGATATCCGTGAAGTGCGCAAAAAATGGCCCTACAAAAGAGATGATAGGCCTGAGATAATCCTTGAAGCTCTCAAGAGGATCATCAGAAACTATGAAGATTAACGGTCCCTTTGTGGAAAAAATTCTCACTGCATTTATCAAGGAAGAATTATCCAAGTTTAATTTTAAAAAGGGAATCTTGGGTCTCTCTGGCGGGCTAGACTCCTCTGTTTGTGCTATCCTTGCCTCAAAAGCATTGAAACCAAACAATGTTATAAGTCTCATATTGCCTTACGGAGAAGCTTTCAGCGAGGATGTTAAGGATGCTAAAGAATTCGCTCAGTTTCTGGGGATAAAATCAAAAATTGTAGATATTTCTCCCATGGTAGACGCTTATTTCTCAAGATATCCGACTGAGAGCAGGATTGCAAAAGGAAACAAAATGGCCAGAGAAAGGATGTCCATCCTTTACGACTTTTCTGCCCGGGAAAAAGCTTTGATTTTAGGTACGAGCAACAAAACCGAGCTGCTTTTAGGCTATGGGACAATCCACGGTGATATGGCCTGTGGGATAAATCCTTTAGGTGACTTATACAAGACTCAACTCAAGCAATTAGCGAAACACTTGGGGGTTCCTGAGAAAATCCGAAAAAAGACACCTTCAGCGGGTTTATGGGTTGGACAAACAGATGAGAAAGAAATTGGCCTATCTTACGATGAAATAGATAAAATCCTCTTTCAATTGGTAGATAGAAGGATGCCCAAAAAAGAAATCATTGCTTCAGGGTTTAAAAAAGAAGCTTTGGAAAAAATTATTAGCCTTATAAAAAATTCTGAATTCAAAAGAAAACTTCCGCCTATTCCCAAAATATCGGCCCGAACTGTGGGCCATGACTTTCTCTTCCCTTACGATTGGGACAAATAGGCTATGCAGGGGGAAAACTCGGTGAATAAACCTTCAGGCAACCTGTATGTTGCCGCAACCCCTATTGGGAACCTAGAAGATCTAACCTTTAGAGCATTGAGAACTCTTGGGGAGGTGTCGATCATAGCCTGTGAAGACACGCGCCAGACAAAAAAGCTTTTAAACAAATACAATATTAAAAAAAAGCTTATCAGCTACTACCACCCCAAGGAGAGCCAGAAAATCCCCCGAATTATTAGTCTGCTCAAAGAAGGAAACGATGTGGCTCTGGTCACGGACTCTGGGACACCTGGTCTCTCAGACCCCGGTTATCCACTAATCAGAGAAGCCATAAACCAGGGAATAAAGATTATCCCTCTTCCCGGGCCATCAGCAATAACCACAGCCCTCTCAGCATCTGGTCTTCCCACCCATAGATTTCTCTTCCTTGGTTTTCCTCCGCCCAAAAAAGAAGCAACAAAAAAATTGCTTCAATCACTAAAAAACGAAAAAGTGACTCTTGTGTTTTACCTCCCTCCTCGAAAACTCCTTTCTTTTCTTAAGCTCACTCGAGAAGCAATAGGAAATAGACAGATTGTCATTGCCAGAGAAATGACGAAAATCTATGAGGAATTCCTCAGAGGAACAACAGAGGAATTGGCAAAAAAGCTGGAAGGGAAGAAAATAAAGGGCGAAGCTACAATCCTAATCAAGGGCTCAAAGTAAGAAAAAAGTCTCTTTTTTTATTCTTTTTAAAATTTTTTTAATATACTTGAAAAATCCTTTTTTACTCCGTGCACTTTAATCCCGTCACTCTGGAACAAGCTCAAAAGATTAGAGGACTCAGGCTTGAGCTATTGTCAATGCCTTGACTTCTTTCACACCTGCATTCCTTAACACAGAGCTACACTCTCGAATTGTCGATCCTGTCGTGTAGACATCATCCACCAAGAGCACAACTTTCTTTTTTATCTTTTCTCCTTCTACGACACCGAATGCACCTGAAACATTTTTTTCTCTCTCCTTAACCGCAAGCGAGGTCTGGGGAGGAACATTTTTAATTTTCACTAATCGTCCATCCACAAATTCAATTCCCTTAATCCTTGCTAATTCTTTAGCAATGATCTGGGCCTGGTTAAAACCTCGCTGCTTTTTCCTTTTTGGATGAAGGGGAACGGGTATGATGGCGTCCACTTCCCACCATATCTCTTCCTCTCTACCTAAATTGCGATAAACAAAATGGGCCAGATCTTTTCCTAAAACTCGGAAATGACGGTATTTATAGAGGAGGATTATATTTTTCAATTTCCCTCTATACTTGCCACAAGAACGATGATAGGAGAAAGGAGGCCTTTTCTCCAAACAATTTTGACAGAGGTGAATCTCTCCTGGGCCTTCAAAAAACAGGCCACAGCATAAACAATAGGAAGAATAGGAAGATTTTATACTTTTCCAACAAGAACGGCAGATAACTCTTTCTTGGGGAAATTCAAGCAATGAAGAACACAATTCGCAGAAAGAGGGGAAAAAAATAAGCTCAGCTAATTTTGTATAGGAGGAAATTTTTTTACCGAGAGAAGAGATCAAGAAGATTTTTCCTCTTCTTTCTCTTGGCAATCAATGCAATAGGGCGTCCAGGGAATAGCATCCAGCCTTTTTTTGCCTATATTTTTTTGGCACATCTGACAAACAGCGAACTCTCCCTTATCAATTCTTTTAAGAGCCTCATCAATCAGAAACAGCTGTTCTCGCTCTGTATCAGAAAGGCTTAAAAGGAATTCTTTTGTATAAGAACTTTCCGCTTTGTCTACGACATCCTGGGCTATTCCAGACTCCACTTCTTTACTTTCGCTGTAAGTTTCACTTATCTTATCAATAATTTCTTCCTTTTTTTTCAAGAGTCTTTTTCTGTATCTTTCTCTTTCCTTCTTATTCAAAACTATCCCCCCTATTTAGCGTATTGTTTTCTCTTTATGGTCGCTAAGGACCGATATATCTGCTCTAAAATCATAATCCGACTTCGCTCATTAGAGAAAGTCATTTGAGAAAGAAAGAGAAGAAAATCTGCCCTCTTTAAAATTCTCTCTTCCAGACCCAGAAATCCCCCGATAACAAAGGTGATAATACGAGCAGAACTTGAAGCAATCTTCCCTAAAAAACGAGCAGCTTCGATGGAACTCATTTCTTTACCTTAATGAAAGAGGCAGATAATATAATCATCTTTAAAGTTTTTTTCAAGCCCAGAAGCCTCGATTTTTTATTCTGCTAGTGAATCTTTCCGGAATACCTTTGGCTCCTTTGTTTGGATGAGCTCGCATGGTGCTAACTGATTGATTCTTCTCAAAGAAAATTATTGTAAACTCTTTATCTCTCTTTTACGTGTTTATCCAGGCCATAAAATTTTTAACTTCATAAAAAATCCCCACTGCGGTCATTTATCTGCAACAGTCTCTCTTTTTCTTACTTAAAATTGTCCATAAACAATAATGATAAAAATGGAAAATGTCAATATTTTTTTATTGTAGGGGTTTGATTTATCACACCCACATTTTGATTATTAATATAGGGATTTTATTTATTAAATCTTTATGAAAAAAAGCGAATCCGCAGATGTAGGGGTTTGATTTATCACACCCACATTTTGATTATTCGTATGAGATTGATTTGTTAGTAGTGGGGTTGATTAATCTAACCCCTACAGATAAATAAAGCCCCTACTGATGGCAAAAACGGGGATAGGCTACTTTTATGACATGAAAAAAGTCAGTCCCTGATTTTCTAAAAACAGCTTGAGATTGCCACGCTCCATAGGTCACCCGCAATAACAATTAATTTAAAGGAAAAAGAGTCGATTCCCTTTTCGAAAAAAGTAGGCTGTCCCCTTTTTCTTACTTTTTCTTATAAAAGTTATAAAGGTCTGACCCCAAGGAATCAATAAGAAAATTTATGGGCATCGCCCCACAATTTTTCCAGGGAATAATATTCTCGCGCTTTCTCAGAAAAAACATGAACAATGAAACTCCCATAATCCATTAATATCCACTCAGCACGTTCCTTGCCTTCTATGCTCAAGGGCATAATTTTTTCCTTCTTTAATTCCTTTTCAATACTCTCGTTTAAGGCGAGATTTTGCCTGGTGGAGTTTCCATGCATAATAACAAAATAATCTGTAAAAGAAGATATCCCTCTTAAATCAAGAACAACAAGGTTCTCTCCCTTTTTTTCCCTGATGGCTCTTATTGAAATCTTCACCTCGCGCGGGAGGCTTCTTTTGGAAATGCTTTTTTCAGTTCTCTCCTTGGGCATTTTTATATTTTATAAAGCCTGTTCTCTCTTATATGAGCTTCCACTCCCTCTGAAACCATGCCTTTTACGGAATCCCCTCTTTTGACTCTTCCCCTGATCTCAGTAGAGGCGACATCTAAAGCATCTATGGGCAGGAGGAATATCCTAAAGGAGAAAAGCAACTCATCTTTTATGGCTTCAGATTTTGAAAGCTCATGCATTTTTTCTCTGTATTTTCCTTTTAAAATTTTCTCTGCTTCGTTCAAATGATATCCTGGCCGGCTGATGACCACAAAAAAGCACTGCTCGAGCACCTGTTCGTAATCCTTCCATGTATCGACTTCTAAAAAAGAATCAATGCCGAGGATAAAGAAAATCCAGGATTTCGGATGAATTTTTTTTATCTTTTTTATCGTTATGATCGAATAGGATCTTTCCTTAGCGTCGATCTCCATGGAACAAGGAACATAATGAGAAAAGCCTCGGAGGGCAACTTCAACCATTTTCAGGCGATGAAAAGGAGAGGCAATTTCAGCTGTATCTTTATGAGGAGGAATATAAGAAGGAATAAAAAGAATTTTATCTAAGAGAAACCTTCTCTGAACAATCTCCGCTGCCCTTAAATGCCCTGAATGAACAGGGTTGAATGTGCCTCCAAAAAATCCTATTCTCTCCTTCTTCATGAATCTAATCTGTTCTTTTTTTCAAAATGTCTAAAGTCTTAGATATCGAATTTACCAACTTTTCAAGTCCCTCTTTTTTTAGTGCAGAAATGGCAAAAAATGGAAGTCCTTCTCTTCTGGCCAACTTCCTCACCTCATCCAATCCTCCCTTTTTTTCTTCAAGAAGATCAATTTTGTTCGCTGCTAAAATCTGATGCCTCTTAACCAATCGAGGGCTGAAAGCCTCAAGCTCTTTCATAACTGTTCTGAAATCTTGAACAGGATCCCTTTCCGTATAAGGAGAGACATCGATAAGATGGATCAATATTTTCGTCCTTTCCACATGCCTCAGGAATTTTATGCCCAGGCCATGGCCAAGATGTGCTCCCTCTATTAGCCCGGGTATATCCGCGATGACAAAACTTTTGAATTCATCCACATCCACCACCCCTAAATTCGGAATAAGTGTTGTGAAGGGATAATCTGCGATAACAGGCTTTGCTGCTGAAATTTTAGATATCAGGGTGGATTTTCCTACATTAGGAAAACCAATCAAACCAACATCGGCAATAAGCTTAAGCTCAAGGATAAAATCCTTCTCATCTCCTGGTTGACCTTCTTCCCACTCTCTGGGCGCTTGATGGGTTGGAGACGCAAAGGAAGCATTGCCCCTACCACCCTTTCCACCTTTGGCAGGCATAAACTTCTGTCCGGAAGAGAGAAAATCGAACAGAATCTTTTCCTTATCTTTTTCTCTGACAATGGTCCCCACAGGAACTCTGAGATAAAGATCTTCGCCTTTTTTCCCCTGGCGATTCCCTCCCTCGCCATGAGCGCCTTTTTTAGCCTTATTTATGGGATGAAAACGAAAAGGGGCAAGGGAATTTAGGTTTTCATCAGAAACTAAATAAATGCTTCCTCCATCTCCTCCC
>Ga0209978_10000425_pt1 | contig 15846 bp, 9 predicted proteins | sample BentaG_FD_182805 | JGI IMG/M metagenome (GOLD analysis project Ga0209978, IMG submission 182805) | Deep subsurface microbial communities from South Atlantic Ocean to uncover new lineages of life (NeLLi) - Benguela_00093 metaG (SPAdes)... | ecosystem: Environmental > Aquatic > Marine > Oceanic >... | reverse complement strand
TTTGGATGGGCATGGATAAAATCCAAGGATGCATTTCATGTTACCGATGCAAAGAAAATCAAGATAAGAGATGTAGTGTCAAAACTGACAAATTAAATGAGTATTTAGAAAAGATGCTTACTGCTGACGGAATAATCCTAGGTTCACCGACGTACTTTGCTGATACTACGGCTCGAATGAAAGCTCTTATCGAACGAGCGGGTCTTGTAAGTAAAGTGAATGGTAGTCTGTTAAAACACAAAGTTGGTGCTTCCGTAGTATCAGTAAGACGAGCAGGAGCAGTTCATGTTTTTTCGAGCATGAATTATTTCTTCTTAATTAACCAGATGTTCGTTGTTGGTTCAAGCTATTGGAATTTAGGTGTTAATCCAAATACTGCAGAACCAGAAAGAATTATGGAAGACGAAGAAGGAATAGTTACATTTCAAAATTTAGGTAAAAACATGGCTTTCTTACTCAAAAAGCTTAATACTTAATCTCTTTTTTTTAAATCAGAGTAGTCGTCTTTTTTTTAATAAAAATATACTTTTTAAACCAATATTTATTGTATTTATATTAGTGTTTTTTAATTATATATTCGTAAAAGCATCGATATTAACAAAGCCTACCGCTTGAAGGTATCCAAAATGAATGAAAGAATCAAGAAACTGCGAAAACAAAGTCGTTCAGCAATTCCCTATCTTTCATTGGAGCGTGCTTTATTAATAACAGAATTTTACAAGAAAGGAGCAGCTCATTCATATACGGCTCCTGTTGCTAGAGCTAAAGCTTTTGAATATATACTAAAAAATAAAGAGATTTGTTTTAATGACGGTGAATTAATAGTTGGAGAACGGGGTCCGGAACCAAAAGCGGCTCCCACATACCCTGAAATTTGCTGTCATACGTTAAATGATTTAGAGATATTAGATTCTCGTGATAATATTTCATTCAAAGTTCAAGATGAAGTGTGGCAGAAATCTCGAGATATTATCATTCCTTTTTGGAGAGGAAAAACTATTAGAGAAAAGATCTTCTCTCGAGTCGATCAAGAATGGATAGACGCATATTCTGCAGGAATCTTCACTGAATTCATGGAACAGCGAGCTCCTGGACATACTGTAGCGGGTAAGAACATTTGGAACATGGGCTTTTTAGATTTTAAAAAACAAATCCAAGAATCTATTGAAAATTTAGATTTTTTCAACGATCCTGACGCTTTCTCTAAAAGAGAGCAATTAAAAGCCATGGATATAACTGCTGATAGTATAATATCTTATGCTATGAGACATTCTGAAAAGGCTTTGAAGTTAGCTGAAAAGGAATCTAATCCAATTAGAAAAAAAGAATTAGAAAAGATCGCGGGGGTTTGCTCGAACATACCTGCTCATGCTCCAAAAACATTCTGGGAGGCGTTACAGCATTATTGGTTTATTCATTTAGGTATTATTACTGAATATAACACTTGGGATGCCTTTAATCCTGGACGCCTTGATCAACATTTATACCCTTTTTACAAGAAAGATAATTCTGATGGCATTTTAACAAAAGAAAGTGCCATCGAACTGCTCCAAGCATTCTGGATCAAATTTAATAACCAACCAGCACCTCCAAAAGTGGGTGTGACGGCCGAAGAAAGCGGTACTTACACAGATTTTTGCAATATTAATCTCGGAGGGTTAAAGGAGGATGGTTCTGACGGAGTAAATGAACTTTCTTACTTACTTTTAGATGTAATTGAAGATATGAGAATACTACAGCCTAGTAGCAATATTCAAATAAGTGAAAAAACACCAGACGATTTTATTAGAAGAGCCCTTCAGATTATTAAAACAGGTTTTGGTCAACCCTCGGTTTTTAATGCTGATGCCATTATCCAAGAACTTACAGGTCAAGGAAAATCGTTAGTAGATGCTCGGAACGGTGGTGCGAGTGGATGCGTTGAAACAGGAGCTTTTGGAAAAGAGGCATACATATTAACAGGATATTTTAATCTAGTTAAAATTCTTGAAATTACCTTGCATAATGGAAACGATCCATTAACGGGTAAACAAGTTGGATTAAAAACGGGAGACCCTACATCTTTTAGAAATTTTAACGAGTTATTAGAAGCGTATACAAAACAAATCAAGCATTTTGTTGACATTAAAATAAAAGGCAATCTAATAATAGAGCGGATTTGGGCGCAAAATCCTTCACCATTTTTATCAATTATTATTGACGATTGCATAATAAATGGAAAAGACTATAACGATGGTGGAGCAAAATACAATACATCTTATATACAAATTGTTGGCATGGGAAGTATAACTGATTGCTTAACCTCTCTAAAATATAATGTCTATGACAATCAGATTTATACTATGAAGCAGGTGCTCGAAGTGCTTAAAAATGACTTCGAAGGTTTTGAGGAAATAAGGCAAAAATTGATTTCTAGAACGCCTAAATATGGGAACGATGAAGATTACGCCGATCTTATCACCCAGCAAATTTTTGAGATCGTGCATAGTGCAATTGACGGACGTCCGAACACTAGAGGAGGAGTACACAGAATAAACCTACTTCCTACAACTGTCCATATCTATTTTGGAAAAGTAACTGGCGCCACACCGGACGGTAGAAAAGCACACATGCCTTTATCTGAAGGGATCTCACCTGTGCAAGGGATGGATGTTAATGGTCCAACCTCAGTAATAAAATCTGCTGGTAAAATTGATCATCTTCGAACTGGAGGGTCTTTATTAAATCAAAAATTTTCGCCCAAATTCTTTTCAAGTGAATCAGGAATTAATAATGTAGCTCATCTTATACGCTCTTATTTCAAAATGGGAGGCCATCATATTCAGTTTAACGTAGTCTCGGCAAATACCTTGCGTGATGCTCAAAACAATCCAGTGCAATATCACAATCTAATTGTACGCGTTGCAGGTTATAGTGATTATTATATAAATTTAGGAAAAGAATTGCAGGACGAAATAATTAAAAGAACCGAGCATTTCGCTATTTAAATCTTTTTTAATATATGTCTCAACACAGTGTGTAATATTCCAGCATTTTGGTAATATTCGATATCTACTTGACTATCAAGTCTGATGATAACATTAAATGATGTTTTAACTCCACTTTTCTTTTGAACATTAACAGTTAATTCACCAAATGGTTTTATGGTTTTGATTCCAGAAATTTCATAAGTTTCTGAACCATTTAATCCTAATTCTTCGGCATTCTCGCCTTCTTTGAACTGTAGAGGTAAAATTCCCATTCCTACTAAATTGCTTCGATGAATTCTTTCGAATGATTCAGCAATAACTGCTTTTATTCCCAGCAATTGGGTTCCTTTAGCAGCCCAATCACGTGAACTCCCCATTCCATAATCATTTCCAGCAATGATAATTAGAGGAGTTTTAGAAGTTATATATTTCATCGATGCATCATAAATTGGCATGATTTCTCCGGTAGGGTGATGTATTGTCCACCCACCTTCGCGATCGACGAGAAGATTTCTAATTCGTATATTACCAAACGTACCCCTCCACATTATTTCGTGATTTCCTCTTCTACTTCCAAATGAATTAAAATCTTTAGGTTCAATCCCCTTTGATATCAAATATCTTCCTGCGGGCATATCTTCGGGGATTGCTCCAGCAGGAGAAATATGGTCAGTAGTAACACTTTCGCCTAAAATGGCAAGAACTCTAGCATTTACTATATTTGATAGGGGAGGTGTATCCAAAGGAAAATCTATGAAGAAAGGAGGTTCTCTAACATAAGTAGAGTCTTCTTCCCATTGATATACATTATTTTTTGTTGGGTTTAAATTATTCCATAAATCCCATCCTTTAAATATATCTCCGTACTCCTTTTTAAATTGCTCAGGACTGACGTTGCTAATGTAGATTTGTTGACACTCAGCGTGAGAAGGCCAGATATCCTTGAGATAGACGGGGTTACCTTTTGAGTCTAAACCTAAGGATTCGGTATCTAAATCAATCGCGGCAGTGCCAGCTATTGCGTAAGCAACTACTAAGGGGGGTGATGCTAAATAATTCGTTTTTGTATATGGACTTATTCTACCTTCGAAATTGCGATTACCGCTAAGGACGGAAGCTACTACTAGATCGTTATCTTCGATTTCTTTAATTATATCACTAGAGAGCGGTCCACTATTTCCAATGCAAGTGGTACAACCATAACCAACAATGTTAAATCCTAATTCTTCTAAATAAGGCAGCAATCCAGCGCTTTCTAGGTAATCTCTGACTACTCGGGATCCAGGAGCAAAACTAGTTTTAACATGTTTTTTAATTTTCAAGCCCTTCTCGACAGCAGCTTTCGCGATCATTCCTGCTCCAACCATAACCGAAGGATTGGAAGTGTTCGTGCAAGATGTAATTGCTGCGATAACTACTGAACCATGTTTTAGCTTGTCTGAATCAATATCAGCTAGTAAATCTGATTCGTCTGGTTTGGCATAAGAAGTTTTTAGTTGATTGATAAATTCTTGTCGCATATTCTTAAGAGATATTCTATCTTGTGGTCTCTTTGGTCCCGCTAAACTAGGTTCTATTTCAGTTAAGTTAATTTCTACTACTTCACTATAATCAGGAGTTGGTGAGTTTGCATCGTAAAAAAGACCTATTTTTTTCAAATATTGTTTTACAAATTCAGAATGTTCTTTATTACGACCACTTAATAGGAGGTAATCTATTGTATTGTCATCAACAGGGAAAAATCCCATCGTAGCGCCGTATTCTGGTGACATATTTGCGATCGTCGCTCGATCGGGCAACTTTAATTTTTCAAGACTGGGTCCATAAAATTCGACAAACTTACCGACTACACCATGTGCTCTAAGAATTTGAGTTATCGTAAGGACCACATCAGTGGCAGTAATTCCATCTTGAGGTTCGCCAATTAACCTAACCCCCACTACCTCAGGAATATTCATATAGTAAGGTTGACCTAATATTACAGCTTCGGCCTCAATTCCACCGACACCCCAGCCTAGAACACCTAATCCATTAATCATGGTAGTATGTGAATCGGTACCGACTAAGGTATCAGGAAACGCGTATTTTTCTCCTTTAAAATCCCTTATTTGAACTACAGAAGCAAGATATTCTAAATTAACTTGATGACATATTCCTCTACTTGTAGGAACTACGCGAAAGTTGTTAAAAACAGTTTGAGCCCACTTTAAAAACACATAACGCTCATAATTTCTCTCAAATTCTTTCTCTTCGTTCAATTTGAGTGCTTCATTTGTCCCATAATAGTCAACTTGGATTGAATGGTCAATAACTAAATCTACTGGGATGAGAGGATTAATCCTATTAGGATCTCCTCCTGCTCTTTTTACAGCTGATCTTAAAGCCGCGAGATCAACAACAGCGGGGACGCCAGTAAAGTCTTGAAGCAATACTCTTGAGGGTTTATAAGGAATTTCTTTTTTATCCTTTTGATTTGGTACCCAATTTGATAATGCGAGAAAATGTTCTTCAGTTACAACTTCTCCATCTAAATTTCGGACAATATTTTCGAGTAATACTCTTAAGGAATATGGTAATTTTTCAATATTTTCGAAACCAAGATCTTTTAATTTTTCAAGGTTAAAAATTGATACTCTACCATTTTTGGAATCTATTTTTTCTTTTATTTTATTCCGAATATCAATTTTATTCATTTTATTTTCTTACCTTTCTCCAATTTTCACATATTTTTTGTCGAGGTTACCAATATATCGAAGTCTTGGTCTGATCAATTTATTGTCGTTGAGTTGCTCGATGGCGTGAGCTACCCATCCAGATGATCTACTCGCTGCGAATAATGGTGTAAAAGAGGCTGTAGGGATTCCTAATGTATGTAGTAATCCTGCAGAGTATAAATCTACATTTGGATAAATATTCTTAGTTTTAATGATGTAATCGCTGAGAATCTCAGTCATTTCAATTATATAATCAACCTTATCATGAATATCATGTTCTTTTGTAGGAATTTTATCAATCAATTCACCATTTTGAGATTTTTTTAAGAAATCCATTGATATACCTCTTAAAATTTTAGCCCGTGGGTCCCAAGTTTTATATACTCTATGTCCAAATCCCATAATTTTTTCTTTTCTTTCTAACTTTTTCTCTGCCCAAGGAATAACAAGCTCCTTTTTCTTTATTTCATTGATCATATATTTCATGACAGCCTCATTTGCCCCACCGTGTAGAGGCCCTCTCAGTGTACCTATTGCGCTTGTAATACCACTATAAATATCTGAAAGTGTTGAGACCGTTACACGACAAGAGAAAGTTGACGAATTAATGGAGTGATCTGCATGACAAATTAATATATCATCAAACGCTTCTTCAAAATCCTTGCTTGGTATATTTGAAGTCATCATATAATAATAATTTGCAGAATGAGAAAGATTTTCTGAAGGTTCTACAAGAGGCAAATTAGTTTGAATCCTATGAGCAAATGCTAATAAAGTTGGCATTTTTGCTACAATTCTAAGCCCTTTCCTAATATTGGCCGGTTCAGTATAATCGTAATCATCTGGATCATATAAAGAAAGAGCGGAGATTGCTGTTCTTAGGAGTTCAATCCTCGTAGTATTCCTTGGAAAACTTTTTAGAATGCTAACAATATTATCTGGTATATTTCTTTCCTTGATTAACAAATCTTTGAATTCGCTAAACTCAGAGTTACTTGGAAGTTTTCCATGTATAAGTAAATAAGCAACTTCCTCAAAAGTAGAATTCTCACATAACTCACTGAGAGGATAACCGCGATAATATAATTTACCATTCATTCCATCAATATACGTGATCAAACTCTCATCCACATAGAGTCCAACCAAACCTTTATATATTTTTGCGCGATCTAGCTCACAGAGCCCGGATTCAGCATCTTCATAATCTTCATTAATTCTTCTTTTATCTTCTTTCATAATTTAGATACCTTATTTGCTTGTTAAATCCTAATACTACATTAAAGTAAAGTAGTAAAATAAATATTTGTTAAGCTTTTAATTCATTAATTCTGAAAATAAATAAGAGAAAATATAAGAAAAAAGATGATTTACTGCTTAAATTAAAAATACTTCATTTATTCTTTTCTTTAGAACATTAATAACAAGCGATTTTTTTAATATAAAATCTCAGAATCAATATCCCTTAGATTGTTACAGTTAGTCATTTTCATCGCCTTCGATAGAGTTTTCTGTAAATACTCCATTTGAATTTGTACACCTTCTATTCCAGCTCCAACAGCAGCCCTAACGATATCTCGACCTATTAATACAGATTCAGCACCGAGGGCGAGCGCTTTTAAAATATCGTATCCAGTTCGAAATCCCCCGTCTACAATTATTCGAATTTTGCCCTCAAGTTCAGCAACAATTTCTGGAAGTACTTCAACAGTTCCAGGAGTATGATCTAAAACTCTACCCCCATGATTAGAGACTACTATTGCAGCTGCTCCTGCATCTTTTGCGTCAAGGGCATCCTCTACACACATAATTCCCTTTACAACTACGGGTAATTTTGTTGATGATACTAACTCTTTAAGATCGTCAAGATTTTTTTTATAAACAGGTTTATTATGATTAGACATAGCGTAGGAACCACACCCATCTATATCAACACCAACAGCCACGCTATTCGCTTTTTCAGCCTTTTTAAAGAATTCAATGATTGATTCTTGTTCTCTTGGTTTCACGATTTTAACTCCAAATCCCCCAGCTTCAGCAATTGCATCAATTCCATATGAGTTTTCAAGTGAATAGGTATAGGTATCGCCTCGCCAGCCTAATGTTCCGACTGCTTTACAACCGAGAACTACTGAACGGCAGAACTCTTTTTCTGAAATAACTTTTTCTCCACCAAAACTATTTACTCCCGAAACACTCGCTCCCATTACAGGCATTGAAAGTTCTTTGCCGAAAAAGTCATATTTAGTATCTGCCTTAGAATGATCTCCGATGAGTCTCATTTTCAGTTTTAATTTCTTTAAAGCTAGAATATTGTTGTTAAAAGAAGCCCCGCTCCCAATTCCACCAAATCCAAGTGGTCTTCCGTAGCTTTGGCCTTGACAAATTCGCATTGAATCTCCATCGCATATTTTATATACTCCACACACTCCCATGAGTTTCTTCTTAGCTTCCTCTCGAACTTCAGTTAATGTCAATTTTTCTAATGCCATTTTATCACATCTATATTTTCCTAAACCATGTTTTTTGGGTCTAAAAGTTCATCTAAATGATCAATTTTTAAACCCATTTCTTTTATTACTACTTTGCACGATTTGCCCTCCTTATAAGCCCGTTGGGCAATCTCAGAACATTTATCGTAGCCTAATATAGGTGTTAGGTTAGTAACAAGCATTAACATCTGCTCTAAGCTTGAATCGATTTGTTCCGTGTTTGCTTTTAAGTCTACTAAACAATTGACAATAAAAGAATTAATTCCACCAATTAAAATGTCAATCGATTCAAGAACATTTACGATCATTAATGGTTTACTTACATTTAAATCCAAAACGCTTCCATACATTTCACCACTTGTAACGACTGAATCGTTGCCAATCACTTGAAGACACACTTGAATTAACGCTTCAGATTGAGTAGGGTTGATTTTCCCAGGCATAATGGACGATCCTGGTTCGTTTTGCGGTAAGATTAACTCCGAAAGACCAGCTCTAGGACCACTACCCATCCAACGAATATCATTTGCCATTTTCAAGAGCGATAATGCTAAAAGCTTTAAACTACTGCTAGCGTAAGCTATAGTATTGTGTGAAGATATTCCCTCTGCTTTTACTGGATTGATTTTTATGGATAGCGAAGTTATCTTTGAAAGATGGGATACTGCGAGTCTGTCAAAATCCTCATGAGCGTTTAATCCAGTTCCTAAGGCAGTACCTCCTATTGGAATGTAGAACAACTCATCCAATACCTTATTTAATCGCTCAATATTAGTTTCAATTTGGTTTTTGTACACTTTAAACTCTAGCGATAGTGGTATTGGGACAGCATCCTGTAAATGAGTTCTTCCAACTTTGATAATATCTTCGAATTCTTCTATTTTAGCCGTAAGAATATCTTTTAATCTATTTAATACTGGTAATAATTTCTTGATCATGTGTGCGGTAGATACATGCATCGTACTTGGGATGACATCATTAGATGACTGGCTTTTATTTACATGATCGTTTGGATGAATAGGATACTTTTTACCCATAGGATGTCCTAGGATTTGAGATGCCCTGTTAGCTAATACCTCGTTCATGTTCATGTTTGTTTGAGTCCCGCTTCCAGTTTGATAGATATCGATTGGAAATTGATCCAAGTGTTTATCTTCTACTAAAATCTCGTTAACGGCTCGTAGGATAGCATCTCCAGTTTCTTTATCGATTAATTCCAACTCAATATTTGCTAATAGACATGCTTTTTTAACCTGCGCTAGCGATATGATAAATATCTTAGGGAATTTCTTTCCACTTATTTGGAAGTTTTGCAATGCTCTCTGGGTATTAATGCCCCAAAGTACATTGCTGGGTACTTCCATTTCGCCCAAAACATCTTTTTCTACGCGATAATTCAAAATTTAAAACGACCATAATTTGTTTTAGTATAAGGTTATTAGAAACGGATTAATAAAAAAAGTTTATACTAATAGACAATAAGTTTGATTATTTTCTTATTTTTAGATAGCGATTGTTGATTTGTTAAGGATTTTATAATATATATACTTAAAATTTATTTTTACTTAATACCGATTATATCAGAAGTATAAATTTTTTATTGTGGTAAATTTGGCAAAATATAGATGTTCTGTGTGTAATTATATTTACAATGAAAAAACTGAAGGAAAAGGATTTAATGGCTTACCAGATTCTTGGACTTGTCCTGTATGTGGCGCACCTAAATCTGCTTTTGTCGCTGAAGACGTGAGTAAAGATGATGAACATATCGAGACGAACGTTGCAGAAAAAATTATTGAACAACTAGTAGCGTTTGGAGTTAAACATGTTTATGGAATACCTGGAGATTCTAACCTACCTCTTCTTAATGCTATAAGGAAAAACGAAAATATCGATTTTATTTTAACTCGACACGAAGAGACAGCGGCATTTATGGCTTCTGCTCACGGAAAAATAACAGGTAATTTAGGTGTTTGTATGTCTATTGCTGGTCCTGGTGCAACAAATTTAATAACTGGATTGATGGATGCGGCTACTGATAGAAGCCCTGTATTGGCACTTGTAGGGCAAATACCTGAAGTTTATCTTGGAAGCGAAGCATTTCAAGAAATATCTCAAATCGCATTATTTCGCCCTTTCGCTGAATATGCTGAAACTGTAGCTAGAGCAAATCAAGCTATGAAGTTAACCATGATGGCAGCAAAATATGCGCTTAAGAAACCGGGATTATCTGTATTGAGCTGTCCAACAGATGTACTAGCTGATAAATTGGACGATTCCATTATTGACCCTGGCAAGAGGATTTTTAGCAGTGAATCAGTTTCAGCTGACCAAGAAATTCAAAAAGCTGCCGATTTGATTAACAGGTGTAATAAACCAGTCATTTTCGGAGGATGGGGTTCCCGATTTTCAGGAGACCTGCTTATGGAGTTATCTAGAAAACTTAAAGCCCCTATAGCAACTACTTCTCGAGCTAAAGGTGTAGTTTATGAAACATATCAATATTCCTTAGGAGTATTAGGTTCAATCGGAACTAAATACGCTGCCAAGGCTATCAGAGATTGCGATTTAATAATTATCATTGGTTCCGGTTTTAGGCAGGCGAATCTAGTGTCACCTGGCGTAAAATTTGTGCAGATTGACAAGGATCCAACCAGAATCGGAAAAACTTTTGATGTTCATGTTGGATTGGTTGGAGATGGGCATCGAATATTAGAAAAAATAGTACCTTTAATCGATGAAAAAGAAGAAAATGAAGAATTTTTATCCCAAGTCTTTGATATGAAACTTCGACATATGGAGGAATTAGAAAAGGAATCGAAGGATCTTTCTGTTCCTATAAACCCCGGATTTGTGATACAAGCCTTAAGAAGACATTTAGATACTAACGCGATTATAACCGTAGATGTAGGAGACCATACATATTGGTTCTACAAGAAGTTCCTTTGTGAAGGGCATAAACCTTACTTAAACGCGAATATGGCATCTATGGGCTTCGCCTTGCCAGCAGCTCTAGCTGCAAAGCTAGATTTTCCCGATAGACAAGTAGTTTGTGTTGCGGGAGACGGCGGTTTTGGTATGTTAATGGCTGATTTCACCACTGCTGTAAGAGAAAAATTAAACATCGTTGCTATAGTGTTTAACGATCGCGTATTGAAGAACATTAAAAAGGAATTAGTACGCGATGGTTACCCAATATTTGGTGTTGAGTTTCCTAACCCAAATTTTGCCCAGTTTGCAGAATCCTGTGGTGGATTTGGAATAAGAGTTGATACACCAGATAAACTGGACGAAGCACTGCAAAACGCTATACGCTCTGGGAAACCTTCTATTGTAGAAATAATCGTTGATCCTGATAAAACAGCTGCGTCGACAAAAAAAATAGATTAGTAATTTGTTATACAATTATGGGTTTAAATTCTCTCTCGATGGAGATAGTTTTTATTTTCTTGGAATTTTCCAGTTATTAATGATGTCTTCTCTAGCTTTTTTCCCTAAAACAGGATCAGTATACAATTCAATAAATTTTTGGTTTGTTTTCCCAGGGATAAACACCACCTCATCACTTTGAACTGCTCTTAACGAAAGTTTGACAACTTCATCCGCAGTCATCCATACTTCATCAGGTATTAAAGAGGGATTAAATTTTTTCATATATTCCCCTTTAAAAATTTCTGTCCGTGTATATCCAGGACAAAGAGCCTGAATCTTAACTTTTGTATTGTGTAGTTCACTCTGTAATACTTCAGAAAACTTATTTAAAAAACTCTTGGTCGCGCAATACATGACACCTTGAGGTCTAACCGTAAAGGCTGCCATTGAAGAGACATTAATAATTACTCCACGGTTTCGTTTGATCATACTTGGTAGTGCAGCTCTACTTAAATATGCGGGAGCGATGTTATGTACAAACATCATATTGTTGATAGCATCTATAGGAAGGTTTTCAAAATAACCTCTAGAACCAAATCCTGCATTATTAACTAGAACATTGAGGTCATTTAACCCTTTTATTTTCTCTACAACAGATTTTATATCTTCTATGTTAGATAAATCTGCGACTAACACGGTTGCTTGAGTAGATGATTCATGTTCTAGTTCTTTAACCAGAGCTTCCAGTCTTTCTCTTCTCCTTGCTACTAGAATTAAATTAAATCCTTGAATTGAAAGCGATCGAGCATAAGAAGCTCCAATTCCACTTGAGGCTCCTGTAATCAACGCTACACCAGGATTATCCCAGTCCATAAAATTTTGTATTTGACTCATCGTAAATTATCTTAATTAGAATTTGAGTTATTTTATATAAGTTAAATCTTCAATTTAAATAGAAAAGAAATAGATATTTTTATTATTCACTAACCCAATTGTCTCGAACATCCTTAATTGCAGTTCCTGGCATTACTCCTTTAGGACACACCCTATTGCAGACAAAAAATTTTTCACATGCAGGGACTGCATTGTTTTGCAAAACGCGTGATAAAATTTGATCCTGTTTTTCGGTGTCGACTCTAGAATCTCTTATAAATCTGTCTGCTTTTGCTAACTGAGCGGGACCTAAATACTCAGGATTCTTAGCGTTAACAGGACACATCCAACAAATTCCACACAGTATGCAATATACCAGCCTTTCTATTACCTTCATTTGTTTTGGCGATTGGGTCGATTCTGGAGCGATATCGTTCCATTTTCGAGTAAAATAAGGTTCAACTTCATTATAGAATTTCCAGAATGGTTCCATATCAACCACGAGATCTTTAATAACCCTCATATTAGGTAGTGGTTCGATTAATATCTCGTTTTCCTGATCCCAATCAGACATATCTCCAAACACAACTTCTGGCAGGTTAATAGGATTTTTAGTAGTTTTAACCGTTGATACTTGGGTTCTACAAGCCAACATAGGAACTTTATCAATCGTCATTCCGCAGCTACCGCAAATTGCACCTCTACAAGCATAACGGAAAGCGAAGGTAGAGTCGTGATAATCTTGTATGTAAAAAAGAGCATCTAATATACTCATACCCTTTGAAATGGGTATCTCATATCTTTCGTATCGAACAGATCCATTTCCTAATTTTCTATATACCAAAAATTTTTGCTTCTCACTCACTTTTAACAGCCTCTTTTAGTATTTCCTCTCTTTTACTTCAAAAATTCCTAATACTACTGGTTTAGTTTTCAAATCTAAGCCATCTCTTACGCGATATATCATTGAATGGTTAAGAAAATTTTCGTCGTCACGAGAATCGTAATCCCAGCGATAATGACCACCCCTACTTTCTTTTCGCCATAGAGCCGCATATGCAGTAGCTTCCGCTATATCTAAAAGACTTCGGAGTTCTAGATTTCGAAGTAATCCATAATTAAATTTTCGATCTTCGGTTGAAACTTGAACCTTTAGAAAATCTCGTTGTAAACCAACAAGAATATCGTATGCTTTTGATAGATCATCGTGAGTCCTAAAAACTCCGACATTTTTGTTCATAGTCTCGCCCATAACATCTTTTATTTCTATCGGTCTTTTTCCAGTATTGTTATCCCAACTTTTTAGAAGTTGTTCGACATTTTCTAGAACACTATCTTCAGCTCTTTTTACATCGCTCAAGGATGGTTTGTTAGGTAAACCAATTTCTAATAGCTTTCTTCCAAGATATCGTCCAAAGACAGCTGTTTCCAGAAGCGAGTTTCCCCCCAAACGATTAGCACCATGCACAGAAAGACAAGAACACTCACCAATTGTATATAAACCTAGAAGATCTGTTTCTCCGTATATGCCCTTATATTTTGTCCCGATCCCACCCATACTATAGTGTTGGCCAGGCTGGACAGGTATGGGTTCTTCAATGGGATCCACTCCAGCAAAGAAAATAGATATGTCTCTTATCCCCGGCAATCTTTCCTTTATGCGATCAGCACCCAGATGAGTAAGGTCCAAATGTACGTACGCATTTTCAAAACCTCTTCCCTCAAGAACTTCAATATCATTAGCTCTTGCAACTATATCTCTTGGGGCAAGTTCCATTGATTTTGGAGCAGTATTCGCCATGAATCGTTCTCCTTCTGTATTAAACAAATACCCACCTTCCCCACGCGCACCTTCAGTAATTAAAATATTCGTTCCATAGAGCGTAGTTGGGTGAAATTGTACGAATTCAACGTCCTGCATGGGAACTCCCGCACGAAACGCCGCACCTACACCATCCCCCGTATTAATCAAGGCATTTGTAGAATGTTTAAAAATCCTACCGAATCCTCCTGTCGCTAGTATGACGTAAGAAGCTCGAAAAATCACGAATTCACCATTTGTTATATCCAATGTAATTACTCCCGCGATTATTTCGTTGACGACTATTAAATCGATTAAAAAATATTCATCAAAAAACTCTACACCATTTCTTATGCTCTGTTCATTTAAAGTATGGAGTAAAGCGTGTCCTGTACGGTCTCCTGCGTAGCAGGTTCGAGGGAATCCTGCTCCACCAAAGGGACGTTGAGCAATTAACCCAGATTCCAATCTAGAAAATGGGGCTCCCATACTTTCAAACTCAACAACGATTTTAGGAGCCTCTTTACACATGAACATCACCACATCTTGATCGGCGAGATAATCAGAACCCTTTATGGTGTCAAATGCATGTCCTTTTGGTGTATCATTTTTACTTTCTGCTAAATTACCCAACGCAGCATTAATTCCTCCTTGAGCTGCTCCTGAATGGCTTCGGACAGGATAGACCTTACTAATAACTGCGGTGCTCCATTTATCCGATAGCTCCAAGCCGGCTCTCAAACCCGATAAACCGGCTCCTACAACAACAACATCAAATTCTTCGATTCTCATTAAAATGTAATATTCTTATATTGATTAAAAAGATTTTACTAATAATCTATAAAAAAATACGCTTAGGAAGTGAGTTTGTATTGAATAACAAGTAAAATTAGTAAGAAATATTGATATTTATCAAATTAGTAAATTAAACTAACCTGTGAGACGATCAACAAGTAGGCTTTTAAATCCTTGGAGGTCTTTCCAGGAAGTTGCACAACGTACCAAATTTCCTTTATCACTAATTTGAGTTAAACCGCGATCAGTGATCTCAATTTTTAATTCTTCAATGTTAAGCAATTCTTCAGAAAAACCGAGGTAAATAGCAACGGTATCAAATAGGATCGAAGTTTCATTTTTTTTAGTCAATATTAATTTAGGGATGATTTTTTTTTTCCAAATCGCTAAATTTTCTTTGATTGATCTAACTATTAAATTGTTGCACTTCATAATACGCTCTAGATGATCCCCTTTTAGCACAATATTTCCACATGTATCTAATGGAGTAATAGTTTTCTCCCAAGGCGCTTGGAAAACTTCTCTACATGCTGTTATATTCCTTTTCACATTAAACTCAGGTTGAGGTGAATTTGAGCCCCGTTCTCCAATGCGAATACTTCCATGCATTCCAACGAAACGAGAATTCTTAGTAATATATGGATTCATTTTAAGTGCTTCTGCCACATTTCCTAAAGGTCCAATAGCGATGATAGTTAATGGTTCATGAGAGTCCATTATCGTTGAACATAAAACTTCTATACCGTCTTTGTGAACCGTTCCGGGATATTTTGACATTTCAAAATCTTTAATCCAAGGATACAACCAACCTTTTTCACGATTTTCTTGAGGCC
>Ga0209978_10000424_pt1 | contig 15849 bp, 13 predicted proteins | sample BentaG_FD_182805 | JGI IMG/M metagenome (GOLD analysis project Ga0209978, IMG submission 182805) | Deep subsurface microbial communities from South Atlantic Ocean to uncover new lineages of life (NeLLi) - Benguela_00093 metaG (SPAdes)... | ecosystem: Environmental > Aquatic > Marine > Oceanic >... | reverse complement strand
TGATTCCTTCCAGCATTGATAATCGTTTAAACGCTTCCAGCGTTTCATTATCCGTTGCTTCCCCTACTCTTAAACGATCTAATTCCTTTAAATAACAATGTTCGGGACCGACACCGGGATAATCTAACCCTGCGCTTATAGAATGAGTTTGTATTATATTTCCATATTCGTTTTGTAAGAGATATTGCATCGCTCCATGTAAAACACCTTTCCTCCCTAAACCTAAGGCTAATGAATGTTTATCAGTATCCTTGCCCTCTCCTGCTGCTTCGACGCCTATTAACTTGACTCCATCATCGTTGATAAAATCATAAAAAGCACCTATAGCATTACTTCCACCGCCTATACAAGCGAGTATTGCATTAGGGACCCTTCCTTCGAGTTCTAATACCTGCTCTCGGATTTCTTTTCCTATGACTCTTTGAAATTCTCGGACAATTAAGGGATATGGATGTGGTCCAACTACACTTCCCATTAAATAGTGATACTCTTGTAGATTTGCTATCCAATATCTAAGCCCTTCATTCACGGCGTCTTTCAAAGTTCTTGATCCTGATTTAACTGGAACCACTTCGGCTCCGAGGAGTTGCATTCTATAGACATTATAAGCTTGTCTTTTTATGTCAATTTCACCCATGAATACTTTAGTAGGCATTCCAAAATAAGCTCCTGCTATGGCTGTTGCAAATCCATGCTGCCCTGCACCTGTTTCGGCAACAAGTTTCGTTTTTCCCATCTTTTTAGCGAGAAGGGCTTGTCCCATGACATTATTTATTTTATGAGCGCCGCCATGATTTAGATCTTCTCTCTTTAAATAAACCTTGCATCCAATATAATCGCTGTATCTTTCAGCGTGATATAGAGGTGTTGGCCTACCGCTATAATATTTGAGTATTTGGTTAAATTCCTTAATAAAACGCTCATCTAAGATATATTTTTCAAATGCCTCTGAGAGTTCATTGAGTGCTGGCATTAAAATTTCAGGGGCAAACATGCCACCAAATTCGCCAAATTTTCCCAACTCATCTGGATGCTTTCCTATATAATCCATTTTTATTTATTCTCTTACATTTTTTCAATTTTTTTTAATTTTGTCTAAAAATTCTTTAATTTTTGAAGGATTCTTAACTCCTTTTTCAGATTCTAAGGAACTGCTAGCATCAATTCCATAGGGTTTTAAATCATCTAAAATTTTTTCTACATTCTCAACATTAATTCCGCCAGCAATTATTACTCTTGCTCCGGTAGTTTTTTCCAAAACATCTTTCACGAGTTCGAGGTCTAATTCATTTCCGTGGCCCTCGCTATTATCAATCAAGAAAGCAAAAAATTGACTCTTAAAATCATATATCTGTTCTATAACAAACTGCTTATTGGTGTGATTAACTTTTAATACCAATATTATCTTATTTTTATACTCACTTGAAAGTATATTTAACTCTTGCACATCAAAATCAATGTGGACTTGAAAATATGATGCTGGAATATCATTCATTATCTCTTTTAATTCAAGAATACTTGCGGGTTTAAGGACTACTACGGTTAAAATCTTGTTTCCAATTTCCGTTAATAGATCTTTTAATTCCGAAGTTTGCAAATTTCTTGAAGATGTGGGGACTTTATATATAAATCCTACTGCGCTTGCACCATTGTCAATGCAGAGTTGCACGTGGTCATATCGCTTTAACCCACAAATTTTAACGTATTCCATTACTTTAATCCCCTTAGTTCATGGATTTTTTCCTTGATATTTTTAGATTGCATTATGGACGAACCTATTAAAAAAGCATCAGCACCATAAGGTTGGATAAATTTAATGTCCTCCAAGGTATTAATTCCACTTTCGCTTACGACTTGAATTTTATCACCAAATTCTTGTTTTAATTCTGGCACGATTTGCTTTGAAGTAATCAAATTGATCTTTAGAGTTTTCAGGTTACGATTATTTACTCCGATTAATTTTGGATTAAGTCCAATATCGAATAAATGTCGAATATCCCGCATTTCTTCAATTTCATGGATTTCTATTAAAGGTTCTAAGCCGTATTCCATAGCTAAACAATACTCATTCTCAAGAATACAAATTGAATTTATTATCAAAATATTTGTGGCACCTACATCTGCAGCAATCTTGTATTGAATCGGATCAACCACAAAATCTTTCATTAAGCAAGGTAATTTAGTGTTCGATACGGCTAACTCTAGGTTTTCGTAAGATCCACTAAAGTAATTTGGTTCTGTTAAAACACTTAATCCAATCACTCCAGAACTTTCCATTTCATTAACAATGGTTTTTACATCAATATCTATTCTAATGTTACCTAAACTTGGAGAAGCGGGTTTAATTTCGGAAATTATAGAAATATCTTGATTACTTTTGATGGATTCACTTAATATTTTTCTATCATCTCTAAAGGATTTTCCATCAATATTTTTCATATAATCGATATCTTTTACTAAAGATCTTTTTCGCTGTTCTACTATTTCTTTTATTTTATCCGATATCATTTTATTCAATTTTATCATTTATAATAGAATATTTAATTTGTTAATATCTCCGCCAGAAACCTCAATCAAGTTCCTAAGCTTTTTTAAAGCATTTCCAGATTCTACAGAATTTCGTGCAATTGATACGCATTCTTGAAGATCGGTAGCTTTATTTACACTTTTAAGAGCTAAAGCAGCATTCATCAACACAGTGTTAAATTTTGCGCCGTTTCCTTTATTTGTTAAAATTCTTGTAGTTATTTTTAAATTCTCTTCTAAATTACCCGATAATATGTCTTCGACATCGCATATTGGAAGATTAAAGTCCTCGTTTGTAATGGCGTAACTCTCAATTTTTCCATTATTGAGTTCCGTGATATAATTTATACCTACTGGTGCTATTTCGTCAATACCACAAGAGTTATAAACAGTAAACACATGTTTTGCCTCTAAGCCTTTCAAGACATTAGCCATGACAGGCACCATGTCTTTCTGAAATACGCCTAAAACGTGGCATTTTGCACTTGCGGGGTTAGTTAATGGTCCAAGGATGTTAAAAACAGTTCTAATTTTTAGTGCCTTCCTTGTAGGCATAGCGTATTTCATTGCGGGATGGAAAAGAGGTGCAAACATGAACCCAAAACCTACTTTTTCGATGCAATTCTTTACTTCTTCTGGAGACAAATCAATTTTAACACCAAAGCCTTCTAAGATGTCAGCACTTCCGCACTTGCTAGTTACGGCTCTATTTCCATGCTTAGCAACGGGAACTCCAGCCCCCGCTACCACTAAGGCAGATATCGTGCTAATATTGAAAGTCTTAATTTTATCACCCCCTGTTCCGCAAGTATCTAATAATTCCCCCTCAACTTGAGGTTTAATTCGATACGCAAATTCCCTCATTATTCTCGCAAAACCTGTGATTTCTTCGATAGACTCGCCTTTCATATTCATGGCTGCAAGAAATGCTCCTAACTGAGAATCTTGCACTTTTCCATTCATTATTTCTCTCATAATGCACTCTGATTCGTCAATAGATAAGCTAACTTTTTGAATAATTTTCTGTAATCCTTGAATTATCTTTTCTTCAGTCATTTTCATCAATATATTTAATTAATCAATTTTATTTTATTTCTCAAAGCCGATGTGAAACATTACGATATTGGATTTCAATATAATTAATGCACATTTAGAAAATAATTTAAAATTCTTAAGTTATTTTTAAGCATTTTAAAAAACAAGAGCTATAAAATATGATTTTACCAATAAAAGATTGCTTCTAGGCAAACCAAGGCCACTGCCAACGCCAAGCAAGAATTTTTCTAGTTGCCATTTTTCAAATCATATTTTAAATCTTATTAAACAACTAAGGAATGATGCTATATATATATTTTTTTTCAAAATAAAAAAATAATTATTTTTTTGTTTTTTATGGATTAAAAAGAAGAATTAACCGGGATAATCATTTTTGGATCCCATCAGAGTGGTTGTTTCTTCGATCCATTGAGAGAGGTCTTTATCAATTCGACAAAAGGTAACAATTGTGTCTAAATCCTTAAGTTTATTAAATGAACATTCTACGATCACATCCCAGGCACCATAAAGTGGAGTGGCGTAGGTAATCTTCCAATCTTCTTTTAGTTCTGTTGACTTCAAATCAATCAGCTTATCTACAACCTTCCATTCAGTACCGATTGCTTTTAATCTTATTAATATGTATCCTCGATAATACATTTTCATTTATCACTTCTTTTTTTATTTTTTAACAATTTTATTTTTTCCTCATATACTCATAATTTAATTTTATTGCTTGAGAATTATTTTTTAACTTTTCTAATGCATTAATTGTATTTTTTACTTGAAATCCGATCTCACTTTGCATACCCCATAATGGTATAAACCCATAACTATATTTTTGGTTAAAAGTGCTGTTTGTGTCGTAAGTTACCAAATTTAAATTATATAATCCATAAGGGGATTCTCTTGAAACAACACTAACATTCCCTTTAAATAATTTCAATTTTACATTACCAGTTACTTTTTGATTAACGACATTAATAAAAGATTCTAAGGCGTCTCTTAGTGGGTCAACCCATAAACCATCATAAATCAATTCCGTCCATCTTTGATCCACTATAGTTTTAAATGAATTTTCATGTTTAGTACACACATATTTTTCAAGATCCTTATGTGCTTTAATTAAAATTAGAGCGGCTGGAATTTCATATACCTCTCGCGATTTTAATCCAATAGCTCGATCTTCCATATGGTTGACTCTTCCTATTCCATGTTTACAACCAATATTATGCAAATCTCTGATTAATTCAACATTATTGATCGCTACTCCATTTAAACCAACTGGTACTCCTTTTTCAAAATCAATTTGGATATATTCAGGCGTATCTGGAGCATCTTCTGGTGATGTTGTCCACGCATTACTATCTTCCGGTGGTTCAATTTCAGGATGTTCTAAGATATCACATTCTGCACTCCTTCCAAACAGATTCTCATCGATGCTATATTTTTTGTTTTGCTTTTTAATCGAAATTCCATGGTGCTGGGCATATTTAATCTCTTCATCTCTTCCCATGTTCCATTCAATTAAAGGTTGTAATATTTCTATATTAGGAGCATAAGCTCTTATTGTCACATTAAACCTTATCTGATCGTTTCCTTTACCTGTGCATCCATGAGCTATTACTTCAATTTTCTCTTGTTTAGCAATTTTTAGTGCTTCAATAGCTATTAGCGGTCTTCCTATTGCCGTACTTAGAGGATAAATTCCTTGGTATAAACCGTTAGCTTTAACAGTTGGAAAGACATATTCATTTACAAATTTATCTTTTAAATCAATTGTGTAATGTTTAACAACACCTAAATTAAATGCCTTTTCTTCAATTTCGTCAAATCTGGAAGGATCGGAAAATTCTTGACCGAGATCTGCGGTAAAAGTGTAAATTTTTGCGTTATACTTCTGTTGTAACCACTTTATCATACAGGAAGTATCCAATCCGCCAGAATACAATAATAATATTTTATCATATTCTTCTTTTTTAGGTCCTAATCGACTCATATTTACTTCACTTTTTCTCAATTTTTAAATATTCTTTTAAAAAATCATTTTTTAAGCAGGGAACATTGGAATTGATTTCAATCCCATATTCTCTTCTAAGCTAAACATTAAATTCATATTTTGAACAGCCTGTCCTGCTGCCCCCTTAACTAAATTATCAATTGCTCCTATGATGATTATTTTACCACCATTTTTATTTAATGTAAATCCTATATCACAATAATTAGATCCCTTAACCCATTTTGTTTCAGGAAATACACCTTTCTCTGTCAGACGAATAAAAAATTCATTCTGATAATATTTTTCATACAAATGTTCAATTTCATCATAACTAAATGGTTTGTTGAGGTTTCCATAACAAGTACATAAAATACCTCGATTCATTGGTATAAGATGTGGTGTGAAAGTTACTGAAATCCCAGTTCCATAGAATTCACTTAATTGTTGTTCAATTTCTGGTGTATGTCGATGAGAAGTTACATTGTAAGCTTTTATCGATTCGTTACATTCAGTGAAGTGTGTTGTAAGATTTAAGGAACGGCCTGCTCCTGAGACTCCTGATTTTGCATCAATAATTATACTATCCGCCTCTAAAATTCCTTCCTTGATAAGAGGTAATAGACACAGTAAAGCACATGTCGGATAACATCCCGGATTAGCAATTAATCTTGAATTAATTATTTGATCTCTATTCCATTCACTAAGCCCATAAATACTTTGACTCAGCAAATCTTTATTACCGTGTTTAATCTTATACCACTCTTCATATTCTACTTCAGATTTTAATCGAAAATCAGCACTAAGATCGACAATTTTAGCATTTTCCAAAATGGAATCTGATAATAATTTAGAAGTAACTCCATGAGGTAATGATAAAAAAATTACATCTAAGTGGTTTGAAATTGCGTCGAGTTCATTCTCTTCACATTTCATTTCGCAGATTTTGTTAAAATTTCCATAAATTGAATTATATTCTTGATTATTATGTTTATTAGAGGTCAATACTTTAATCTCTACTTCAGGATGGTGATATAGGATTCTTACTAACTCTTGTCCTGCATAACCCGTCGCTCCTAATATTCCTGCTTTAATCATTATCTTAAGCCTCTATTTTTTTTGAAACTGCTGTAATACCCCATTCAAGATATCTATACCTTCATCAATCTCCTTTTTTCCAATAATGAGCGGCGGAACAAATCTTAGTACATTTTCTCCAGCACCTAACAACAGCAGATTTTTTTCCATACATTCTTTAACAATATTTTTCACTGTGCAATTAAATTCAATACCGAGCATTAAACCATGTCCCCTTACATCTATTATCATTTCATATTTTTCTTGTAATTCTAATAATTTTGTTTTAAGATGAGCTCCTACCTGCTTTACATTTTCAAGAACTCCTTCATTTAATAACTTCTTTAGAACTACTTTACCTGCAGTACATGCCAAAGGATTACCACCAAAAGTAGATGCGTGATCACCCGGTTGCAAAGCATCAGCCTTACTCTGAGTAGCCAACATTGCTCCAATTGGGAAACCCCCTCCTAAACCTTTAGCTAATGTTATTACATCTGGTTTTACATCAAATAACTGGTAAGCAAAAAGTTCACCTGTCCTTCCTATTCCACATTGAACTTCATCAAATACAAGGACAATATCATTTTTATCACATAGAGATCGAACTTTTTCTAAATAAATTTTCTCAGCAGGATGAATTCCACCCTCTCCTTGTATAGGTTCAATAATAATTGCACATGTATTTTGATTGACGGTTTTTTCTAACTCTTTAAAGTTATTAAAATCCACGTAGGAAAATCCAGGCAATAAAGGATTGTATCCTTTTTGATATTTAGTTTGTCCCGTTGCAGTAACAGTCGCCATTGTTCTTCCGTGGAAGGATTTTTTCATGGTGATGATCTCATAACAATTTTCTCCATGAAATTTCTTTCCATATTTTTTACTTAACTTTATTGCCGCTTCTACCGCTTCTGCTCCGCTATTACAATAAAAAATTTTATCAAAACAACTGTTATTAACCAAACTTTCACCTAATTCAATTGAGGGGGGCATCCAATATAGATTTGAACAATGCTGCAATTTTGCCAATTGAGTAGATAACTCTTTCACATAATCACTATCATTATAACCAAGTGCGTTTACAGCTATACCCGCTACAAAATCTAGATATTTTTTTCCATCACTATCCCAAAGATGTACTCCATTACCCTTTTCCAAAACAATAGGGAACTGGCTATAGGTGTTCATTATAACTTTAGTACCCCTTTCAATCCATTCATTCGTCATTATTCTCTTCTCTTTTTAATTTACATTGTATTTTTGATCTTATTTTACAAACATTGTACCTATACCGTGAGGTGTAAAAATTTCAAGTAATAAACTATGTTCTACACGACCATCTATTATGTGGACTGTATTCACACCATTTCTTATCGCTTCTACACAACATTTTACTTTAGGAATCATGCCGTTAGTAATAATCCCGTCCTCTATATAAGATAAAGCTTGATCCACATTCATCTCTGAAATTAGCGTGGTATGATCGTTCATATTACTAAGTACTCCAGAAACATCCGTTAGGAAGACTAATTTTTCAGCATTTATTGCTTTTGAAATTGCAGAGGCTACATCATCAGCATTGATATTATACGTGTTGCCTAAATTATCCTTACCAATAGGAGCAATCACAGGAATTATGGAATTTTTTATTATTTCTTTTAACAGGCTAATTTTTACGTTTATCACCTCACCAACAAAACCTAAGTCTTTTCCGCTTACAATTTTCTTCTTAGCCTCCAATAAATTCCCATCTTTTCCACATAATCCTAAGGCATCTACACCTTGAAGTTGAATATCGTTAACAATCCCTTTATTAACATTACCTGCTAATACCATCTCTACAACTTCCATGGTTTCCTCATCAGTAACTCTAAGTCCATTGAAAAATTCTGGTTCGATATTTAGTTTTTTTAACATTTTGTTTATAGAGTGTCCACCTCCGTGTACTATTATAACATTGATACCAACAAGATTCATGAAAGCTATGTCCTCAACAAAAGTCTTCTTTAACTCATCGTTTTTCATCGCACTCCCTCCGTATTTTATTATCACTGTTTTTCCAGAAAATTTTTTAATAAATTGGAGTGCCTCAACTAAAATTTTAACTTGTTTTGTTTTTTCAATAATAATGAAAACCTCTTTATGATCTGTAATCTCCATTAATTCGTACATATTCGTAGCTTAAATCACAGCCCCAAGCAGTTGCTTCACCAGCACCCTCTTTCAAAACTAATTCAACGGTTATTTCATTTTCTTTTAGAATTTTTAACGCTAAATCTTCATCAAATTGTAGAGGTGTCCCATCTTGCATGAGCATAATTGAACGAGAGCCGTTATGAAATTTTATTGAAACTCCTGTAGGATCAAAATCAGCTCCAGAATATCCCATAGCGGCTAGAATTCTACCCCAATTAGCATCTTCCCCAAAAAATGCGGTTTTTACTAAATTTGAAGTAATAACTGATTTGCTCAAGAGTCTAGCATCATTTTTTGATGCAGCACCCAATACTTTTACTGCAATAAATTTTTTAGCACCTTCTCCATCCTTTACAATTTCATGGGCTAAGAAGAGATTGACTAAATGAAGAGCTTTCTTAAATAAGAAATATTCCTCATTTTCTTCCTTAATTTCGGAATTTCCCCCAAGTCCATTAGCTAAAAGAACTACCATATCGTTTGTACTTGTATCACCATCTACGGAGATCATATTATATGAATCATCAACACTATTTTTCAGAGCTTTACTTAATAAATCTCTTGAAATGCTAATATCCGTAGTAATGAAAGAAAGCATAGTTGCCATGTTGGGATGAATCATACCCGAACCTTTAGCTATACCTCCAATTCTAATTTTCTTACCATCGATAGAAAATTCAACTGAAATTTGTTTTGGAGATGTGTCGGTAGTCATAATTGCTTCAGCAGCCAATTTCGCATCTGAGGTGGTATTTCCCAATTTTTCATACGTGTTATTAATGCCAGAAATGATAATATCAATCGGGAGTGGAACCCCAATTATCCCTGTCGATGCTACAAGAACTTGATTTTTATCCACCCCTAAACAAGATGCTAACTCACTTGCCATAACTTCCGTATGTTTAGCCCCAATATCTCCTGTACAAGCATTCGCATTTCCGCTATTAACAACGATTGCCCTTACTCCGTTTGGATTTTGAATAAGGTTCTGATTCCACAAAATCGAAGATGCTTTAACAACATTCGATGTGAATACACCAACTGCCTTAGCCGGAGCCTCACTAAATATTAATGCTAAATCTTTTTTGCATTCTTTAATTCCAATATGGCTACCAGTAGCACGATATCCTTTTGGACTTGTAATACTTCCACTTATTTTCTTTATTCCAGCGTTATTTACTTCCATTTCTTTATACTCTTTATAGTTTTTATTTTAATATCCTTTTATAAAAAAATAATAAATTAGAAGAAGTGAAGAAAGAAGAATATCTCTCCAATTCTTATTATTATTCTAGAATTAAAGCCGGAGCCGTGCCGGTCTGGGATTGTGCGGTGCTTTTGGAAACTGTATACTTACAATTTCATTTTTCAAATGAGGATCAAGTGAGATCAACTTTCATAACACCAACGCAATATTATTATTAATATATGGAAGTGAGGCTATATAAATTAAATGATTTTTAATCCTTCTATTATTCTAACGGACACGAGTTAAAAAGGGGTTTTCATATTTTAATAAAAAATTTTAGGCAGTCATTTAGAGTGAGAGTATATTTTCAATTGTTTTTCGCCTAAGAGCATTAACATTCCTTATCATTTCTAATCTTTCTAAAAACAATTTGTGTAATGATTCTTTATTTTTTATTAACTCTTCAATGTTAAGTTTGACTTCTTTCTCAGACGGAGAACCTTGACTAATTCTTTTTTCTAAACAGAGATTTAGATTTTTTAATGTTTGAGTAAAGTTGTCTGATAGCTTTGTTTCTTTATTTCTAACATCAAAAATACATTTCTCGATTTTTTCTTTATTTAGCATATCTTCTGGCTTTTCTGAATTTTTTACGAGAAGCGCGACAATTTCATGTGATTGTCTAAAAGGGATGTTATATTTTTGGACTAAAAGTTCAGCTAAATCTAAAGCCAGAATAAAACTTTCGTTAACGGCTTTGGTCATATGTTCTTTATTAATAGTTAATGTTGAATAGATTCCATTAAGCATTTCGATTATCGAGTGAAGCAACTCGAATGAATTTTTCAATAATGGTTTTAAATCTTGAAAATCCCTGAAATATCCTGTCGGAATTGATTTAACCACCATTATAGCATTGAATAGGTTTGACATGATTTTTGAACTCTTACTCCTAATTAATTCCAGAGTATCTGGGTTTTTCTTTTGAGGCATAACACTTGAAACTGAACAGTAAGCATTATCTAACTCAATAAAGTTAAACTCTCTGGTAGACCAAATAATCAAATCTTCTGCCATTCTTGAAAAATGAATTGCTAAAGAAGAAAGTCCCATTATAGTTTCATATATATAATCTCGCGAACTAACAGCATCAATGGAATTATATACAATTCCATCAAACCCTAAAAGCTCTGCAGTTCGCAGTCTGTCAATATTAATATTTGTCCCTCCAATAGCACATGCTCCAAGAGGACTTTTATTAACTCGTTTGTAAACTTCTTCTAACCTTTCAAGAGATCTCAAAATTTGAGCAAGATAATTATTGGTATAATGTGAAAATACTCCTAACTGCCCTCTTTGCAGATGAGTATATAATGGCATATAAGTACCAATATTTTTCTTAGAAATCCTCAACAAAACATCAAATAACGTGAATAATCCATTAGTAATATTATTTAATTCTTTTTTTATCTTTAACCTTAAATCAACAGAAATCTGATCATTTCTCGATCTGCCTGTATGTATTTTTCCACCAATTTCAATACCAATCTTATCAATAACGCTCTGTTCTATAAAAGGATGAATATCTTCAAAATTTTCGTTTAATTCAATCTGATTAGTTAAAAATTTTTCTCTTATATCTTCAAGGGAAGTTAGGATTTTTGTGATTTCACTTTTATTAAGCAAATTTTGTTCAAATAGCATAATATCATGCACTTCCGTTCCTATAATATCTTCCTCAGCAATCCACAAATCCTCTTTTAAAGATGAAATAAACTTTAATGCTTTTTTATCAAGCGGAGTATCTAATCTTGTTCTAAATAAATCTTTAGGCATGATTAATCTGAAAAATTGTGATATAAATTATAAATGTATTTATTTTACACTTTTTAATTTTTTAAATATTTAACTTCGGTAGTGTTTTAATAATCCTTCTAAGATTTTAGGAGCATCATCTATTATGCAATAATCAGCAGTTTTAAAAATAGGGGCGTTTGGATCTTTATTGATTGCAACTATTGTTTTTGATTTTGTTATTCCAACGATATGTTGAATTGCTCCAGAAATTCCAAATGAGAGATATAAATCTGGAAAAATGGTTACACCACTTATGCCAATTTGCAAGTGTTCTGGCATCCAACCATCCATTATTGGACGTCTGGTTCCACCTACTTGTCCGTTTATGTTTTTTGCCAATTTGAAAATTTTATTAAAGTTTTCCTTTAACATTAAACCATGTCCTCCACCTATTACAAATTTCGCATCTGATAATGTAGCGGAAGGCTTATCTTTGCGGGTTGGATTTCCAATTATTTTAATCCTGACCCTTTTTAAATCAAAATTATATTGAATTTTTTCTCTTTCTATACCCGGCTTTTTCAGTCTATTTTTTTGGAAGATACCCATGGTAACAGTACACATCTGGGGTTTTGTCTCTGGACAAGTAATTTTCACTATGATATTCCCTAAATATGCTGGTTTATCACTTATTAAAAGATTATTCTCTTCTTTCTTTAATTCTAAATTTAAAACATCATTTACTAAACCAGTACGACAACGGTATGCTAAACGTGCAGCTAATGCATTACTTGCCTCTGTTGATGGAAATAATAAGATTAAAGGTTTATGCTTTTTAATAAGATCAAAGATAAGATCTGTAAAAATTCTCTCATGATAATGTTTTAGATCGCTATGACTTATATAGATGATTTTATCAACACCATGTTCCTCAATTGTAGGTATATATTGTTCTGCATCAAGGGCAAGTAAAATTCCTACTAATCTTTGTCCTAATTTATCAGCAATTTCTCTCGCTTTTCCTAATATCTCCAAAGAACAATCATTGACCTGCACATGATCTTTGATTTCTATAAAAACCCATGCATCCTTATAGTCATTTAATTTACTCAAATTTTACCCTTCTATTTTTTTTTGACTAGAATAAACATTATTTATTCCATTTTCTTTCATAATCTGAATTAAACTCTGTATCTTTTCATTTACAGAGCCTTCTAAGATATTATTTTTTCTTTTTATCTCTACTTTCTCAATTTTAACAATTCTTGTTGGAGATTTATTAAGTCCATCGATATATTCAGGAAAATTGAATGTTTTAAAGTCAAAGATTTGAATTTTCTTTTCAAAGGCTTTTTTAATTCCTGATAATGATATATACCGAGGATTATTAAAATGGTTTACAGTTCTTAATAAAACAGGTAACTCTACTTCAATATTTTGCGATTCATGTCCAAAATTGCGATGACATTTAATAATATGATTCTCAATTTCCAATGTAAAAATATCTGTAATCAATGGGATTTCAAGTGCTTCTGATAACTGAAAAGGAACTTGACCGGTGCTAGAATCAGAGGTTTGACTACCACATATAATAATATCATAATCTTTTATTAATTCAAAGGCTTCTTTCAGGATCAATGTTGTTTGAAGAGTATCCGAATTTGCGAATCTCGGATCACTTATTAAAATTGCATGATCAGCACCCATTGCTAGTCCCTCTCTTAAAGCAAATTCAGCCTGAGGAGGACCCATAGTCATTATGGAAACAGTTGCATTATGTCTTTCTTTTAAATTAAGCCCCAGTTCAATTGAGTATAGATCATTTGGATTAATTATATTCTCAATACCATCTCTTACTATTGTGCCTGTAGATTTATCTATTTCTAAATTATCATAACTCGGTACTTGTTTTATTAATACAACTATCTTTAGCGTCATGTTAAATATTTCCTCTTAAAATTTGATTAGCAATAATTAATTTCATAATTTCTGAAGTGCCTTCATAAATTTCACATGCTTTAGCATCTCTATAGTATCGCTCAATGGGTAAATCCTTCATATAACCATATCCTCCATGAATCTGAAGAGCTTCTTGCGAAACTTGACGAGCAACTTTACTTGCAAAAAGTTTACACATAGCTGCCTCTTTAGAAAAATTCTTGCTTCGCTCACTCAAATAACCTGCTCTATATACCAATAATCTCGCAGCATCTATCTTAGTAGCCATTTCGGCTAATTTAAATGAAATCCCTTGAAATTGAGATATTGGCTTTTTAAATTGAATTCTACCCTTTGAGTATTTCACACTATGTTCATAAGCCGCTTGAGCGATACCTAATGCTTGGGCTGCGATACCAATTCTCCCAAAATCTAACATTTGCATTGCATATTTAAAACCATTTTGGAGTTTTCCTAAGACATTTTCCTTTGGAACACGCACATTATTGAAATACAAGCTCGTCGTCGGATTTCCTCTCATCCCCATCTTATTTTCTTTTGGACCAATTTCACATCCAACCATATCTTTTTCAATTATAACCAGGGTGAAACCCTTTTGTCTATCAACAGTTTGGTATCGAGTTCCTACTAAAAATACAGATGCGATGGAGCCATTTGTAACAAAAATTTTAGATCCATTCAAAACAAAGTCTTTCCCGTCTTCTACTGCCATACACTCAATACTTTTAGCATCTGAACCTGCATTCGGTTCAGTCCAGCTAAATCCTGCAATTTTTTTTCCAGATGCTAAATCATTTAGAAATCTTTCCTTTTGTTCCTCATTACCCAACTTGTATATAGGTATTGCTCCAAAAGCATTATGAACAGAAACAGTAAGAGCAGTAGAAGCACAAATTCTTGAAATCTCTTCTATACTGATTATATAATTAATAGAATCTAATTCAGCACCTCCATATTTTTCGGGGATTGTTATTCCCCATAGATTCATCATAGAAATCTCTTTTATAATTTCTGGATAAAATTCTTCTTCTCTATCCATAATAGGTGCGAGAGGAGCTAATATTTTTTCAGCAAAGTTCCTAACACTGCGTCTTACTAATTTATGCTTTTCTTTAAGTTCAAAATTCACATTAATCATACATTTTTTAATTAATTTTTAACGATTATCTTACTCCTATTCTAATTTCTATATATAATATACTTATTAATTTCATTAGAGAATCACCAATTAGTTTCTTTTTTCAATAGTTTAAAAATATAAGAGTCAACAAGTGCGTTCCACGATGCTACAATGATATTCTCATGTGTTCCAATTGTCCCCCATGATTTTCCGTTATCATTCGTTTCAACTAATACTCTCACTTTTGAGGCAGTTCCAGCTTTATTAATTATTCTAACTTTAAAATCAGAAAGATGTATTTCTTTTATACTTGGATAAAAGTGAACTAATGCCTTTTTAAGAGCATTATCTAACGCATTTACAGGTCCATTTCCATCAGCAGCAGTATGATATTCTTGGCCTTTAACTTTTACTTTAATAGTTGCTTCAGATATTAAATTACTTTTATGCATTTCTGTAAGTACTCGAAATCCTTCTAATTCAAAAAATTTTTTCCTATAGTAATCCGGATCTTGAATGTTCATATCCATACTTCTCATAATAATTTCTAAAGAGCCTTCTGCACCTTCATAAACATATCCTTCTTTCTCTTTTTGTTTGATCACTTCTAAAATCTCAGCAATTTTTGGATTCTCTTCCCTTAAATGCATTCCAAATCTCTTAGACATGTGTAATATTGAACTTTTACCCGATAATTCAGAAATTTTTATATTTCGAGAGTTTCCTACCAATTCAGGATTTATCTGTTCGTAAGTTTTTAAGTTTTTACGCATAGCTGATATATGGACACCTCCTTTATGCGAGAATGCATTTCTTCCTACAAAAGGTTGATCACTATTTCCAGGTAGATTGGCCATTTCGTAAATAAAGTGCGAAACTTCGGTGATATTTTCTAAATCTTCAGAAGTTATACAATTAATTCCCATTTTTAATTTCAGAATTGGCAAAATT
>Ga0209978_10000422_pt1 | contig 15854 bp, 15 predicted proteins | sample BentaG_FD_182805 | JGI IMG/M metagenome (GOLD analysis project Ga0209978, IMG submission 182805) | Deep subsurface microbial communities from South Atlantic Ocean to uncover new lineages of life (NeLLi) - Benguela_00093 metaG (SPAdes)... | ecosystem: Environmental > Aquatic > Marine > Oceanic >... | reverse complement strand
AAATAATAAAAAGGAGCTTTTTTAATGCTCGTGTTGATGTTCGTGGCCGTGAGACTTAATATTTACGGATCGCATTTTACCAATTGCCCAGCCAGCCACCTCATTAAGGGAAGGGTGGATTACCATCGATTTATAAACCGGCATAAAAGAACCTGCCTCAGGACAAGCTCTACCTAACTTATTAGCCCCCGTTCTTGCGGGAAAATCGGGAGAATCACAAGTATATCCAGCGTTCATTAAATATACAAAGGGTTGAACAAGTATCGCAGCATGAGGTCCAACCGCATGTGCACCTAATAATTTATATGATTTATCGATGATCAGTTTAACAAAACCATCATCTACATCGTTGTTTTCATAACCCATCGCAAAACCTTTCGCTACTGAAGAGTAATTATTTATAGCAACGAATATCTCGTGACCCTTTTCTATAGCTTCTTTTTGGGTCATACCCACATGTCCTATTTGAGGTGATGTAAAAATAGCCCAAGGTATTACTGAATAATCGGCTTCCTTTTTTTCGCTTTCAGGACCGAAAATGTTGTTAGCACAAAGATCTGCTTCATAATTGGCTTTATGTCTGAATTGATAAAGCCCGTTAGCGTCTCCAAAGCACCAGATATTTGGTTTTGTAGTTTCTAAGTATTTATTGGTTTTAATCCAACCTCTTTCGTTAGTTTCAACTCCAGTCTTCTCGACCGCTAATAAATCAGCATTAGAACGCCGTCCAGCAGCAATTAAAATTTCCTCGGCTGTTAATTCAATTTCTTTTCCACTATCAACATCTTGAACTGTAACTGTTTTTAGTTTCTTTTTTGCACCAACTTTAATCGCCTTATGGTTTACTAACACAGTCATATGTTTCTTAAAACTACGTTCCAAGAATTCACTTATTTCTGGTTCCTCAGTCATAACTAAGCGCGGTAACATCTCTACAATAGTTACTTTTGTGCCAAACGCAGAAAAAATATGGGCAAATTCCGCGGCTATCACTCCACCCCCAATAATAATTAGACTTTCCCACGGCTTCTTAGGGAATTTATCACCGAAGAAATTCTCGTTTGTTATGTATTCGATTTCGCTTAATCCTTGTATAGGCGGAATAAAAGAACGCGCACCAGAAGCTAACACAAATTTTTCTCCTTCAAAGTGACTTATGATCTTTCCAGAACCAACAGATTTAACACGCATTTCGTAATCACCAATAAATTCACCAACTCCTTTATAAAGTTTCAAGTTTGGTACGTGAGATAATCCTTCTTCCATATCTTTACTTTCGTCTATTTGACTCCACATTCGTTTTGCAATTAAATTCCAATCAATGTCTTCGACACTAAATTTGATACCTACTTTTGTTGCATGTTCTGCTTCTCTAATCAAATCTGCGGGGTGAACCAATACTTTTGAGGGAATACAACCTCGAGTTAAGCATGTCCCTCCAAGTTTTGTGTCTTCAACTAGAGCGCACTTTAATCCCATTTGAAGCCCATAGTTAAGAACATTTAGCCCCGCTCCAGATCCAATAACTACTAAATCATATTTCTCCATAAATTCAATTCTACATCTATCATTTTTAAAGTTTTTACTAATGAGTTAAAAAAAACCGTAATGTCAATACTTATTAGGTTTAGAACAGAAACCGATTGAAATTGCATATGTATTAAAAATTAATGAAAATGAACTAAAATCAAAAAAAAGAATAACAAAAATGTGTGTATTCTTTAAATTTATCCGTTGATAATGCTGTCTAATTTTGGAAAAATTCGGGGGTAATGGACAGCCATACAATGGATTCCGTCAAGAAGGTTTTTTTTCCGCAATTCTGATATGAAGGGTTTAAAGAAATCGTAGTTATATTGATCGTATAAGTCTTTTCGCTGCTTTTTATCAGTAACCTCAGTTTTCACGCTCTTCCACTTAGCTAGGATTTCCTTAGGGACGCTTACGCCAGGCACAAATGTGTCAAAACCTTTGGCAATTCCGTAAGACTTCATTGGAAAGATTCCAAGTAATATCGGTATTTTATACTTTCTAATTTCTGTTAAAAACTCTATAGTGCGATCGAGGTCGTAAACAACTTGAGTTTGTATAAATTCACAACCTGCTTCTGCTTTTCTACCGATTTTTAATATTTCTGCACCCATTGGTTCAGCATTGGGATTTGCAGCCGCTCCAACGTGTAGTGTTGGAGGAGCTTCGATTTCATTTCCGTTAATAGTGCCTTTGTCAACCATTTCTCTCACTAACTTTACCAGCGTTGCGGAGTCAAGATCAAAAACAGGCTTGGATTCGGGCATATCGCCTAAAGCTGTGTGGTCGCCCGTAAGAGAAAGCACATTGCGTATCCCTAGAGCGTGTGCGCCCATTATCATTCCAGCAATTCCTAACTTATTAACATCCCTCACAGTCATTTGCCAAACGCATTCTAAACCAGCAGCTTTTTGGATTAAATGAGTAGCAGCCATGGAATTTATTGTTACAATTCCTAAGGGACTATCTGTCACATTTGCGGCAATAACATATGGGGCCATTTCTTTGGCTTCATGAATAGTATGGGAAAGATCTGTTGTCTTTTCGGGCTCAAGTTCTCCTGTTAGTATAAATTCACCCTTTGCGATGGCTTCCCCTAATTTAGAATAAATTTTTACTTCTGTCATTTTTATGTCTACCTCCAAACTACTTCTCGTTGATGACCAGATTCGCTCCAATCTCTTGGTTCTCTCAATTTCGAAAAGTTCTCTAATTGCCCCAAATCTTTTAATCGGTTATAAATTAATACCCAACCACAATCTTTTTCGTAATTACCAACTTCACACTTACCATCAACCATACCTCCACATGGTCCGTTCATTAGCGACTTAGCGCAAGTTGTTACCGGACAAATTCCACCAGTTTCGTTTAACAAGCATTCACCACATCCTAAACACCTTTGATGGAATCTCCCTATCCTTTCAGTCATTCCAATAAATTGAGTATCGTTTGCTGAAAATACTGGTTTCAGAGGATATTTTCGGGATAAAACCTTAAGGATAGATTGAGCTCCATTTCCACAAGAAAGATTTAAGATCGCGTCAGAATCTTGGACCTCATCGTCAATTTTTCGAAGATCTTTTATCATTACTCTATTATCGCATACTTCTTCAGATATTATAGCGGTGGTAACTGTAAATCCCTCTTGCTCTAACTTTTCTGTCATTTCTTTAGCGCCCTCTGTTCCCCCAGTTTGACACATAGCAGCACAAGATCCGCACGATACAATAGCAATTTTATTTACTTTCTTTAACGCACTTAGAACTTCTTCAAAAGGTTTTTTTGTGGTTATTGTAGTCATAGATGATAGAATTGTGGAAATAATTAAAAATTTATTCTTTCAAAACAATGGTGAGATCAAAAACATAAAATCTCTGATCAAAAAAACAAATTATTGTTTGTTTTTAAAAAATGCATTACTGAATTTGTCCTAAATTAGATTTAGTTTTTTGTATAAAATTATTTTAATTCTTTCCTATCTAAACCTAACATTCTTTAATATGAAATCTATAAATATATATGATGGTAAAAACCATATAACATGTCTATCATGTCGGATATTAAATTCGTTGAATATAAAGGCGTTCAATATAAGATTTTAAGCGATTCAGACCACAATGATTACCTATCTCTCAGTGGATTAGGGATTGAAGATATTACAGATGTAAAAAACCTAGAAAAGGTAAAAAACCTGAAGTCATTAATTTTAAAGGATAATAAAATAACTAAAATCACAGGGCTCGAAAACCTAATAGACCTAGAATATTTGATTCTAAATGGAAATAACATTCGTAAAATTGAAGGTTTAGACAATCTCAAAAAGCTAACGATTCTAAGCTTAAACGATTGTAAAAGTATTAAGAAAATTGAAGGGCTTAATTCATTGGGGAATTTAAGGACATTAAAATTAAGAAGTAACGAAATCAGTGGAATATCAGGACTGGATTCATTAGATAAGCTCGAGACTTTAGACCTTTCTCATAATAGGATAAAGGAAATAAAAAATCTTACTAATTTGAAGCAACTTATCCAAATAAACTTATCTAATAATCAGATTCAAAATATGAGCGGACTTCAGGATTTATCGAACCTTAAACACCTGTATTTGTACGGAAACCAGATTAAAGTAGTTAAAGGTCTCGAAAAACTCGTGAAATTAAAGGAATTAAACATTCTGAATAATCCTATAGTAAAAATAGATAATTACGAGAGTTTAAAAAATTTATGGCCCATTGCAATTAGCACAGATTGGCTTCCAAATTTAGAGTTTAGCAAATTTACATCGCACTTTAGGCCTGGAAGAGACGGTGATTACTTCCCAAGAGTAAGCTAGTGAATACTGGATTGAAGAAGATATGGAAGCATTTTTGCTAATGGAACGGCCAACCCACCAAGTAAGCGGCCAATAGATGTCAGTTTTTTGGATATTCCTTCATATTTTTGGTAATTTTTTATAGTTCTTGTTTTCCCTTCTATAATAGTTCCATCAGATGACATTAAATTTCCATTTAAAACTAAATATTTAAACAAGAAAACCTTACAATAAATCATGTCGGATATTGATAATTATGAGATCGTAAGACAAAAATTAAGTCTCGGGTCTTTATACGCACCAAAACATAAGAAAATCTTTGAACTGATGAAAATCTTATGGAATGAAGATGAAATTGAAATCATTTCTAAATTTGAAGGCGCTGATAAATATACTTCAGTAGAAGCGTTAGAAAAATCAACTGGCATTCCCAGAGAAAAACTGGTACCCATCTTAGATCAGTTATACGATAAAGGTACAATCGCCAAAATAGAGAATGTATATGGGTTAGTTCCGATTCTTCCAGGCATATTCGAAAGATATTTTATTAGGAGGAACGATTCTAAGGAAAATTTAACAAAAGTAGCGGAATTATATCGGTGGATTTTTAAAAGTTTTTTTCCCCCATTCTTAGTCGATACTAACTTAAAGTTTTTTAGGCCGCGGTTACCGGTCAACGCTAAGGAAAAGTTAATTGAAATTGACGAATCTCTTGATGTTGACTCTAAAATTCTTCCGTATGAATTAGTTTCTCAATTAATTGATAATTACGACATTTTTACAGTTATTCCATGTCAATGCCGCTTAATTGCGGAGTACACTGGAGAACCCTGTCAGGTGGCACCAGCAGAGATGGGTTGCTTTTTAGCGGGAGATGGAGCTCGATCATCCATCGAACGAGGAGCACCAAAACTTAGTAAGGAAGAAGCAGTTGAATATCTTAAAAAAACAGAAAAGGCGGGATTAATTCACCATTGTGTTGCCGATATCAGCATTGATTCAACTTTATTCGTATGTAATTGTTGTAGCTGCCATTGTGGGGCCCTTGTAGCTGCAAAAGAACATAAATACTATGCCACTTTAGCATCCAACTATTCACCTAAAATAAACGACGATCTCTGCACTAAATGTGAAATTTGTCTAAATAAATGCCCAATGGGCGTAATATATCATAAACTTCCTAACGAACCAGATTCTTCTGATGAACACATGTTTATAAACGAAGATTATTGCTTGGGGTGCGGCGTTTGTGCAGCTAATTGCCCTAATGATGCTATAAAGCTAGTAAAAGTTAGAAATAATGTTCCTACAGAACAATACAAATTCGGGACGAAAACATTTTTGGAATTAGTATAAATTGAACCATTATGTTGTGAATCTTTTTTCATATTTTTAACTACGGTTTATAGAGATTATATGATTTTTTTCTTACAAAATTTCGAGGATATTACCGAAAAAATCAAAAGAATTCTCGAAAACTTCATTTTTCAATCATTTTTTTTGTTTTGAACGATGTTTTGGGGGACTTTTTTCCCCCCAAATAGCGAATTCCTTTTTCGTTCATTTTTTATTCAGAAAAAGTCAAATTATTAAGAATTCACCCGATCTCGTAAAACTGGCTAAGGAAAATTTCCCAATACATTTATATACTTAAATTGTCTAGCAATAATTAGAAATAAAACAAAATGAAAAAATAAAAAACATTGTGATAAAAAAATGGAAATATTAAAACTTCAAGAAAAAGTAATAAACCTTACAGATGAGCAAATAAACAGTATTTATTCTTTCGCAAGTAGAGTAACCCAAGAGAGCATTGATGAGTTAACTCCAATCTTATTAGAAATATGTTTAGAAGCCGAATCAGGTGTTTTAAAAAACGAGTTAGGCCGAGTGATTTTTCATCTACAGAAAACGGAGAGATTGAATACCCGAATTGGTTTTGAAAAACTAGTGCATGGAGCCTTAAGAGTGGATGTTAAAGAAGTTTTTAAGGTCCTTGAATCTGCAGCTTCAGACGCTAAAGATTTAGTTGAAAGGATCAAATCTGTATTATAAGGAAAAAGTTTTTTTTTACTTCTTATTTTATTATTAGTAATGGCTAATCAAGATTCTCAGAATGATTTAAATAAAGCTTGGGAGCATTACGAGAAAATCCGAGACTCTCTAAACGGTTTATACGAAATTTTGAACATTAATTTGGATGTAGAGAACATATTTTACCAATGCGCTGTTGATAACCTTGAGATTTTAAAAGAGACGATAATTGATTTGCTAAAAAAGGATTATAACCCGACTGAAATTAAGATAAAAATGCGGGAATTGGAATTTGACATGAAGAAACATCTTTTTTTTGAAAACAAGGAGAAACAGAAATAAATCGTTTTGTGGACCAAATCTGCTTGTATTAATTCTGTATTAATTATTCTTTAATTTTACGAGCTTAACAAACGATTATCACTTTCATTTATAAAGGGTATCGAGCTAATTTATATTATAGTTTTCTTATTATTTATATGAAAATTAAAAACGAAAGGGGATTATGTTATGTTAATATTAAATGAATTTGGTTGGATAGATGGGATTACCGCCTCTGGAGTTGTTTTCTTTGGGTTTATTTTTGGGTTTTTCTTCTTATATAAAGCGCGTAAGTCTGGCGCTAAGATTTTAACTATTTTAGGAATAGTAAATATTTTAGCTGGACTTATGTACTTAGGGGTTTTTACAGATTTTCTAGTGGTTCTGGCGACAGAAACTAATCTGGATAATACTTACGGTTTAGTTGGGATCTTAAGTTACGTTTGGTTCGCTCCAATAATAGTACTTGCTCTCTATATCGGTGCTGAGCTCTTAGTACCCAAGAAAAAGTGGTATCTCATGTTTATAATCATTGTCGTAAGCATATTATTTGAAATTCTTTTCTTCTTAAACCCAATGGGCACATTTAATTTCGTTGATCCAGTAAATCCAGGAGAATCATTAATTGATTACAATGTCAATATGTTTACTCCAGCGGGAATTATTATGGCAATATTATTACTCATGGTCTTAATTATTCTTGGGTTTGGTTTTTTAATAAAGAGCATTCAGTCTACAGGCGTACTAAGGAAAAAATTCTTGTTCTTATCGTTGGGAGCTATGTGTTTTTGTATATTTGGATTACTAGAGGGTTTAACTGCTCCAGGAGTGATGGTGATTTTTGTTAGAATCGGGTATCTAATTAGTTTTTGGCTGATGTATTACGGTCTAAAAGATTAGAATTATCTTACAAATCTTTTTTTTCATTTTGTTATTTCAAAAGGCAAATTAAAAATTGCTTTACTTATTTTTTCAAGTAAGGATCAAATACTGATGGCTAGGTACTTTTTTTGTATAAATTTAAATCTGAGATCGATAAAATTGATGATGTATATCAAATAAAAATTGATGTCCCCTTTCAAGTAAAATTCGTATGTCTTTACCTCTTTAAATTAGAGGATCAATACATTCTAATCGATGCAGGTTTAAATATGGGAAATTGGAGTAAACTCCTTTTTTCAGCGCTAAATGATATAAATATAAGCATTGAAGATATTAATTATTGTTTTATTACTCATATTCATTTAGATCACATAGGGTTAGTAAAAACACTTAAAAAAAAAAACCCAAACCTGAAAGTAGTGATGAACGATATAACCCATAAGATTTTACGATGGGAAACACACGATTCAACTATGGAACAGCTAAAATCCGAAGCTAGAAAAGTTGCAAATCTGATGATAAAATATGGAATTAGCGAAGAACAAGGGAAACGAGTGGTTCAATTTTTCACTTTTTGGCCGAGACTTTTGAGCTACCAAAAACCAGATGTAATTATGCGCGATAATGATACATTTTTAGATGATTTAGAAATAATTTGGACTCCAGGTCATAGTTTTGGGCATAGCTGCATCTTTAATGCTAAAAAGAAATATCTTTTTTCTGGAGATCATATTCTTTCGAGAATTACTCCACATATCGGGAATTTCTTAATTCCTAATACCCTCAAGGACGAATACGAGAACTACAACTTCAATAACATTTTAGAGCATTATCTAAACTCGCTAGATCGAATTGATAAGTTAAATGCAAAGATAATTTTCCCTGCTCACCAAGAAATAATATATAATCCACATGAACGAATTTTAGAAATAAAAAAACATCACGAGAATAGATTATCTGAAATTTCAAGCTTAATTAAAGAAAAACCTATGACTCCGTTTAAAATTTCTCAAATTCATTTTGGAACTGATTTAGACGAAATCAACTTGTTTATGGCTTTAAGCGAAGTATTAGGGCACCTCCTTTATCTTGAACATCTCGGAAAAATAGATAAATTTGAAAAAAATGGACAGATTTATTATTTGAGTTAAAAATTATAGTGTAGAAATTAGATGAACAAATGAACCAACCGACAGCAATCTTATTGCAGGTGTAATGAGCGGTATTAACAATCTGGTTGGTGAAATCTTATCTTCTTCTGGGGGATTGGACGAGATCACTTATTCAAATTATAAAATCATATTTCATAGAAGATCACATTTTATATGCATCCTTATTTCTGAAGAATCTCGTGAGGAACATCGATTCAGATTAGAGACATTCGGAATCAACTTTGAGAAGAAGTTCCTTAATGAAGTGATAAATTTTGATGGGGTAGTTAATGTATTCGAAGAGGCGGATGAACTTATTCAGGAGATTTTCAGTTAAAACATTTGTTAATTATTAAAGCAAAAAAATATACGATAATTACCTATACAGGAAGCTTTTCTTTTTGAGATACTGTTTTAACATTTTTCAAAACGACGCACACATGTTCAACACCTTTCACGTCACTTCTACCTCTGAAGTTTTCGATAACCGCGTCCAGCTCATTTATCTCTGGAACGTTTATCTTAACGAGAATACCACATTCTCCTGCTAAGAAATAAACTTCTTCACACTGAGGAAGAATCTGTGCCTCTCGTAACAATCCCTTTAATTCGGATTGACTTCTCGGGATTAATGTGATAAATGCTATAATACAACGCTCGTCCTCTCTACATACCTTAATCGTGAATTTTTCGATTACATTTCCATCTTGAAGTTTAATTACCCTTTTTCTTACAGTGGATTCACTCAATCCTACTTCCTCTCCTATTTCTCGATAAGGTCTTCGAGAATCTTCGATTAACATTTCAAGAATTTGTTTATCTTTCTCATCTAAATTTTTCATATTTTTATCACACCCTTCCAATTTGTTCAAATGTTTTAAAAAAATTTTAAAATTTAATTTAAAAAATATTATAGTTTTGGTTTTTTTGGTTAATTTACTAACAGTATTTCGGGAAGTCTTTAAGCAGAGGTTCGAAAAGTCTTTCATATTCTACAGCCATACAATGAATCCCTGCTGCTTTAGTCGTTTTCTTTATTTCTTTAATGAACGGTTCGAAGAAATCGATGTTAATTTTGTCAAGGGCGGCATACTTTGCCGGCTTATTTCCTTTGTTTTCCTTTTCAGCTTTCTTAAGTGCTTTAAGTAAATCTTTTGGAACTGAAACTCCAGGGATGTAATTATCAAAATACCAAGCAATGCCATGGGATTTAAGAGGAAACAAACCAAGGAGAACGGGTACGTTGAATTGCTCTAATTCTTTAAGGAATTCTTTTGCTTGATCAATGTCAAACGCCGTTTGAGTTTGAATGAAGTCAATACCGCGTTCCACCTTACGACCGACCTTAAGAATTTCTGGTTCTCGTGGATCGCTATTTGGGTTAGCGACACATCCAAAGTTCATTTCGATCTTTCCGCCTTTAAGTTCGTTGCCCTCATAATCGGTTCCTTCGTCAATCATTATAGAAAGCATTTCAGCAAACTGAGTACTATCAATATCATAAACCGCTCGACTTCTTTTATGATCACCTAAAGCAGTATGATCGCCTGTGAGGGTCAAAATGTTTTTTAGTCCTATAACCGCACCAGCAATAACATCCCCAAAAAGTGCAACCCGATTGCGATCTCTAACAGTTACTTGCCATACTGCCTCCATTCCCACTTTTTCTTGTACCATGTAACTTGGAACGAGTGGTGACATGTATGCATCGCCTTGTGGACCATCAGTAACATTAGCTGCTACAATTTTTCCAGTTTTCTTCATTTCTTCTGCGGAATGGAGGATTTCGCTAAGATCTAAGATTTTTTTAGGTTCAAGCTCGCCCGTGAAAACAAAATGCCCATCGCGAATTGCTTTCACTAAATTACTATACGCAGGTCTTTTCGTCATTTACTATTTCGCCTCCTCTTTTTTTTCTTCCTCGTTGGTATATTCTTTATAGATTGGAATATAACCAGGGCTTGTTGAAGTTCGAAAATCCCTAGGAGGCCTATATTTCGTAAAAAGATCGAGTCGGTTGAATTCTTTTAAACGCTGCCATATGCGAACCCACGCACACGGGATCGTATATCCCCCGACTTCACACATACCTTCTACCATTCCACCACAAGGTCCGTTGCTTAAGTGTTTCACACACCCTGCTCGAGGGCATACACCCCCCGTTTCTCCGATTATACAATCTCCGCACTCTTCACAGTATTCGATATAATTATTCTCACCGCTATTTTGAACTCCACCAAAATGACTATCCTGAGCTGGAAAAGTTAGTTTCGATGGAATAACCTTGTTCAACATTACCACACCGAGACCACATGCTAATGAAACAATTGCTTCGTAATCTTCTGCAAGCGGTCCAGTCGTTGTAGCTGCAATTCTATCATCGCATTGTCTTAAAACAGTTATTGCTTTCCATTTAAGTTCCTTTCCTTCAGTTCTAGCTTTCAATTCTAAGAGCTGGCCAAGGACTTTTGCTTCGTTAAGTGATCGTGGTGGTTGACAACATCCATCGCAACCTGTAATTAGGATTTTATTGTATGGTTTTACCATTTCGTAAATTTCGTTTATATCTTTTTGTTGTGCAATTATCATATTACAAAACTCCTTTTTTCCATATTTTTTAGATTTTTCTTACTTTACTATATTCTTTTTAATTAGCATTATATATGTTTAAAAAATCACTTTTTAGGTTTTTAATTTTTCAATTAACTTATATGGTTTTACACTTCTATTTTTCAAGCTGAGATCTTCTAGGTTTATACCTAATGCTATCGCCATCACTTCAGCTAGATAAAGGACAGGAATATCTAATTCCTTACCTGTTTTACGAGCAATTAGTTTCTCTTTCCTATCATATTGAGTTGTACAAGAGGGACAGACAGCAATCAGCGCATCGACATCTTCTTCTAGTTCACATAATTCTGTCATTTTATCTTCGACTAATTTCATACCAATTTCTTCCTGTAACCGTGCGCAAAAACCACAGCATTCTAATTTAGTGGCGAATTCAACAGTTTTGGCACCAAGTGCTTCGAGTATTATATCAATTTTTTCTGGTTTTTCTGGGTGGTCAAATTGCATTATTTTACTAGGTCTTATAAGGTGGCATCCATAGTGAACAGCAAGATTTAAATCGTCTAAGGGTTTTATTAGCAATTTTTTGATTTTCTCAAGCCATTCTGGTTGGCTGAATAATTCAACAAAATGATACACTTTTGTTTTACCAGTATAATTGTAGCCAATTTTTTGTAATATCCCATTAATTTTTCCCAGATATTTTTCATCTTCTTCTAATAAAACGCTTACAGTTTTCAACGTTTCATAACAACCAGAACAAATCGCTATGATGTTTACTCCCATTTTCTCTGCAATTGCTAGATTTCTTGCCCCTAGAGCAACCCACGTATCTATATTTAAAGATTGCAAAGATACAGGTTCAGGACAACAGCTTACTCCTTCCATCTCTTTTAGTTTGACATCTAAAATTCCTGCTACATCTCGAAAAGCTTTTTCTAGATGAGGTAATTTAAGAGGTATCGTACACCCTATAAAAAAACCATATTCTTCTGCCATAATTACTTATCAACCTCCTTTTTTGCGAGATCTGCAAGTCCCGTTTCTTCAATAATAAATCTAATTTCATCTAAATTTGGTGCTGTAAATTGTGGTAAACCTAACCTATTTCGTCTTTTATCTATATTATCCTTCAAACCACCTGTATATGGGATTGCAAAACCATTGTTATAAATAGTTACTATAGTGCCTGAGTATTCTTTTGGTATTTTACCGCCTTTAACCGCCAAATTTCGTAGAAGAGCTAAAATGAAAGAATAATCAACATTTTTAGGGCATCTTTCAGTACACCTATGACATAATGAACAAGTCCAGATAGCTTGGCTTGATAACACTTCTTCTTTTAATCCTAAAAGACAGGAAGCAACTACCCGATGTGGTTGCATATCTACATACTCAGTTACTGTACAACCAGAACTACATACTCCACACTGGATACATTTTAGTAGCGATTTAGCACCGACCTTTTCACTAATTTCATAACGAAATTTATGGTCTAATTCGCTCGCTTTTTTTTTAAGCATTTTAGTCATTTTTTAAGCACCTTCCTCAGCTTTTTCTTTTTTTTGTTCGATTTTATCACCAGTTTTAGGCATCGGACCTAATCCTTTAACTTTATTTATAAATTCAGTGACTACTTCAGAGAATCGCTTTCCTTCGCTAGCTGAAATCCACTCTAACCGATATCGTTCTGGATTAATACCGACCTTTTCAAGAATCTCGTGAACTTCATTGTATCGCCTAAGCATATCGTGATTGCCTTCTAAATAATGACAATCTCCAATATGACACCCCCCAATAAACACGCCATCAGCTCCTTCCAAAAATGCTTGCAATATAAAGCTTTTTGGAATTCTACCCGTACACATAACTCGTATCGGTCTAATATTGGTTGGATACTGAAATCGACTAACACCACAAGTGTCAGCACCCGCATAACTGCACCAATTACATAGGAATGCTACTATTCGAGGACGTTCGTCTAAGAAATCTCCTCGGACAGCTTCGCGGATCATTGGTAAGATCTGTTCGTCCGAGAAATGACTCATGGTTATTGCCCCAGCAGGACACGCAGCTGAACAGTCTCCACATCCTTTACATAATAGGGGATTGGATTCAGATACTAATATCTCGTTTTCAAAATTAACACCAATAGCTCCAAAATTGCATACTTCCTCGCACTTCTGACATCCAATGCATAATGCAGGATCCACGATAGACACTAATGGCTCATTCTCAACTTCACCGGAAATAAGGGGAATTAGCGCATGAGCAGCTGCCGCCCTACCCTGAGAAATTGAATCTGCTATACCTTTAGGACTGTGACAAGTTCCTGCAAGATATATTCCATCGGTAGCAAAATCTACTGGTCTAAGTTTTACATGAGCTTCTAAGAAAAACCCATTTTGACCTCGGGCACATTTTATCTGTTCTCCTAAGCGTTTTGTATCAAAAGGTATTAGCGGGGTTGACAACACTACTCTATCAGCATTAATCGTAAGATCAGTTTGAGTTAATATATCTTTTACAATAACTTTTAGTTCACCATTAGCATCAATATACTCGGGATATTCGTTGAATCTTATATAATTGATATCTTCGCGAGCTTTCCAATAATATTGTTCCTCATACGTACCGACCCGAATATCTCGATATAATACATAGATATTAGATTTCGGATAATTTTCTTTTACATATAAAGCATGCCTTATAGATTCAGAACAACATATCAGTGAGCAATAAGTCACTCCATTACCTCCTTCAGGCTGCCTGGAGCCAACGCAATGAATGAAAACGAATGTTTCACCATCCTTTAACTCGTTATTCTTTAATTTCTCAGACAGCTCGAGTTGTGTCATAACTTTGTCATTCTTTCCATAGTTGTACCATCCTTCTGGTTTATACTCATAAGCATCTGTCGCAGTAATAATTACTCCTACATTAAGGTTATCTTCTTTATCTTCAGAATCGTTTCGCACGATTACCTTAAAATCGCCGATGGACCCTTTAATATCAGCTACTTTAGAATTTAAGTAGGTAGAGATATTTTTCATATTATTGAGCTCATTTAGTCTTTCTTCTAGGAACTGCTTAGAATCGATTCTGTCGAAATTAATTTTATAAATTAAGTTTAGTTGACCCCCAAGTTTATCTTCTTTTTCAACAAGGTGTACTTTAAATCCTTTTTTAGCTATCTCTATTGCCGCACTCATTCCAGAAACTCCACCTCCTACTACTAAAGCTTCTGGAACCACATTTCCTTTTATTCTAAATTCTGGTTTTTGGGCTGAGACGCGGACCACACCCATTCTAATCAAATCTTTTGCTTTATCAGTAGCTTTTGGGTTATCGTTCATATGAACCCATGAATCTAACTCACGGATACTTACAAAATTAAACAAGTATTCGTTTAATCCCGCTTCTCTAATTGTTTTTTGGAACAATTGTTCGTGAGTTCTCGGTGTACATGCGGCTACGACAACTCTATTAAGATCGAGCTCTTTTATTTTTTCTTTGATAATGTCTTGAGTTAGCTGTGAGCAACTATACTTATTTTCCATCGTAAAGACTACATTAGAGAGTGTTTTTGCATATTCTACTAAGCTAGGGACATCTACATACCCGGCTATATTAACTCCACACCTGCAGACGAATACACCAATTCTAGGTTCATCTCCTGGTTTAACGGGTATTAAAGGTGGCAAAACAACTTCTGTTTCTTCAGCACTCAATGGTATCGCATGGTTAGCTGCGAGTACTGCAGCTCCGCCTGCTTTTGCTACTGAATTTGCTATATCATCAGGTGACTGACAAGAACCTGACACGTAAATTCCATCTCTAGTAGAACGCAGATCCTCTGTTGAGTCCTGAGTTTTATAGAAACCTAATTCATTTTGTTCAATACCTAATATTTTAGCTAGTTTTCCAGCATCCGCTCGAGGAGTAACCGCGTTCGCTAACACCACTAAATCGTACCTATCGACTTGGACATTGCTATCGTCCAAATTAGCCGATTTTACTAAAAGCTCATGGGTCTTAGGGTCTTCTCTAATATCACCAGGAATTCCATGATGATAATGAAGGTTATATTCATTTTTCGCTCTTTCAATAAATTCCTCTTGATTTTTTCCTACCACTCTAATGTCATTGAAATATATTGTTACATCCGTATCTGGAGCGTGCTCCCTTGTAACCACGCCCTCTTTTGCCATATACATGCAACAAAATTTTGAGCAATACGCACACAAATCTTCGTTTCTAGACCCTACACACGCAATAAACGCGATTTTATGGGCATGTTCCTTATCTGACGGTTTTAAAAGCTCACCCTCAGTAGGTCCTGATGCGCTTAGTAATCGTTCGTACTGCATAGCAGTAATGACATTTGGATATTCGCCATAATGATATCTATCCAAAACTGAAGGGTTTAACTGATCGATACCAGTCGCTACAATGATAGAAGCTACATTATATTCTACAACCTCATCCTTCATATCCCAAATTATTGCTCCCGCTTCGCATTCTTTTACACAAAGTTCACAAGCCCCTTTTGT
>Ga0209978_10000421_pt1 | contig 15882 bp, 18 predicted proteins | sample BentaG_FD_182805 | JGI IMG/M metagenome (GOLD analysis project Ga0209978, IMG submission 182805) | Deep subsurface microbial communities from South Atlantic Ocean to uncover new lineages of life (NeLLi) - Benguela_00093 metaG (SPAdes)... | ecosystem: Environmental > Aquatic > Marine > Oceanic >... | reverse complement strand
ATGTTTTTCCCCCTTGTCCATGACGGGAGAACTCTCTCATTTTGGCTGATTTTGCGTCTTTTGTTACAGACTAGAGAAGAGTTTTTAGAAACCTAAAATTCCCAATGTATAAAAACCGTGCCTCTTTAAATTCCTCTATTTCGTGATGCGGCCGCAATCCTTTCCAAGTTGAGACACTGGTGTAATTTCTTCGTCAATAACTCTTTATTTTCTTTAAGGATAAGGAAGTCAAACCACCCCTTCATATTTTTCTGTTTCTCAAGTTCACCAAATATTTTCCCTTTTGTTGAAAGACCTTCAAAAATTATCAACAACGCTTGCAATTTTCGATAATGGGTTTTAAGTCCCTGGAGGATTTCTATCTCTCTGTCAACTTCCTTAGTGCCTCTTGTTAGATATACCTTTATTTCGATAACTGATAGAAGATTTTCGGAGTGATATATTGAAATGTCTGGATAAACTCGTCTCTTACCAACCTTGAAAGGTATAGGTATATCTTGGCCAATCCGAAGATTGTCATAAGATTCAGAAACAAACTCCTTTAACTCATCAGTGACATCATGTATCTTGAAAGATCCACCTAATTGATGATACAAGAACCTAAAAATTAGAAGTTCGGATAAACCTGTAAATCCGCTTGATGTTCCTCTAAAGTCTTTCAGGAGCCGCCTAAATTGGGAATAAATTTCAAAGATATCCTCACATTTCAAAGTCTGATAACTCTTCGCAATAAATTTGCCCATCTCTTCGAGATACGTTGTATTAATGTCAAAAATACCTCTCATCATATCCCCCTCCCAATGTCGTGTAATTATCCTACTCTACTGCTTCCCTAAAATTCTTCCCTGGTCTAAATTTGGGAACCTTCCTTGCTGGGATCTGTAATTCTTTTCCTGTCTGAGGATTCCTTCCTGTCCTTGCCTTTCTTTGGACAATCCGAAAAGTACCAAACCCAACTAGAGTAATTTTTTCTTCTCTGGCCAAGGCATCGGTGATAACAGAAGTTATTGCATCAATCGCTTCCCGAGATGCTCTCTTTGTTAGTTCTGTCTGATTGGATAGTTCCTCTACTAACTCTGCCTTGTTCATGGTAATGCCTCCTTTACGAGTTTTGGTCGGTTCTATCCTAGCTCAAAAGAGAGAGGTGTCAAGAAAAGCTGTTCTAGGAGTTGTTTTTTGCGTCTGGTTACTCAAGGGGGAAGGTGAATTGATTGTGAAAACGGGTCCAAGCCAAGTTAGTATTGGCTTAAAGTAGGGTCATAGAGGGGTGAGTTTCCGAAGATCGAAGGTAATAGCTCATTACTTAGCGGTGAATATAATCGGCTCTAATGGAATCTCCTTAAGAGTGAAAAAACGGCTAACTGCCTTCTTGAGGGACTTTTTGTTTGGAGCAGCAATTAAAGTTACGTAGCTTTCTCCTTCTGTCTTGGAAACAACCATCCACTCTGAGCTGGTATAATCATAAACCTCTCTTGCAACATTTATTCTTACTTTTCCAGAAACAATCACGCATTTACCTTCAGCCAAAGTTTTTTCTATTCTACTTAAGGGCATAACAAAGAGATAGTGGTATTTCGGATCAATTTTCTTTAAAGATATTTGATCGGGTGTGAAAGCGGTAATCGTGGGATAGCCGCATTGCGTAAACCCTTCAGCTGAGAAGATAAGACCAAATCCGTAACCCCTTTTGGAGATTCCATATCTTTTTATTGGTTCAAAAAAATTAAATGTTTCCTTGTCTCCTATCACCATCCATAGGTCTTTTCTCTCGGGATTAAGCTTTTTTTCTAACTTCAGCCAATTACTGCCCTGGGTGGCTGTGCAGGCGGTCAGCAGAAAAACTCCCAACACCGACAACGCGATACTCAACCGTGTGATTCTTCTTTATGAAGGGGGTAAACCCTTACAAGGTGTTACGGTTACGAAGGATTTTGGTATTGACAGAGTCCAGTCCTCCCGCTGGCAACAGATAGCACGGACCCTGAATTTCGCATTCCTTCGACAAAGACGAAAACTTTTACCTCTTCCCCTCCCTCCAAGCTAACCAAAAAACATATATAGCATATCATGGGATTTACCCTCCCAAAGGAATTTTCAGACTAAACAAATTCCTCATAGTGTAAAATAATTGTGAGTATTTAGGAGTGCGTTCAAGGTAGAATAATTAATATCTCTTTTATTTCTCCTGAAAATCCCTTTAGGCCTAAGTTTACTTTCAATTTTTCAAGGGTCCAAAAATTGGACTTGACTGATAGTATATTTTTTGTAGAATATTGTTGACAGAAAATTGCGAGAAGAACGAATGCAAAAAGTAGTAAACAGAAGTCTTGTGGATCAAATATACTCGGTTTTGAGAGAGAGGATTATATTGAGGTGGCTATGGAGCCAGGTACAAAGATCGATGTTCAGCGATTAATCGAGGAATTCGGAAGTAAGTGAAACGCCGGTGAGAGTTGCCTTGGCTAAATTAGCTCATGAGGGATTTGTTGAACTTTTGTCGAGAAGAGGCTATTTTGTAATTAAGTTAACTAAAAAGATCTTAAGGAAATTTATGATCTGCGTATACTGCTTGAACCCTATGCTATTGATACAGCAATAGAAAATATAGATCCTGCAAAATTAAAAAAAATCTACGCAGATTTTGCGGAACTACGCGAAATTGACGACGCAAGAAAAAGGGGAAAGGAATCTCTTAAGATCGATCAGTGGTTCCATCTGGAGATCGTAAGGAATTGTGATAATAAAAGGGCTCAAGAGCTATTTTATCGAATCTATGACTTTGCTCGAATATCCCAGAAAATGCATAAAAGGATAGATCAGGATATAGACGAGCATACCGCAGTAATAAAAGCTTTGTTGGACAAAAAGAAGGAAGAAGCCAAGAGGCTTTTAGTACAACATCTTGAAAACGCTCGAGAAACTACTCTGGAAGCGTTGGGCGAGAGTTTATCTAAGAAGGTCATGTCATGATAATAGATTCCCACATGCATGTAATTCCAGCGTGGTATGGTTACAGAAATGGGGTAAGAGCTGTGGTAGGCACTGGCTACGGGAAAGTAAGAATTGAGGGAGAGAGTGCAGAAAGATGGATGCCTCCCTCATTTACTACTTGTACTGTATCTCCTGAATTGGTGCTGGAGTACATGAACTGGATCAGAGTCGACAAAGCTGTGCTCATGCAGGCACCTGTCTATGGAGTACATCAAGACTTTGCCAAAGTCTTGTTAAGTGGGTTGAAGTAGGCTGAAAATACAAGGTGAGAAGTTCTTAAATTACCTCAATTATACTATCGCCACAGTATGGGCCTAAAAGTGCTAAAGTTGGTTACTGAAGTACATCCGGTAGTCCACGTTGGCAAGGATTTGTCATCTCATTATGTTTAGTTGAAAAGGATGAAAAGGTGAAAGGAGAATGTGTTCGAGTTGGTGTGATAGGCGGTGGGATGTGGGGCGCCTATCATCTCGTAGCCGCTAAGGAATTGGAGGCTCAAGGCAAGGTGGAACTTGTGTCTGTTTCTACACGAACACAGAAGTCTTCTACAAAGCAGGCGCAAACCTTTGGAATTAAAGGTTACACTAGCTACAAAACGATGATCGAGGAAGAAGATCTCGATGCAGTCACCATAGCCACCCCCGATCATCTCCATCGAGAAATGAGCATACATGCGATGGAGCGGGGAAAACACGTCTTGGTTGAGAAACCCATGGATTTGACCACCACTGGTTGCCAGGCAATGGTGGATTTGGCAGAAGAGAAAGGCCTTCTCCTGCAGGTTGATTTCCACAAGAGATACGACCCCTACAATATTGATGCTATGAACAAGGTCCGCGATGGGAAAATTGGTGATCTTCATTATGCATATGCGTATATGGAGGATAAAATCGTTGTTCCATCAGTATGGCTTGCAAGTTGGGCTGCCAATACTTCTCCCTTCTGGTTCATAGGCGTTCATATGTATGATCTAGTGCGTTGGGTTACTGGCCGAGAAGCAGTATCAGTACTCGCATATGGACGAAAGGGAAAGTTGCTGGAAATGGGGATTGATACCTACGATTCGGTAAGTGCCTCTATACTTATGGATGGTAAAATGACCTGCACAATTGATGTGAACTGGATTTTACCGCGGCAGTTCGAAGCAATTGTGAACCAGGGTCTTCGGTTTGTCGGTAGTAAAGGTATTATTGAAATTGATGCACAGGACAGAGGATTGCGCTACTGCTTTGATTCCGATGGCAACCTCACGCCGAACCTTGGAGCCATCTTTTCGGAAGAAAGTGTGTTTGGATGGAAATCTGTAAAAGGGTATTTTGTCGATCCTATCAAGGATTTCCTACTCAATGTTTTCTTTCTGAAGACAGGAGGCAGTTTGAAGCAACTTTCGGGTCGTTATCCATCGGGTCAGGACGGTTTGAGAGTGACACAAGTTGCTGAAGCTGTGGAAAAAAGTATTATCGAAGGACGCTCTGTTGAGCTTTCGAGGCTTAGCTATCAAAAAAATTAGAGTTCAGCCATCTGTGTTTAAGCGGCTCGGGCTCCCTAAATAGGAGGAAACCTATAAAATTGCACCCCTATAAAATCCCGATTAGAGAGATGATTGAGCGTTATCAGCGTCTCTACACAGCAGCAATCAACGACATTTTCCAAAATCGAGACATGCATAATCAATGGCTTGGTCCAGAAATCAAGTGTAGGACAAAGGAACTGGTAGATGAGGTTGTTGCTGGTTTTGCCTTCACCGTCCAATGGGTGTTTAACCCTTTGCCTGCAAAGAAAGACCAACGAGCTGCCAAAATGGTTTCCTCGTATCCTGAAGGCAGTATCATCATAGTTGATCCTGGGGCTGATCAGGTATCTGGTTTCTGGGGCGAACTTGCAACTACCGTTTGCATAAGAAACGGAGTTAAAGGAGCGGTTATCAATGGCGGCGCTAAGGATACAGGTTTTGTCAAGAAGATGGGTTTTCGAATCTTTTGCCGGTTTACTAGCCCAGTTGACGGATTCTGCCGTTCCCATCTTCTAGATTGGCAGATTCCAATCTGGTTTAACGGAGTTCTCATACGCGCAGGAGATTTTATTGTTGGTGACAGTGATGGTGTTCTCGTCATTCCTAAGGAGATAGCAGAAGAGGTCTTGATAGAGGCTGAGAGTAGAGCTGAAAGCGAATCCGACACAAGAAAACTCCTAAAAGAGGGAGTCGCCGCAGATGAGGCTTCTCGGTTGACTGGGAGGAAGGATTTGTAGTGGTGTCTCAAGGCAGTAAGTAAATTAAGAGATGGTTCAATCATGGAGAATCTAAGAGGGGAAATAGATAGGCTAAAGGATTGCCTTGAGGAAGAGGTTCAATTCCTTGTATGAGCTTGAAGACATAGGGGAGATAAACTCTCAAATAGGACAAATGAAAAGGGAGTTAAAGCTCTTTTACACCGAGGAACGAGGGAATGGGCACGTCCTATGCGGGACTTCATCGAAAGGAATTCAAAGGGCCTTTTCCTCTCTGGGAGAACAAAAGAGGCAATTTTCTCAGAAAGTCCACTGACTTCACAAAGAATTTGTTAACGATTAGTAGTGAAGTTAGATCCGTGACAAGAAAAAGCTAAAAATGAGGCTGGAGGGAGGTGAGAAGGTAGACATACCGTTAGCTGGGACAAAGGAGAGCTTTCCGAAGAGAAAAGTGTTGAAAGATTAATTCTCTTTTGGGAGTCTTCCACAGAAAAGTGAACATTGTCTAAATTTAAAAATAGAGGGAGGATTTTAAAATGAAAAGGACTTTCGTGCTGGCAATGTGTTTTTCTTTCCTGGCTTTCTTAATTTTTGCGGGAGGTCAGAAGGAAGCTGAAGGAGTTGAGAAGGCTGGGGGAGAGCGGGCTCTAGGTTCAGTAACGCTTGAGTTTACTGGATGGACTTACGACCTGGAAAAGGTCAGGCAGAATCTTTCAAAATATGAAAAATGGGTAGCAACTCAAGCTGATCCACCCATCAAAGTAACAGTGGAGATGGTCGACGCAGGATTCGGACAATTTGATACACATGTAACCACCACATTTGCTGCTGGAAGGTCTTACGACGTTTTGTATAGCTCCGACCACTGGCTAGCCAAATGGGCTGAAGCAGGCTGGGTTGTTCCTTTAGAAGACTATTTCCCAGAAGTACTTGATTATGTATCCGATATAGACCCCTATTCTGTAGATGCTATGACTTACAAAGGCAAGCTGTACGGTTTGCCTTACTATACCGACGTTATGTACTTTATCTACAACAAAAGGATGCTTGAAGATGCCGACATTGCTTCGCCTCCCACAACCTGGGATGAAGTAACAAAACAGGCGACGATTCTCAAAGAGGCTGGAATTACGTCTGAACCAATGATGGTTGGTTTAAAGGCGGGTTCTTGGTTCGATGAGGTTTTCTACAGTTTTGTTTATTCCGAAGGAGGCTCATTGTTTGATAAGAACTTGGAACCGGTATTTAAGACGGATTCTGGTCCAGTCTATGATATTATTGAGTGGCTCGCTGCTTCTCTAAACGACACACAAATCATCCCAAGGAAGGTACTTGCTATGACAGCTGTTGACGTACAGGAAGCTTTTAAGAATGGAGATACTGCCTTCGTTATTGTTCCAGGATATATGATTAGGGAGTTCAATACCCCAGGTATCTCTAAGGTAGCTGGTCAGGTTGAAGTCTCAATGATGCCCGGAGAGGCCCATGTAACTGGCGGTTATACGCGAATGTATTTGATGGGCAAAGGAGCTCTTAGAGACGAAGCTACAAAAATTGCTGCATGGCACCTTATTGAATTCCTCGGGGGGAAGACGACTATTGATGGAAAAACGGCTTACCATGTACCTAGACGGTGGGCAGCAGAGAATGGATTGGGCTTTTCTATCTTATCCCTTTGGGATGATCCAGCAGTTGAGAAGGTCTTCTCGGCCATGGGCAACACTACAGTCATGCGAGCCCAAAAGAAACTGGCGAGATCAAAGGAGGGGATGTCTACACCGTGGTTTTCTGAGTGGATCTCTTTTGTTCGGACCAAAGTGCAGAAGGCAATCCTTCGACAGGAAAGTACCAGTTCGGTCCTCAAAGATATCAGACAACAATGGATAGACTTGAAGAGCGACTAGTTTGGCAGCATGCTACGCAAAACTTAATGGGGGGGGCCGATAGAATGCCCCCCCCATTTCTATCAGAAGGATAAATAATTAAAATAAATTATATTTTTTGGAGAAAATGTTATCTTCAGTTGAGATAAAGAAGTATAATCAAACCAGTGTCTTTGCGTATAGTATAATCCTGCCTTCAATAGCATTTATTCTCATCTTCATGTTCATTCCATTACTGTACTCGATATCAATTGCCTTTCAGGAATATAAGTTTGGGGTTCCAACTGGTAAAATTATCTGGTTTCGAAACTTTGTAGACATCTTCATCAAGGGGACCGTTGCACCTGGTTTCTACGAAGCCCTGCTCGTTACCCTGAAGTTTACAGTAGCCGCTGTGATTGCTGTTGTAATTATTTCTCTTGGAATTGCTTTATTAATCAAGGATCGCTTCTTTACCAGTAATTGGATAAAATATGCTCTTCTTCTCCCCTATGCCATTCCAGGTGTGGTAAGTGCAGTTATTTGGAGTTGGATATACCACCCAAGCTTTGGAGTCTTAAGTGGCGCATTATACAAACTTGGTCTTATCAAGGAGTATTTAACCATTACGGCTGATCCTAATATTGCCCTGTGGGCTATTCTGTTTGCTTATGTATGGAAGTTTGTTCCCTACAGCACTTTTTTATTCTCTGCAGGGCTGACTACCATACCCTCCAGCGTCTATGAGGCAGCTCAAATGGATCGTAGTGGGCCAGTGAAGACTTTCTTCAAAATAACACTTCCGTTGTTAATGCCCTTACTACAAATGGTCCTGGTAATGCAAACAATCTTCGCTCTAGTTATGCACTTCGGTCTTGTCTTCGTTTTGACACAGGGAGGGCCAGGAAGTTCCACAAGAACCCTAGCTTGGCTTGTATACATGGAATCCTTTACATATACACGTTTCGGTCGAGGGGCAGCAATGGCAATTATTCTTGCTTTGATCATGCTTGGTTTCATTTATTTGTACCTTGTTGTTCTCAGTCCTGAGCGACAACTAAAGAGAAAGCAAGCCAAATTAGCGAAGAAAAGGGAAGGTAGATATGCTTTTCAACACGATTTCAAGTAGACGGAGTGCAAAGAGAATTCTAGTGATTATAATTAGCGCTATTGTCCTTGTATACATTTTATCGCCAATTTACTGGGTGATTGTTTCCAGTTTCCAAAAGGAGATTGCGCTACAGGATCGACCTCCACATTTTGTGCCAAATCAGAAGATCGTAACCCTGAATCACTACCACTTCCTGTTCACTGGGGAGATTCCACCAGACTCAACGATAATGTTGCAGTCCATGTACACTATGAGTGGTACCCTGGTCTATCCAGCAATCCTCAACAGTATTATTGTAGCGCTTTTCGTGACCTTTATAAATTTTATCCTTGGCTTTCCGGCTGGTCACATTTTTGCCCGTTATAGGTTCTGGGGAGATAAAAAGGTTTTCATCTTGTTGTTGGCGACCCGACTCTTGCCATCGATTTCTATCGTGGTCCCTATGTATATTTTGCTCCTTAGGCTTGGTTTGCTCGATACAAAGTATGCGTTGATTGGTATTTACTCGGCAATTACGCTACCATTTACTATCTGGATTCTGCGAGCATACTTTAGAAATATTCCAGTTGAATTCGAAGAGGCTTCCCGTATGGATGGTTGTGGATATTTTAAGATGCTAATTAAGGTGGTATTACCTCTAGCAAAGCCTGGAATTATCGCATCTTTGATCTTTGCTTTTATGGCCTCCTATGGAGAGTTCGTCTTTGCCACGATCTTAACACAAACGATACGTTCCAAGACGCAAACAGCGGTACTTGCGGCTCTAGCTCAGGGTTTGAGTTCCAGTCGTGGAATGATAGCAGCCGCGGCTACGTTGAGCTTCTTGCCACCTCTGTTATTAGCAGTTATTTTTCGCAAACAGATTTTAGAGGGCCTCTCCGCAAGATTGAAGATTTAGGGAGGTATTAGAATGGCTTATTTGCAACTTAAGAACATTACCAAAAAGTTTCCTGGTTGTTTAGCAGTCGACAACCTTAGCCTAGATATTGAAGAGGGTGAATTCCTCGTTCTCTTGGGTCCTTCCGGATGTGGTAAGACAACAACCTTAAGAATCGTCGCTGGTCTTGAAATCCAGACTAAAGGTAATGTAATTCTGGATGGTGTTGACGTTTCAAATGTTCCACCGGAGAGGCGCAATATAGCCATGGTTTTCCAGAACCTTGCTCTTTATCCCCACATGACTGTTTTTGATAATATTGCTTTCTGCCTCAAAAATATGCGAACTCCCTTGTCTGAGATTGAGAATAAGGTTCAAGAAGTTTCAAAAAAACTGGAAATTGATCACTTGCTTAATCGGTTGCCTGATCAACTCAGTGGGGGTCAGCAACAGAGAGTAGCCCTAGCAAGGGCATTAGTTCGAAGCCCTAAGGTTTTCCTTCTCGATGAGCCATTGGCTTCGCTTGATGCAAAGCTGCGCACCGCAATGCGCTCAGAGTTTAAGTTGCTTCACAAGAGCCTAGTAGAAGAAGCAGGTAGAGTTTCTGGGACTTTCATCTACGTGACTCATGATCAGGTGGAAGCGCTGGTCCTTGGCACCAGAATCGCCGTTTTAAACAAAGGGAAAATAGAACAAATTGATACACCATCTAATCTGTATCGAAATCCCAGGAATATTTTTACTGCCACTTTTGTTGGTAGTCCTGAGATGAATCTCATTGAAGGGAGTTTGCAAAGGGTAGACGACGCAGTGGTTTTTAATTTTGGAAAGCTTAGCGTAGAAACGGGATTGAAGGGGAAGATAATCCTTGGAAAAGCTCGGGCAGAAACAATGCCGGTTATTCTTGGAATCCGTCCAGAATTTGTTCATCCTGTAAGCCTAGAGACAAATGGTGCGATTAGGGGGGAGATCATTACCATTGAGCCTATAGGTACTATGAACCTCACAATATTCAAGGTGGATCGCCTGGTACTAACCAGCCTGATAAGCCCAGACTTACCACTGAAGGTTGGCGAGAATGTTGGTCTTCAGTTAAAACCGGAAGCGATGCACTTGTTCCACCCTCAAACTGAAGAGAACTTGATGAGGGAAAAATAATGAAGATTTTCATTTCGGCTGATTTTGAGGGAGTTTGTGGCGTCGTGGAAAATCGGCAATGCTTTCCGGGAAATCTGGATTTCAATCGAACACGCCGACTTTGGGTTGAGGAGATAAATGCCATTGTAGAAGGAGCAATGTTAGCAGGTGCTACTGAGTTTGTTGTGAATGAAGCCCATGGTGCCATGAACTACCTGCTTCCTGATATTCTTCATCCCAAGGCATCATTTATTTCAGGCTATGTCAAGCTCGACAACCAAATGGAAGGACTTGATAATACCTTCGCCGGTGCAATAATCATGGGTCATGCCAGGGCTGGAACGGCTGAGGGAGTTCTAAACCACACCTATGTGATGAGGGATGTTGTTGAATTGCGCTTGAACGACGAACCCATCGGTGAATTGGGCTTGAATGCCTATTGGGCATCTTATTTCGGTATCCCCTTAATCTTAGTGATTGGTGACGACAAAGCTGCCAAAGAAGCCAAAGCACTCATCCCTGAAATTGAAACTGCGGTTGTCAAATACGGTCTTTCGCAGTTCACTGCCCACAATCTACCTCTGGAGACTGCTCGAAATGTGATCCGAGAATCTTCTAAGAAAGCGGTAGCGAGGATAAGGAAGATTCCACCTCTTAAGATGCTAGAATCATTCAGCCTAGAAATAGAGTTCTCTTTGTCAGAAATTGCCCATCTATGTTCGTTTATTCCAGGTGTGGAGCGAATCAATAGCCGCACTGTGCGGTTCTCCTCGAACGATTATAGGCAGATCCAGCATGTGCGCATTGTTTGTACCAATCTGGCTTTGGCGATTGTTCGTGCTCACTTCTAAGCAATTAAACGTACTGATAGTCTTGGTTTGGACTAAAGTGCAAAATGGTATGGTGATGAAGTATCCTAATCGAAATATTGGAGATGGACTCCTTAATCCCTTGAGTAGCTGGATAAATTGGTCAGTATACGAAGAAGCACCCAAAAAACATTTCATAATAAGAAGGATATCTAGGGTATTCCCCAGAGGTATGTGATTGAATTGAGGGATACCTATAATGAATCCAGTAAATTTCGCCGCTGTATGGGCTAAACAATCTGCCATCCTTATAGCTTCTCAGCCTAGCAGACATGTTTTTCGTATTGAAAATAACATCGGTCAGATTTTCCCTTTACACAGAACGGCAATAGGAAAAGCAATTGCCGCATATCTACCATAGGAAACAGTTAAAGAAATATTAAAAAGAGATGGAATGCCTAAGAACAACAGAAAATCCAATTACTAGCATGGAAGATTACTGGAAAGAGATTCAAATGGTGAGGAAAAGGGGCTATGCAGTTGATAATGAAGAAAGTTATGACGGTGTGAGGTGTGTGACTGTACCTGTTTTCAGCTCTGGAAATCCTATCTTTGGTGGATTGAGTATTTCTGGTTCTGCCAGCCGAATTAATAATGAACTGCTTTTACAGATGGGAAAAGATCTTCAGATTTCAGGCTACCGCACATCCTTTGAGCTTAGTTCATACAATATTGGAGAATGAGAGGAGTGCATGAATGTCTAATCAGATTAATTTGAAGGAGAAAATAGATTCTTTTATCGAGAAGCATAAAGAAGAATTTTTCCCTATCCTGCAAGAGCTCTGTCGCTTTCCAAGTGAACACGGGAAAGAATACGATGTTCAAGCCTATTTAAAACAAAAATTTGAGGAAATCGGATATAAGGCAGATATGGTTCCTATAGATAACTCAATTAAAAATGATCCAGAATATACTACCGCTGTTCCTGAAATATCATTTAAAAACCGACCAAATCTAGTGGTAAAAATACCTGGGACAGGGGATGGGAAAAGCGTAATATTTAACAGCCATAATGATGTAGTTCCTGCAAAGGGATGGGAAAAAGCCTATAAGCCTGAGATAAAGGGCGATAAAATCATTGGTCGAGGTGTATGTGATGATAAGCATGGAGCGGTTCTGCAATATATGATGGCATTATTTTTAAAGGAAAACAATCTTGAACCTGTTGGTGATATTATTTTTGAAATAGTTATTGACGAGGAGGTCGGTGGAAATGGGACTCTGTCCCTACTACGTCAGGGTTATTGTGCGGATGGAGTCATTGTACTGGAGTTCTCAAACCTAAATATCAATGCAGGTGCCCGTGGAGCTCTTTGGTTTAGAGCTGAATTTAAGGGGAAGTCAGCGCATATGTCACAAATACATCTGGGAATTTCAGCTATTGATAGGGCAATGCATTTTGTAGAGCTCATGAAAGATTATCAAAAGAGACTGAGGAAAGATGGAGAAGGCTTGGAAATGTTTCCCTATGAGCCAGTTCCTGCCCAAGTCAACATCGGAACAATCAAAGGTGGGGATTGGCCTGCATCGGTTCCAGCTTCTTGCGTTATTGAGGGAGGTGTTGGTTTTTTACCTCCTAAAACTTGTGCGGATATTAAAAAGGAAATGGCAGAGATAATAGAAAATGATTCGGATCCCTATTTTCGAGAAAATGTAAAATTGAGTTTTCCTGGGCTTCACAATGATCCTTATGAGTTGGATAAAAATCATCCTGTTGTTAAGACCTTAGAAAAAGCTCTTAGAAGAAGCGGATGGGAACCAAAGATTATCGCAAATCTGGCAAGCTCAGACGCCCGTCTTTTTGCAAATATAGGTAAAATACCCACAGTGAATTTTAGTCCACCGAGGAATTCAGGTAATGTCCATGGTAGTGAAGAGAATAACAGTTTGAAAGATATATTGGATTCTCTTAGGGGGTTGCTCTATTTTTTGGAAGAGTGGTGTGGTTTAAAAATGAAGAAAATATAAAATCTAGGAGGAAATAATGGGTGAAGAGAGGTATCTTCAACTTAATGAACTTATTGAATTTATTACTGTTCTTTTCAAAAAGGTTGGACTCAGTGAAAAAGACTCTAATTTGCTTGCAAAAAGCTATGTAGATAACAACATGCGGGGTATTGACAGTCATGGCGTTCGGCTTGTTCCCAACTGTATGAAGCGTCTTAAAGAGGGAGGGATCAATCCCAATCCAAAAATAAAAATAGAAGCCGAAACTCCTTCCACCGCTCGTTTGGATGGGGATAATGGCCTAGGTCAGACAGTTGCCTTGGAAGGGATGAATATAGCTATTAAGAAAGCTGAAGAATCTGGCATCGGCTTTGTAATATGCACCAATACAAACAACGCTGGAGCAATGGGGAGCTACACCAGGATTGCTTTGGAAAAGGGGATGGCTGGATTATCTATGGCTGCGACTATTCCCAGCATGTTTGCTTGGGGAGGGATTAAGAGAGTTATATCAAATCCACCTATTTCAATATCTTTCCCGGGAAGAAAAACTCACTTTATTATAGATATCTGCCTTGGCAGCGTTGCCTGGAATAAAATTTATGTTATGCGAGATAAAGGGCTTCCAATTCCAGAAGGGTGGGCTATGGATCATAATGGAGAAATTACAACCGATCCTATAAAAGCGATAGATGGGGGGTCAGTTATCCCAATCGGATGCCACAAGGGGTATGGACTCTCACTTGCTATTGAACTTTTAACCTCCATTTTGGGTGGACACCTTTTTGGAAAGGATTTGAAGGGGCTTTTTGGAAACCCAAAAGTAGGGGAAGGAATTGCGATGACATTGGGTGCTCTGGATGTTTCAAAACTTATCGATGTGGATATTCTTTATGATCGTGTAGAAACTTTTTTTCAATTCATCAAAAGCTCGCCCTTTAAGGAAGGCGTTACTGAAATCATGATTCCCGGGGAACCGGAAGAAAAGGTGAAGAAGATACGGATGAAAGAGGGTATTCCTCTCCCGAGGGAAGTAATAAAATCGCTTAAGGATTGTGCAGCAGAGTTTAATGTTCCATTCCCCTTCTGATTATTTTTAAGAATTTTAACCTTGGCAGAGTCAACCATATTCAAGAGAGCTCTGAAAAAGTCTGGTTGATCTAGCTAAAGTATTGAAATTTTTCTCTTGCTCTTTCTCAATTTTCCCTAACCTTCATCTTGTGTATACTTGAAGTGCTTTTATGCCAAAATTTTATAAGGAGGAAATCTTAAATGTTGGGAAAAACTGACCCTCAGGAAAACTTCTTCGACTCCTATATTGAAGAATATTTTCTACCCAAAGAGCATGAACTTCTCAAGATAAAGGAAAATGTGGATTTTTCCTTTATCGAGGAAGAAACCGGGGACCTTTATGCAAAAGAAATGGGAAGACCCTCTTACCCTCCAGTAGTTATGTTCTAAGAGGTTTAACCCTGGGAGCATTAAAGTAAGGATATTGCCTTCCTTTTTTTGTAGATAGAGAGAATGATTTAATCCCTTGAGCGGAAAAGCGAAAGAAAACAATTTATCAACCTTGTGCTAAGTGATAAAGAGAAATTCTGTCAACATTTTGTGATAACTTGCAGAAATAGAGGAGAGCAAAAAATGGTAGGAAAAACCTATGACTTGAAGCCAAAATCAGTTAAGCAAGTAGATACTGCTTATAGGCGGATAGTAACCAAAATACCTGTGCCAGATTCAATGAAGATTCTAAAAGATTTAAGAAAATACGAGCCCAATTCTATGGGGGGACAACCTTTGGTAGTCTGGGATAGAGCTGAAGGGATTCAGGTATACGATAAGTATGGCAATATGTGGCTGGATTGGAGTTGTGGAGTTTCGGTGACCTCTGCTGGTCATGGAAGAAAAGAGATAAAAGAAGCTATTGTAAATCAGGTAAACCACGGACTGTTACATAATTATTGTTTTCCCAGCGAACTTCGAGCCCGTTTGGTAGAGAAATTGTCGAAACTTGCCCCAGAAGGCCTCGATAAGGTCTTTCTGCTGACTACTGGTTCGGAAACTACGGAATGTGCTATAAAATTAGCTCGGACTTGGGGACAAAAAATAGAAGGAAATAAGAAAATAGGAATTATTTCTTTTGAAGGTGCTTTTCATGGACGGACTTTAGGAGCTCAAATGATAGGGGGAATTCCCCCTTTAAAAAGTTGGATTGTAAATCTAGATCCCGATATTCACCAGGTTCCATTCCCGGGAGACTTTCGGTGTGAAGATAGAAGTTTTGAAGTATTTGAAAAAACTCTAGAGAAAAAAGGTGTAACTTCAGATCGAATTGCCGGAGTAATCAGCGAGACTTACCAGGGTGGTGGAGCCTGCTTCATGCCGAAAGAATATGTAAAGAAACTAGCTCAGTGGTGTAAAGAAAATCGAGTACTTCTAATATTTGATGAAATACAGGCTGGATTCGGGAGAACCGGAAAGATGTTTGGTTTTGAACATTATGAGGTGATTCCTGACTTAATTTGCTGCGGAAAAGGTATTACCTCGTCTCTCCCTTTATCTGCTTTGATAGGAAGAGCCGAGATTATGGATTTATACCCCCCTGGGAGTATGACTAGCACCCATACCGGTAATCCTGTGTGTGTAGCTGCAGCTCTTGCCAATTTAGAAATCATCGAGAGAGAAAATCTTGCGCAAAAGGCCGAGAAACTAGGAAAATTTCTTTTTGCTGCGCTTGAGGAGATCAGAAAAAATTTTTCCAATATTATCGGGACAGTCTACGGTAAGGGATTGGTGTACGGAGTTCATATTGTAAAAAGTGGAAGCAAAGAGCCCGATGGAGAACTGGCTTCTAAGATA
>Ga0209978_10000420_pt1 | contig 15891 bp, 16 predicted proteins | sample BentaG_FD_182805 | JGI IMG/M metagenome (GOLD analysis project Ga0209978, IMG submission 182805) | Deep subsurface microbial communities from South Atlantic Ocean to uncover new lineages of life (NeLLi) - Benguela_00093 metaG (SPAdes)... | ecosystem: Environmental > Aquatic > Marine > Oceanic >... | reverse complement strand
TGAATACGAACGTTGCATTTACTTGCCAAAGAAAAGACTTGAACGTTAGCTCCACACATATCTGCTAGCTTCGCAGAGTTTCGTCTTTGCGGAACATCAATGTTGACAGACGCATCCTCTATTCTGTAGCTGAGGTTAATCACGTCTCAAGGCTGTTTGCAGCATACACAAAAACTCCGTTCTAGCTTCCATCATTTGATTGCCGCTTATGAGATTCTTCCTCTGTTAATTCGAAACCTATTTTGATGAGGATCCTGCACGGCTCATCAGGCCTTATAAATTGAGTGCTTGTGTTTGTGGAAATCTCTGCAAGTTTTACATTTGCCAGTTCAATCTTAGGGGCTCATCTCTTTATAGAGCCCTACACTACTTTTATTTTTTTGACAAGTCCGTTTCAAGCTTGTTTTCAAGAAAAAGGTTTAAGAAGGGCTTAACTCACGTCATTTAATGTGGATTAAAGTTTGGAATAGGCTGAATAGGGCTGAATAAGGTGGAAAAAGGCTTTGCCGATGTTACGTGACGAGAAGTTTCTCGCTAGGCTGCAGAGGGGAAACCGCATTCAGGTCCCTGTTCTAATCATGTGGAAGCATAAGCTGAACGCTGGCGAGGTTTTGAGGGTCCGCGTTTGGAGCAGCGAAGCCCATACTGGAGAATCTTTCTACGTTCGACTTAGCAAGGATGGTCGATTCAGAGTTCCCAAAATCGTGGTTGAAGAGCTTGAATTGGAGCCTGGGACCGTGTTAGGGTGCACCTTATACTCGGAGACCGCTGAAGAAGAGGAGTGATGGTCAGCTATGCTTGCCACTCAGATGAGAAGGTTAGGGTCATTTGACTGTGAAATGGGAGGGTTGAAATCCTTTCTACGCGCATATGGGTCATGTCAGTGGACTTGATTTGTTCAACAATGGATTTTTCGCTTTGTTTAACAAAAGAGCTATCTCCATTACCTAGGTGACGATCTGATTATTTCTGGCTGCCAACCATGTAGTCGAATGGGCTTGAACATAAGCAGGACATGTGAAAATTTCCTTAGACAAGAATCCAACGCCTAACAGCTTCTGATTACACAACAGATTGTGTATCGACGTACGAAAGCATGCCCCCGCTTGCAAGAATGGTGCGGCCGCCGGGAATTGAACCCGGGATTGCAGGCTTGGAAGGCTTACACCTGGTTGGGCTGTGTCCTAACCAGACTAGACCACGGCCGCAAATCAGATGCATGTATGCATGCCCGCCGAAGAAGTTAAATTTAAGGGTCTTCGAGATCAAATGTCCCATTTTTCCCATCGACTATCAGTTTGACACTTTTTATGAAGTTCATTCCGAGAAGTATTTTCACTGGCGCTGGATCTGGAATTTTGTGTATTACAACTGGTAAGTTTTTAGCTTTGATGTTGGCAACTTCTATTCGGTTTAGAATCTTAACTGGAGTTTCAATAATTCCAGAAGCGGTTACCAAGGTTGCTTTTGGATAATCTTCGTTCAGTTCAAGCTCTAAGTAATCTGCAGTTTCAGGCGGAATGACGGTGAAAGCTGCACCGGTATCCATTACTGTGTCCTCGGAAACGCTAAACTTTCTGCCAATCAGTTTTGCTTTAACTAGAAGCTTTCTAGCCTGAATCTTCATTGTTTCACCTAAAAAGGAACTCGTATTTTTTCTCTTTTTCAGTTGGGGAGTAAAAAACGTAAATACCATCTAAACCCTTTTGCTTAATCTCCCTCATTATCTCGTCGTGGCTGTCTGAAACAGTCACAACTCTTCCTTCTTTCACGGCTATCCATTTGCCAGCAAACTTTTTCCTCAGTTCTACTTTAAGGCCCTCTTCAGCCTCCATAAACTACACCATACAAAAAATAACTAGTGCAAGTTTAAATAGTTTCGCTGCATGCATACATAGTTGACGTTAAGATTTAGAACCAGTGAAATCTATGGAGATTTACGAGAGGATTTTCAAAGAGGGGGAGGAGATCGTTGAGTGGGTTAAGGAGACGGGAGTGAAGCTTGTCTCAGCCATGCTTTTTGGGTCCGCGGTGAGAGGTTGGAGAGAGCCGGAAGACTTGGATGTGCTTATTGTCGTGGATGAGCCGGATAGGCGGGTTGATGAACTCTGCCGCGATTTCTGTAAGATAGATTTAAGATTGAGTGAAAAGTATGGTCTCTACCCCGAGCTAACCGTGTTAAGAAAGGATTCGATAGGGAAGGGAAATCCTATTTTTTATTATAGCGTCGTTCGAGACGGGGTGGTGCTTAGTGGAAATAAAGATTTATTTATAGACGCCTTGGTAAAGTTAGAGGGTAAGGAAGGGTTAGAGAGGGCGTGTGGCTTGGAGAGGGCGTATGGTTTTTTGAGGCACGCTGAAAAAGACGTTCAGGATGCGAAAGAGGTTACTGATCTTCAGTTAGCCGCTGAAGGAGCCTACAGAGCATGTGTGGAAGCCATTTACGCCCTTCTTCGTAAGCATGGAATGCCTGTTCCAGGCAATCATAAGGAGGAAAGAGAGAGACTTCACACTCTTGACGAAATCTACCCTGAAGCTAACATCTCCAGCAGATATAGCACACTTTTTGAACACCTACACGCCGAATGTTTCTATCATGGCGAGTGCGGACACCTTAGAAAATGGATATCCAAAGCAAAGGAATTCATAGATGACATAACGAAATTACTGTGAGCCCCCAACGCTCCCAGTTTTCATAAAAAGCCGCAAATTGTTGTCTAATAACTAACGGTTCTGGATTTGAACCCGGGATTGCATGCATGCAAATGTTGTTCCCATACTTAAGAAAGATCGAGTACTGAGTGAAGACATAGAAAAAATTAGACAATTAATTAAAAGGCCCGTTATCGTGGAAATCGATAAAATATTAAAGACTTTGTGAGAGTTTGGTGGACAGAATGTTTTACATTGCGCGCACGCAGGACACTTTTAGAAACTGGTGTAATGCAAAATATCAATAAAAAACACTTAGGCTCGTTTTTCGAAAACCTTTAAATATGCACAAATAAATAAAATGAATAGGTGAATGAGTTGCTAGCCGGAATGGAGTGGCTGGTCGTTTTGGCTATAGTTGCGATAATACTGCTTTGGGGGCCTTCAAAGTTGCCGGAGTTGGCTAAGGCGCTTGGACGAGCGAAAGGGGAGTTCGAAAAAGCTTCCAGAGAACTCAAGAAACCCTCGTCTACTTTAACTGGGCAGGTTGAGAGGTCAAGTGATAATGTGCTAATTGAGACTGCTAAAAAGCTGGGGATAAACACGGAGGACAAGACGAAGGAGCAGATCTCCGAGGAGATCTTACATAAGGCTAAAGGTTAAAGCCGGAAGTGCGTAAGGCAAAACGAAGAGGCGAATACTACTCAGATGTCTGAGGGTACGAAGAAGGGAAGAAAAGAGAGGATTATGGATTTTTGGGACCATACTGAGGAACTTGCTGCAAGACTTAAAATTGTTTTATGTACATTGATTGTTTCGACGGTTGCTATAATGGTCTTGCCAGCCAACTTGGCTTTTTTTCAGAATCCGCTGGAATCTTACGAGCCGTTTGTGGGGGTTATTCTGAGGTTGATCAGGGAGCAGATTCTTCCCGAGAATTTTCGGCTCATAGGTTTGGAGTTTGCCGTTCCCATCGAGCTTTATGTACTTGCTTCTCTTACTTTCGGACTGGCCATAACCGTACCCGTGTTTGCTTATGAAATTTACAGGTTCGTTGATCCTGCTCTTTATCCACATGAAAGAAGGGATGTGTATCCCTTTGTAGCGTCCGTTTCGATCCTGTTTCTCGTTGGAGCCGTGTTCAGTTACATGGTAATTACTCCCTACGTGATACTTGGTATTTCCCCCTTTTTTTCAATTGTTGGAGCGGAATTGGTTGTTTCTGTGATGGATTTTTACAAGCTTGTGCTCTTCTTCACCTTGATCGTAGGGTTGGCCTTCACATTCCCGGCGTTTTTCGTTATTCTCGTGAAGTATGGAATACTAGGCACAAAGATGTTTACCAAGAATAGAAAATATTTGTATGCGGCTCTGTTCGTGTTGGCTATGCTTATGACCCCGGATGGAGGATTTCCATTAGGTAACTTGATGATATGGGTCCCCATGGTCCTGCTTATGGAGACCGGTTTTCTCGTTGCGCGTCGCTACGAGAAAGAGGGGAAAGAAACGGTGCTTGAACGCTGGTTCCCGGAGGGATCAACCTGCAGATTCTGTGGGGCGTCTATTTCAGATGATACGGTATTCTGTCGCAAGTGTGGAAAATCGCAGAAATAGTTGCTGGATAGGCACGAAGTATGAGATAAATAAGTAATTCTTCTTCCTATGCACTGGCGCCGCAAGCTAGATTTTTAAAAAATGTATTGGTACGCTTGTGCTCTTCTTTCTGTGAAAAATCTAAAAAAATACAAAATAGACGCTTCTGAGAGTAGTATAGCCCGATCATAACCCAACGCTCAAAAGTGTGCTGTGACCACAGTGGCACTTAAGGCGAAAAAGAGAGTTCTCTTTGGATGTGGAAAGTTATATAAGTTAATGATGCCAAAAGCATCAGAGGAGATTTGAATGCCAAGTCGAAAGTTGGAATCTGAAGACGAATTAGAGGATTTTGTCAGAGGATGTACATTTCTCGGGACAGGAGGCGGCGGTGCACCAGAAGAGGGATTAAAACTCCTGAAAAAAGAATTCGAAAATGGGAGAGAGATAAAATGGACAGATGTTTCGGAAATAGACGATGATGCGTGGACAGTTAGTCCTTTCTTGATGGGTTCTATAGCTCCTAAAACCGAAGAAATAAAAAACAAAATGAAAAAGCTGGGTCTGAGAGAACCCAAATATGAGAGAAAGCTGATTGAAGCATTAAAAATGCTTGAGGAATATACAGGGCGGGAAATAGATGTAATAGTGGCTGTGGAAATAGGAGGAGCTAATACGCCGGGACCACTAGCAGCAGCTGCCAACCTGCACAAGATTATAGTCGATGGAGATTATGCTGGTCGAGCAATCCCCGAAATTCCACAAACCACTCCATACTTAAAAGATAAGCCCATGTGGCCTATAACCAGCGTTGACGAATGGGGAGATAAAACGGTGATCAAAGAGGCGATAAACTATGAAATGGCTGAAAGAATTGGAAAATTAATTAGTGCAGCAGCCTTTGGCTTGGTGGGAGACGCTGGCTTTTTGATGAAAGGAAAAAATATGAAAGAAGTCCTAGTTGCTGGTACTCTTACGGAATCTCTTGGAATTGGGAAAAAAATAAGAGAAGCAAGAGAGTCTGGTCGAAATCCAGTGCGAGCCATAGTGGATGAAATAAGTGGATGGTTATTGTTTAAGGGAACCGTGATAAAGAAAGAATGGGAGGACAAGGAAGGATACTACTGGGGTACTCACAAGTTAAAAGGAATGGGTGAGTTCGAAGGTCGAGAATTTAAGTATTGGTTCAAAAATGAAAATCACATATCTTGGATGGATGGGAAACCATACGTAACCAGTCCAGACATCTTCTCTGCTGTCGATGTTGAGACCGGAGAGCCCAAGATTAATCCCAGTATAACAGAAGGAGATAAATTGGCGATAATAGGTATGAAGGGCAGAGAACAGTTCAAAACTGTTAAAGGATTGGAAATTTTAGGTCCAAAACACTTTGGCTTTGACATCGACTATACACCGATTGAAAAGATTATGGGATAAGAAAGGTTGCCTCTTTCCAGAGTCAATATCATGCTCAAAGGTCTTTCAGTCTTAGAAAAAACTACGACATTGATACCAGACATAGAAGCCAGAAAAGGACTGAAGTTGAAATGCTATTCCCATCGCCCAGAATTATTTGATTATCCTTATAGAAAGAAGTGTCTTTGGCAGCCTTTTTATTTTTCATAAATGACAAATTCCTGACCTTTAACACCAAGATTATATAAGGAAGCACTTGCATTCAAAAAGAGCGTGAGTGTCATGTTGGAAAAGATTAAGATAATTAATATATTTCCCGACATCTACACGGACGCCTTTAAAGGTGCGGCTGAGGAGAGAAAGAAGCTATCCAACCTCGTGAGAGAAAGGACTGGAGGGCTAGTGGAGTTGCAGACCGTTTTTGTAGATAAGGGCTTAGCCTCCATCGAAAACGCCTATGATGAATCGATAAACACACCTTTCATCTTGGAAAAGGTGAAATGGAGTGAGGAGCAAGGATGCGACGCCGTGACGATCGACTGTATGGGCGACGCTGGCCTTGAGGCAGCGAAGGAGCTCGCAAATATACCTGTAGTAGGTGCATGTGAGTCGTCCGTCCATCTCGCCTCTATGCTTGGAAAACGCTTCTCAGTAATAAATATCCTGCCGGAGACAGAATCGCTCATAAGAGACAAAATTAGGAAGTACGGCCTTGAAGTCAATCTGACATCTATGAGGACCATAAACATCCCCGTACTCGAACTGGAAAAAGACATTGAAAAAACGAAGGCGGTTGTGGGTGAAGCTGCTGAGAAAGCTGTTGTCGAAGATGGTGCAGGCGCTATTGTTTTGGGTTGCACCGGAATGGCGGGTTTGGCCGAAAGTATATGTGATTATCTAAAAAAGAAGGGGTACGATGTGCCAGTGCTGGATCCATTAAGAGTCGCAATTAACACCGCGATCATGATCGTGCTCCTAGGAGTGAGACAAAGCAAAGAGGTTTTCCGCACCCCAAGGGAGAAAACAAAGAGGCTATAGGGATAGAGCTTTAAACCTTTTTGAGTGTGGACAACGAAAGACATAACATCTGAATTGTGTTAGAAGCCTAAACCTCTTCTTCTATCTTTAGGCCTTTTGTCTTTGCCATCCTCTTAGCATAGTATTTTTCGGCTTCTGGTAGTTCTCGACACTTAATGTTGTCATCAACGCGAACAATTGTTAAGGCTGTTTCAAACGCTGCTTTTATCACTTGTTTCTTAACAGCCAGCGAGTCAAAAACACTAAGCTTACTCATGTCGGCTAGTTGAGAGTTGATAACGTCTATTCCTGTTGAGGCTTCACCTCTACTGTGTTTTGCGCGCAATTTGGTAATCACGTCTATTTCATCCATTCCAGCGCTTCTACCTAACAGCAGAGGGATGCTTTCAAAAGCTTTGGAAACAGCTTTGATTACAAGTTGCCTCTTATCCGCTATTTCCGGGGCATACTTGTTAAGAGCCAGAGCAATTTCCTCCTCAAAAGCGCCTCCCCCACAGACTAAACGGGGGTCTTTTATTAATGTCCTAGCCACCAAGACTGCGCCTTTGATGACGCGCTCTATGTCGTCAAGAAGATATCTGGATACCCCTCTCAGCACGATATCTACGGTTTTAGGATTTTTACAACCACTAATTATCAGCCAGGGTTCACCTCTGATCTTTTTATGTTCTACAGTACTTGCCCAGCCAAGATATGAAGAATCCATATCGTTTACACTGGATACAGCAAACGCTCCGGTTGCTTTGGCCACCCGGTCTACTTCGGTTGGTGGAAAACGTGTAACTAACAGTATGTTCTGTTTAGCAAGGTAATCCAATACGAAGTCGTCAACACCCTTTTCTAACATTATTACGTTTGCTCCGACCCTGAGTATCCTATCGGTTATGGATTTAAGGTACTTTAGCTTACCATCTCTAAAATTGCGAAATTGTTCCACGGTATTAAATTCAAACCGATAATCTTGATATCTCGTTAATTTTGAGGGAATTCTAAGCTCCCCTTTTATTAGTGCAATCCTTGCGTTTTCTATTCTTCTTGGCATGTAAATGTTTGACATTTCTCTATAAAGTGCTAATCCATCGACTAGAAAGGAATCTTTCACAGATTTCCCCGTTATTTTTTTAACATCGACTATGTCAGCGCCCTCGGAGCCCACTAAGTTCTTTAATCCCAGAATTCTGGTTGCATCGGATATTAACATAGCAATGTGTCCTCTGTCTTGGTACGGCAGTTTTCCAGCGAGGGAGTTATAAACCTCTAGTCGGATAGTTTCTGTTAGATCCAGCTGTAGATTAAAGGCGAGTTTATCTGAAGTTTCTATTGCTTTTTTATAAGATAATGTTAGGCCGTCTCTTACAACGTTTGGATGAATCCCTTCATCGATTAATTTCTCGCATTCTTCGAGAATTTTGCCCGCTAAGATTATGGTTGAGACGGAACCGTCTCCCTTCTCTTTGAATACGCTAAACGCGGCTCCTGCCATAAGTTGTGCAACGGGATGTTTCAGCTTTACCCTCTTTAGTATAGTCTTCAAGTCTGTCGTTACAAAAGTTAATACACCTCGTCCACTTTGAGATAAAACAATTTTACTCATTCTACGAGGCCCTAAAAGATTTTTTACGAATTCCAGCATAATCTTAGCAACTAGAATATTTCCATGTAAGGCGTCCTTGCCAGTTTTTCTAATCGAGCCTTTTCTGAGTACACGAGCTGGTTCAGGTACTGGAATACGTTCGTATCTTAACGGTCTTCTCCTAGAATTTAACTTTTTGAGACCCATTGAACCCCTTCATGCGTTTATTTCGCCACAACCATGTTGTACATGTATTTCACTCTATTAGTTTTAAGGGTTAGTTCAACATGGCATCCTTTGAATGTAAGCATCCAAGGCTCTAACTCCGGGGTTTGATCGCTTACCGATGGGCATGCGGTAGTGCCCCAGTTGTAGTAGGTCTTCCATGCTTTAAGCTTGCCTGGCTGTGTAGATGCTTTTTCCGCGAAGCTTATGTCAAAGTCCCTTAACAGTTACCTTCACCTTCTTGTTAACCATTTCGAGTAGGCTACGGCTGCCTCCTTCTCACCACCAGTAGAGAAGCCACCATGGGGCGTTTCGATATTTTCGGTTGTCGTAAGTAAAACAGTGTCACCTATCTCGGTTTTTTAATGTCATGCGTACTTAGGAAATGTTATGGGTTTTTTTGGTGGTTCGGGATAAGCTGCCTTGCTATGGCTCAGATTCAAGCTCACTAAGGATTCAGCTATTTTTAGGGCTGCCAACAAAGGGTCTACAACGGGTATTCTCACTCTCCCCTGCAACTTGTATTCCTCAGCGACGTCGGAAAGGCCGGTGCATCCAAGAACCAGTACATCGGCGCCATCCTCGTCAATCGCCCTCTTTCCCTCCTCAACCAACCGGTCGACGGTCGTTTTCCTGTTCTCCTCTATATCCAGCACCATTAGCCCTATGCTTCTTATTGACGCGAGCTTGCTCGTTAAACCCATTTCTCGAATGCTTGAATTGAGCAGTTTTGCAATAGGCGGGCCGCCAGGACTTATTATAGAAAACTTGGTGCCTAGCATACATGCAATGTGTAGCGCGGCATCCTTACAGCCTACAACGGGTATTTTGACTATTTCCCTTGCGGCTTTAACGCTAGGGTCGAAGAAGCAGTCGATGATGACCGCGTTGTATCCCTTTTGCTCGGCCTTTCTCACCTCTTCTACGATGTAAGGCGCATTCAGATTTTCATCAAAGTAGCATTCGACAGAGTGGGTACCATACTTTATATTTGCGACTTCTACGTCAAAGCCTTTAGATGCATATTTTTTGAGTAGCCTCTTGTGCGATTCATTAAACAAATCCGTAGCTACGGGTAACACAACGAGTATTTTCGGCATTTTTCAACTCCATCCTTGTCTTAATCACCTTACTTTACAAATGTTTATGTTGAACGGTAATAATAAAAAGTTTTTTACCAACAACCCATTGTTTAGTGGATATTGATTGGAAATACACCTTTTGTGGTTGCCATGCAGCGATGTTGAGGTATTAAAGCTTTAGTTTCAGCGGTAATATCGAATAGGTTTATTGGATCGTTAATCATTCCGCAAGGCTTATATAAAAAGTGAACACAATTGATGGACCAAATTGAAAACTGGTGTAAAATATGAGTGAGAACAAAGAGAGCGGAGACTCAAAAAGGATTTCTCGAAGAAAATACCTAAAAATCGCGGCTGGTGTAGGTGCAGGAGCGGCCATAGCTGCTGGAGCAGGATACTACTACTTGACACGTCCAAAGCCGGAGGAAGAATTGCCGACAATAAGATACTTGGGTTATCCCTTTTACCTTCCAGAAGAAGGCGAATTGAAGTGGGAAGAAGAAACCAGTGTGCCGATGGACGTCACCTACGAGGACTTCCTCGTGTTGTCCATGAAACAGCTTGCCGATCCCCATGCCTGGGATGTGGGAGGCTCAGGTATGGTCAGCCACCTTGTAAAGGAAGGGGTGCTTCGAGAGATTCCTGTGGAAGAATTATCCAATTGGAAGTCTAACGAAATTATGGAATGCATAGTTGATCCCGACAAATACTTTGTTCCAAAGGTCGCCGAGAGATTCAAATCATTACTGTGGAAGGAAGTGGGCGAAACCTTAGTATCTGTCCCACTTATGTGGAACTATGACTCATTTACTTATTTACCCGAGTTTATGCCCTTCGAAGAGCGTGGCGCACAGGTCAGCATGGGATACGAAGAGATGCACAATCCAGAATGGAAGGGCAGAGTTGCCAATATTGATGATCCAATGGTAGGTTTCGGCCAAGTGGCTAACTATTTGGAGGCCACAGGTCAAGCTACGTTTGTAGGCCCCCCCTCCAACCTGACACCTGAGGATGTAGACAAAGCTTTCAACTTTTTGCTTCCCGATATAAAAGCCGGACAATTTCGAAGCTTCTGGTTCAAGTATGCTGACATAGGCCTCCTGTTATCTACCAAAGAGGTGTGGCTCTCAATGACGTATCAGCCTTCCTGCTTTGATACGAGGAAAGCAGGAACACCCGCCTACTACGCTTGCTTAAGAGATGGGCCGTTTTTCTGGACTAACAACAATATCATATCAAAATATGCCTCAGAAGATGTGGATCCTTGGTGCGTCAAGTTCGTAGATTGGCAACTTGATCTCTATTGTCAAATGCTTTTTACAAAACAGGGCTACCCATCACCTCGTATTTACTCTGAAGACTACAAGGAAGCGATGGGTGACGAGTTCTATGATTGGTTCTACATGAATAGAGCAACATATCTGTCGATTGGTGACGTAATGAAGGAAATTTGGCCGGACCGTGAGGACTTTTGGGCGTTAGATGAAAGACTTCAGAACGCGCTTTTCACGCCTGATGTTTACTTCCCCCACTACTGGGAGGAAAAACCGCCGAGGACGGGCAGCCCAGATCCACACGGCAACAAAAGGGACATAGGCTCAGTCGCATTCAAACAAGCAATCACGAAATACTTCCTGACACCTGACCTTCCCGATGACAATGAATACTATGTGTCGAAGTGGGAAGAACTCAAGGCTAATTTGCCTGTTTAACCCCTTTCTTTTTTTTACTTACGAGCAGTTTCTCTCGAAAGGATCCAAGCAAATATTACTAGTCCAGCAATCGAAACAGTGGTTAGGATGGTGCCTGCAGCGTACCATTTTGTAGTTATCGGGTTAATCTGTAATTCCATCAAGATGAAAGTTGAAAGCACACCAGTTCCATGGATAACAAAGGAGGTTCGAATAACCTCACTCCAAGCCAGCAAGAAGCCGAATATTCCTGCGCATATTACTTCCCAAATAATTAAGGGCAAGGTTATATGCCTAAAGACTCTTAGCGGGTTCGCTTTCAGACACGACGCAGTGTTCTCGTATTCCATCAATTTTGCCTCAAATCTAGCCATCATGAGCACTAGACCAAAAGGCACTGCAAATACTACATCCAGCATCACGGGTGTCCAAAACGAGAGATGTAATCCTAACAATCGGTGAGAAAGAAGATTTCCTAAACCTAATGTGATTCCCGGGACTATGAAGCCTAGTAGAATCATGTAGAAAAGAATGTCTCTTCCTGGTATCCTGCGACGCAAAGTTAGAGCTGTCATAGTCACTATAAAGCATGTTAGTAACCCTGCTGCTACAGATACATAAACCGAATTTGTAAGTGCCTTCCAGAAACTTTGATCATACAGAACCGAGATATAGGATCCGTACTCATAAGGCTCCGGTTCGGCGATGTACCAATCCAATGTCCATCCTGTAATCGGAAAAGTCACGTTGGCTGAGGCATTGAATGAAAGCAATACCAACATGATGATTGGAAGATAAATAATTACTATCACTATTGCTATGTAGATTTTTGACGGTAGATGTTTAACATTTAACTTCATATCACTCAACTCTCGTAGATAAGCTTCTTTATGTCAACTATCTTTAGAAGGATGTAAAGCGCCACAAGCGCGATTACTACCATGATTGTGGAGAGAGCACAGGCGTAGGGCCAGACATTCTTACCGAAGTAGGTTGAAATAGATAGACCTAAAGTTTGAAGCCCTCCAGCCCATAACCCTGGGGTTAGGTAATCACCAAGTGTGCTGACAAAGACGAATATCCAACCGCATATAACTCCTGGCAATGACAGTTTGAAGGTTATTTCATAGAACACTCTGTGGGGGGGTGCCTTGAGTACTTTAGCTGCTTGGATTAGTTCTGGGTCTATCCTACTTAATGCTAAGTATATTGGAAACTCCATGAACAATATATACGTCTGAAGCCATATTATATGTAAACCAGTTTGACTAAAGAGAAGGTTCAGCGGGTTTTCTATGACACCTAAGGACATCAAAGCAGAGTTCACTATGCCTTTATCACCTAAGATCGGTATCCAAGCGATCGTCCTGATGCTCCAGTCGATCAGGAACGGAACCATTAAAAGACTTATCACATATGCTTTTAGTTTTTCATTTTCTACGTGGAAAGTCAAAAAGTAGGCGAATGGGTATGCAACGATGAAGCAGATGAGGCATGATAATAGAGCCGTTCCGAAGGTGTTCGCCAAAATTTTGAGAGTTTGAGGCGCTGTGAAGAATTTCACGTAGTTTTCTATCGTTAGACCGTGTATTTCAAATTCAGCGGTGGATACAGATTCACTAAAACCTATTCTTAATATTATTGCCGTTGGGATAATAAGGAAAAAAACACAGAGGATAAGGCCGGGTAGAAGCATAAGGTAATTTGTGTACTTAGCCACAACCGTCCTCTCCTACTTTCCATAGATTACATCTTCTATGTTTAGTCCCTCTATAACGCTTGGCTTTTCTATTAGCATAGACTCATCTGAACGCCAACCTATCAAATATTTCCTGTCAAACCTCAACTTAATTGCTTGCTCGGCGGGAACAGCCACTTTCAATTCGACATTGTCTTTGGCGAATACACATTCAACATAGTTTCCAAAGAAATAGTACCTAACGAGTTTGCCTTTGAGTTTATTTTCACAAGCCTTTGCATCGTTGTCGACCTTGATAAACTCTGGTCTAATCGCGTATGCCAACTTCTTGCCCACGAGATCATCCTCGTTTAAGCTCAAGGACCTAAATTCACCAACGTCCGTTTTCACAATGTACTCCTTCTCTTCCTTAGACACCACTTCTCCTGGAACCAAGTTTATGTCTCCAACAAACCTGGCTGCGAAAACGGTTTTCGGCGTGCGGTAAACTTCGTCGGGCGTACCAATCTGCTCTATTACTCCAGTGTTCATCACCACCATTCTGTCGGCCAGAGTCAACGCGTGTTCTTGCATGTGTGTTGTAAGTATGAACGTTATGCCAAGCTTTTTATGTAAAATCTTAAAGTCTTCCATAAGCTTTCTTTGAAGCATATAGTCCACGTGGCTGATGGGCTCGTCTAGCAACAAAACGCTGGGTTCTATGACCAGCGACCTGGCAAGGGCAACTCTTTGCCTTTGCCCTCCACTCAGCTCCAAAGGGCTTCTATTCTCAAACCCGCTCATTTCAACGAGTTCAAGAGCTTCCTTAACCTTTCGTTTTATATACTCTTTATCCTTCCTCATCATTCTGAGACCGAATGCAATGTTGTAGAAAACGTTCATGTGTGGGAAAACGGCGTATGTTTCAAGCATTAGTGAAAGATCACGCTTGTGCGGTGGCACGTCTTTCATGTTTTGACCTTGGATGTAGAGCTCTCCGCTGTTATAATCAAGTATCCCAGCCAAAATCCTCATCAAGGTGCTCTTACCGCAGCCACTTGGACCAATTACAACGAAGAATTCACCTTCATCAACTTCAAATGATATCTTGTTAAGCGCTAGAACTTCCTTGCCATACCACTTAACCATGTTTTTTACAACAATTGCCTTCCCCAAGGGGATTCCACCCATTCGGTCTTGATTTATAGAGAAAATAGAAAATATATAAGCGTTGTTCCTTAGAGAAAACCAAATGAAAGCTTGATAATGTCCTAGCACGCTTTCTGAAAGCGTTAATGCGCTGTAGCTGAATTTAGGGATTGAAGTCTCATAAGACTTTAAAAAAGTAAAAAGAGGAGTTTATGAACTGCATCAAAAGAGGGGTTACGCCAGCAGCTTCTCTATAGGTATGTATTCACCAGTGTAGCCAAGTTCTGTGAGAACAGGGCGGAACACGGCGAGACCCTCTGGAGTCCTCCATCGCTCGTGTGCCTTTATCCCTATCGCTGTAACCTCTAACCCTTCCTTTATGTCCGCGTTAGTTAGGGGCCTACCATCAGTCGTCATCCAGCAAGTCAAGTCAGGCGATATTACCACAGGCTTCTCAGCCCTCCAAGCTATCATGTTCTCATTCTTGTAGTCAACCCTAACATCTGCGACGTAAACCTTTCCGTAGTCAAAGCCTCCCCTAGTTTCAACTTCCTTCTTTGTAACCATCCCCCTTGCAATTTCATATCCTCCAGTTGCCTTCACCACAGCCTTAACCGGATCTTCACCCTTCTCCTTCGCCTCCCTCATTGCTCGCCCAACATCCTCAGCCTTTGTGACAGTTCCGGGGATCACTGCCTTTTTCAGTTGCCATCCAGCCATAGGATGACAGGCGATGCCAGCTTTCATCCCGAACGCTACTGTTATGCCCCTAGCCATTTTCTCAGCCATGGGCGGGTCCTTTGGATACAGAACAGCAAAATTGCCGCTTGCATCCGCCAACGTAGTCGGGGCTATTGGTATCTTATGCACATGAAACATGGTCATCTCAAGCTGGGGTATGGCTCTTTCAATGCCAGCCCCATCAATTGCGGGAATCCCCCTTGCAGCTGCAGCATGTAATGGAGTTATGGAGTTAAAGCCTCCAGTTTCGACAGCAACGGTGTAATCCATAGTCTTGCCCGTCGCCTCCTCCATCAGCTTAACGGCTGGTATATCCTCGTTCTCCCATCCTCTCTTAAGCAGAGCCTCAGGGGCGCCCATTCCAGCTACAACACATAGCATGCTATAGTCTGGCACTTCCTTTGGTTCAACTAACTTAACCTCCCCAGTGATCTCTAACAGGCTCTCCACCAATTGCATACCATTGTCAGGTGAACCACCACCGCCAGATCCGAGCAAAGTAGCTCCCTGCACAATATCCTTTAGCTCCTTCTCCTTCAATATCCTCACTTTCTTTCCTCCGAAAAAGCCATTAGGGCAAGGAGGAGTAATAAAACTTTTCCCATGCCACATTTGGTCTAGCTGGTTGAGCACGCGCAATGATGGGGAGTAGTGTTTGCCGATCAGCCTGGGAAAACGCTTGGGTTTACAACTTTTCCCGTTAATTCTACGTAACTCTCTGCTTTTCAGGGGGCTTTGGGAAGTAGACCTTACTATGGGTCAGCTTCATATCGACGAGTATCTCCGCCAGCTTAAGGGAGGCTACAGCAGGGTCGATGACCGGGACACCCAGCTTTTCCTCCAGCGCCTTCGCCATACCTATCATTCCGGTGCATCCCAGAATGATGGTGTCGGCCCCTTCTTCCAGCGCTTTCCTTGACTCCGAAACCAGAGCTTCTTCTACTTCTTTTCTCTTCTTTTCTAGATCAAGCACGGAGACTTCTACCGACCTCGTCGAAACAAATTTCGAGTCAAAGCCGTATACCTTAACCATCTCATCGAAAAGCCTCACAA
>Ga0209978_10000419_pt1 | contig 15919 bp, 14 predicted proteins | sample BentaG_FD_182805 | JGI IMG/M metagenome (GOLD analysis project Ga0209978, IMG submission 182805) | Deep subsurface microbial communities from South Atlantic Ocean to uncover new lineages of life (NeLLi) - Benguela_00093 metaG (SPAdes)... | ecosystem: Environmental > Aquatic > Marine > Oceanic >... | reverse complement strand
TTAGCATCGGTTTGGAGATTTGCCTTAGAGTATCCACGAGTCTTAGAAAGTCGTCTTCGCTCCAAGTTGTAGGGTTGTCAGCATTTAACCCTGTTCTTCTTATTGCCTCAGATATGTGACTTCTTTTTATTGCCAAGCCGCTTAACCTTTCTTCCAGCAGAGAGAAGATGTTCTCTTTTTTTTCGGCTTCCACGGTTCTGGCGATTTTAGGCCAGTCTCTTTTAAGTATGTTTGCCATCCACATGGTTATTTCATGCTCCAGAAATCGCACATCCTCCAATGGGTCATGTTCACCCGGTTTGCATACTCTTCCTTCAGAATCCGTTCCACCAGAAGCATCAACTATGTGGATTAAAGCGTCTGCCTTCCTAATTTCGTCTAGAAACTGGTTTCCCAAACCTCTTCCTTGCCACGCACCTGGCACAAGGCCTGCACAATCGATTAGTTCGACCGGGATAAGTCTTATCCCGTCGAGGCACAGGGAGTTGACTGGATTATCTTGGACATTGAATTCTTTGCATACGCATGGGGTTCGAACGTATCCAATTCCTCTGTTTGGCTTTATTGTCGTGAATGGATGGCTTGCAATCTTGGCTGGTGCGAGGGTTGTGGCGCTAAAGAATGTTGATTTTCCCGTGTTGGGTTTCCCAACTATACCCAACACTTTTGAATAAGATTTTATACTCATAACTCGCCAACCATCTTTTAACTGTTTACCTATACGTGGTTTTAATTAAAGAATTTCCTCTCGCGCGCACGCAGAAGATGAACATAGGCGAGAAATACGGAAGCACCAGAAATTTAGAGCTAGAAAGGAAAAACTCTACTAACTAACCATTCAAGATTTTCTCTGTGTTCAGTAGGTCTCGGTGGCACCAATTGGAGCATCTAGCGCGAGGTTGAAAGGCAAACTTAAATTAATTCTCTGCAACTACAAGATGATGCGTATGTTCACTATTGTAGCTGAATGTAGTAGATGTGGAGAACACTTTTCATGTGATAAGGTCTTAACAGTATGCACGAAATGCGGCGGAGTTCTTCTATTCAGATATGATTTGGCTGGAGCAGCTGAAAAAATTTCAAAGAGCATCTTAAAGAAGAGAAAAGATACTTTTTGGAAGTTCATAGAGTTGCTTCCTCTATCGTCTTCTGGGAGTATAGTTTCCATAGGAGAGCCGTACACTCCCATCTTGCGATTTTCAGGTTCGACCTTCAAGAATTTGTATGTTAAGGATGATGGAAGGCTTCCAACTGGAACCTTTAAAGCGAGAGGAATGGCTGTTGCGGTTTCCAAAATAAAAGAATTAGGCGTAAAACGTGTTGCAATACCCTCCGCTGGGAATGCTGCTGCAGCTCTGGCAGCTTATGGAGCAAAAGCAGGAATGGAGATTTACGCTTTCATGCCGAAGGATGTGCCTGAAAGCAATCTTAAAGAATGCGTGTATCTGGGAGCTAAAGTTTATCTTGTTGACGGATTGATAAACCATGCAGCTGAAATTGTTGGAAGACTTCGAGGAAAATATGGATGGTTTGACTTCTCAACCAATAAACAACCCTACAGGTATGAAGGCTATAAGGCTATGGCATTTGAGGTAGCCGAGCAATTCAGCTGGGATTTACCTGACAGCATATTTTTCCCAACTGGTGGAGGAGAGGGAATTATTGGGCTTTGGAAGGGATTCAAAGAGTTAGTTGAGCTTGGCTGGACCAGAAAGATTCCGCGACTAATCATTGTTCAATCTTCTGGGTGTGCCCCTTTTGTTAAAGCATACGGCAGAGGAGAGTCTGAGGTAAGAGAAACGTGGAAAAATGCTCAAACTATCGCAGCTGGCTTAAGAGTTCCTAGTCCTTATGGAAGTTATCTCGTTTTGCGAGCTATAAAAGAAACGAAAGGAACGGCGGTGGCTGTAGACGATGAAGAAATAGTTTCTTCAATGAAAACGTTCTTTAAAAAGGGGCTTTATGCGTGTCCCGAAGCGTCTTCCACTCTTGCAGCATTGAACAAGCTTGAAGATGAAGGCCCATTTGATCCTGACGAAAAGATACTTCTCTATCTGACGGGCAACGCGATGAAATACTTCGATGTAATGACGATGGAAAAGCACAAAATCTCCGTATTAAGAAAAGACGCAGCTTCATTAACTTGAAGTGTAATTGAGTTAAGCTGTAGCTTACTTTCGAATGGTAGATTCGAAAGAGAAAAAGTATGGAAGAGTAGGAAAGAAGCTCTTTTCTTAGTTATTTAGAATCTTCATTAGTAATGGTAGGTATGGAAGATTTGGAAGATTCACAGGTCTTTAGAACATCGAGAGCCACATCGGTAAGGTCATACACATAGTAGGCTCGGCTCTTTCTTCGTGGAACGATAAGCCCTCGCGCTTTACATCGCACTAGAGCTTGTTTGCCTTTGTCTCCGAACTCATCCTTTAGCTTATGGTGATGGATAGGTCCTACGGTTTTAATGAACTGTAGCAAGTTATAGTCAATAGGCTCCATGCGCTTGATTATTCCGCTTACTGTGTCCTCACTCATCTGGTCTTGCATAGCAACGAATACTTCATCGACTAAGCTCATACGCATCTCGTCATATTGCTCATAAACATCGAGGGGGATCCTCCCGAACTCTTGTTCTTCTATCCATTCCTTTCGTTGCCTGGCTCTCCAACCTCTAAAGTCCTGTTGTCTCGAACAAATATCATATTTGTAAATGCGTTTCGTAGGACCTGCTACAGTAACCATGACCTCATGAGTATATTTTAAAAGGAGTTGTTCTGTTGGAGTGGTCGGTTCAATCATTGTGGCTAGAAGAACACCTATTCGTGTGCCAAGTGTGTCGAAACTGCCTTTGAATAAATCCCATACTTTTTCATGTTGCGTCTTAGCTTTTCCGCAACTCGCCGCGAAATCGTCAATCAAAATAACTGGCACTCTCATGTGTATAGGTTTCGTTATCGTAGGGAATAATTTTGGTTCGCCTTTTCTCATTTTGTAGATAAGCTGGTTAAGGTTAAAAACAATAGCATTGAGAACGTCATCCCAATCTTTGTAAATTGCGTACATTAGAAGCATGGCTACGGTTGTTTTTCCACACCTACCTTTTCCCCAAATTGGAATCCAAGCGGTAGAATCATAATGGATAATATTCCATAGGTCCGTAATGATTCTCGGTTGCTGTTCTTTAATGTTCAATTGCTTCCACACTTAGCTTTTTAGTACCTGGGTAACGTGGTTGCATCGCTCCACGCTCTAACCATCCTTTGCTGTCTAAAAGCCTAACCATCTTATCAACGAAAGGCTCAAGACATTTGGTAGCGTATCTTTTCGCTTCACGGTTCCTAATTACATGAGTTGTAAAAAAAATCAGTTCCTGTCTCTCTAGAGATTTCTCTCATGTTTTTCTGTATTGTTTCTTTATCGGGCCAAAGAACATCTTTAATGTCATTAGGTAAAAACACAACCAATTTACAAGCCCTACTCAATGCAAGCCTATTATCTCCCTCATCCCAAGCGTTATGAATACCCGTTAAAGATTTGAAGAGAAAAAAAGTATAAGGCCTCTCTAATTCTGTTCTATCTACTGAGCCTTTTTCCATGTGTTTACACCTTAATCATATATATTGTGTTCCCGCTGGTCTAAATGTTTTTATGTATAGTATGAACCCATCGAAAGTATATTCAATGGTGTCCTCTAACACCTTAACTAAGTCTCTTGGCCATTCTTCAACATCTGGAATTTTCATCTTTATATTTCACCTTTTGAGTTTATACTTGTTTAGCGCGCAGTTTCCATTTTCAAGGCATCCCCTTAGGCGATATAATCCGTTCTGCGTTTTCTGCTAAGTCTTATTGCCTTATTTCTCATTCTACGCTCGAAGCTCAATTCTTCATACATCATCTTCGCCAAATGCGCCTCAAGAAGCATGGTTTCTGACTCTAAATATTTTCGCCATTTTTTCTTCTCTCTTTTACTCGGCATTTTTTCCATCTCCTTTCCTAGATTCCGCTACTATGTCACTCATTCAAAGTTCACCTTTTTCTTTCGCCTTAAGAAGCAACTCAAAAAGTTTCTTTTCCTGTTGGCGTCTAACATAGTTGTAACCTCTCCAAACGCTTATCTGTCCACTTCTCAGTAATTCGATAATTTCTTTTGAACCAAACTTTAGAACATATGTTCCTCGCCTTAAAGTGGCTACTGAAAGGTTAAGGTCCTTAGCTATTTTATATGCAGTTTCTCTTTTATGGCGATCCGTAGATTTTGCCTTCGGCTTCACTAAAGGCTTACCGTCAATTGATGGTAGGGTTAATTCAGTCATTATGTTATGTCACATCCTTACATTTCAAAATTTGTTTTCCCTTTAACATAATGAAATAATGAAACATACGGTCATGTTTGAAACGGTCAACTAAGCCTTTTAACCGTAAATTTTTAACTGTTCTCTCCAGAGAAATCAAAACGGAACGTTTTTCTACAGCATATCCTCCACAGCCATATTCATAGAATCGAACAGTAGATTTCCCAGTTACATCAATATAGTTTATTATACTAATTCCTTTTCTAATGTAATCTCCCTTCATTCGGGGCGCTATAACTGGATAATGATGTTCCACGTTTTGTCTGTCTGCAATCATCTGATCTATTGAAACTATTTTTTTAGATTCTTGCTCTTGATATACCGAACCATTGATGTTATTAACTTCCAAAAATAATAGAAATTCTTTAGCCTGTTTTGAAAGTCTAACTGTTGGTTTCTGGTAACCAACACTTAGTGTTTTATTCATGTTTATCACACTTAGCTAATTTTCTTTCTCTTCTTTTGATTTCATCACTTAGGACACATGCAAGTTTCTCAAGGATTCGCTGATGTGTGCGCGTTGCTTGTGGATTCAGAGGTTCCACGATGGGCTTCATAGTTCGACCTCACTTTTTACTGGATAACCACAATGCAACCCTTGAATATGCAAGTCTAAATCATGTTGAGAACTGAAAAGCATTTGTTTGTTGAAATTTGCGCATATTGGACATGCAACCAAGTCTTTCGGTAATTGCATAATCGGTCGTTTCTTATTCGCCCGATCTTCCGCGGCTGTTTCGGTTGAAGGCGTGTGGTTTGGGTTTAGATCAGGATCGTTCATCGTTTTTCTGTGGAAGGGGGTAATTGTTTTAGAGGGTGTTTTGGTGTCTACACTAATTTGACCGTTTAAAACATACCCCTTCCGCAAAATTTCGTTGCACGATACGGTTTTAAGCATATCCTGAGCTTCTTCAGCCATTTTATCCATTAAAACATTGGGCGATTCCAGTTTACTCGATATTCCAGCTAAATCTGCCTCTATTTTCTCAACACTATAAAGCAATATGTGAGTTTTAGGTTTTTTTCCATCGCCGCTTAAAAATCCACTATGTTCCAGAAAGTTCAAGAATTTCCGAACTGTATTCTCTGATTTTCCAAGATGAACAGCAATTCTTTCACGGTCACTCTTCGTGATAGTGTCTTGGCTGTTGCTAATCTTCAATTCTTTAAGAGTAGTTAGTATTTGAGTGGTTCTATCATCCATTCTAGAAATCATATTAGCTAAAGGCTTCATAATAATTTGTAAGGCTTCCATGCAAACTTCAGGCGTTAAAGCGTAAATATCATCTTTCAGTTTTTGCAACCGTTTAAGATTGAACAACCCGTAAAGTTCCACGAAAGCGTATATTTTATCCAAGTCGCCTCTGACACGTAAGGCATCATAACCTAAAACTTCCGTCAATGTCTCAGGGAATGGAATAATAATTTTTTTTGGTGTTAACTGTTCAACAAACCGTTTCAAGACTTCCCGGCTGAACTCATAATCCGCTATTTCTCTCAACCCTAACAGTTTCTCAGCTTGCTGCCTCTTTCTTTTCGCCTTCCAGAAGGCTACCTCTTTCGTTTGTTCCTTAGTTTCGTCAACATTGAACAGCCAAGCACGCCTTTCAAACTGACTATCTAAAATCAAGCGTGTGGTTGTGCTAACTACAGTCATGCAGGGAATCTGATGTTGTTCTGTCGTGAACCTTCCGGTTTCCTCATCTTTAACTGTTATTTCAACAGTGTATCCGCGATCATCACTGCTTAGGAACTTCAATGTGCTAACGCCTTGCTTCTCCATGTCCATAGCACCTAACTCTTTAAGCAACAAAACATCGAACCCTTCCAAATTGGCATAATCCAAAGCGTGAGCTGAAAATCGGCCGACTTCCTTAACTCTGTAGTTTTGGCATAATTCCCGGGCTAAAGTGCTTTTTCCCCCGCCTGCTGTTCCCTTCAGAAGAATAATCTGTTTTTTTGCTACGTCAGAAAATTTTGAACCTGCTAACAATACACTGATTGCTTTTTTGTTGTCCTCTTCTTTTACAATCACATTGTCTAGGTGTGGCGTCAACATTTCTAATTGGTTTTCAGCGTCAACGATTTTAGCATGTTCAATTTGGATATACCCTTCCACACCTTCACTGAAATATGGCTTAATCTCTTCTGTTTGCCCCTTCTTTTTAGCTTGCCACTCACCCTTATGTCCTTCTATTTGAATGATCACTTGTTCAACGATTCTGGTGGAATGTTTAGGCCAGCGTTTTTTCAACACGTCTCTTATCGGCTTCGCCCTTCGTGAATGTCGCAAGTCCCCAAAATCTAGAAGTTTAACCCAGCCCGTTAGAACATCATTTGAAAACATGTCTTGAACCTTTAACTTCCAAACTTTCTTCTTTTTCGTTATCTCAATGAATATGTCCTCTTCGCCTATGCTTATGCCTCTGGTATTATTTTTTAACTCTGAAAAACTAACTTCTGGGCTTGTCGCCTTAGTGGCAGTTACTGCCGTCTTTCTTGGATTGTTTGTTTGCGTTCCACACTTTTCACACTTGTACCATTCAATATTGAGGTCGTCAATATGGTCTAGCTTCACTATCGCGCCACATTTTGGGCACAATAAACTTTTATTCGTTTCGGACATTACTTTCTACCCCGCGTAGGATCTCTCGGCAGCTTTTTATTTCGGCTTCCAGTTTTGTCAACAAAGCCTCAATTCTCGCTAATTTCTCATTTTCAGGGACAGAGGTACACCTCCCTAGACTGATTCTTAAAACTTTCAGGGGGCACCTTTACTTCTGCAAATGCTTTAATATATGTTTTAACTATACTTCTCTTAGTCATCTCTTCCTTTTTTTCTCTCTCCGTCTACAACCAACAGAATTGATACAACCAGTCGTTTAGCTGTACTTCAACTATCCAACTATCTTCTTCATTGTTTGTGCACGCTTAAAAGTGTTTTTCATGGAGGGAACCGACAGCAAGGCAGAAATAAACCAGTTGGATAGTTTAAAGTTTTCATCCTTGCTGTCAGTTAAGAGTCAGCGCAGTCTAACCCAGATTGTAGCCCGTCAACTCTCTAGGAACATGTTGTTCTTTTTAATTATTAAAACTTTCCTTGGCTTCTGCCTTTCTGGGTTCAATGTTTTATCTGTTTCTTTTCTACAGATTACGCAACGACCCATAATTCAATCAACTTCTTCACTTACATAAGCAGTTAAAAGAGTGGTGATGGAAAGACCTCTTTGTATAGAGGAGAGAGTAGAATTAAAATGAAAACCCCATCATAGATCATTTAGAATCGTATGGAAGTTTCTTCCACAAGTCATAAAACTCAAGATGAAGACAAAGAGTTTACGATAATCGTGATGCCACTTGTCAGAGAAGTCTGCGGAATCCAAAACTTATAATTACTGATGCAAGAATTATATATTAGGACAAGAGAAAATGCTGAAGAAAACGTCTTTTGGAGTTTTATTCGCTGCTTTTATTTTAGGTCTCTTAATTGCTGAAATCAGCTTTAAATTAACAGCCATGGGTTACAGTGGTTCAGATACTCGCGTAGATGGCAGTCCATCACTTTTCGGCACACCTGCATTTGTTGGACAAATAAAGATCGGCATTATAGGTCCTATGGGATTACCACATTTCAGCCCTGCTGGTATGAAGGAAGGGGCTGAGATGGCTAGGGACGAGATCAACGCTGCAGGCGGTATCCATCTGACTGACGGCGATTATGAGCTCGTAATAGTGTTTGGAGACGAGCATGCCTATCCAACTCCAGATCCTACTGCGGCGGCTTTAGAAGTGGAAAGACTGATCACAGTTGAAGGATGCGAGTTCGTCATTGGAGGTTTTAGAAGCGAGGTTACCGGCGCGATGATTGAAATGGCAATGGATTATGATACCCCCTTCTTTATTAATGGGGCCTTCACAGACGAACTAATCGCGCAGACAGTGCCCATAGATTATGAGCGGTACAAATATCTTCTCAGAGTGAACCCTGTCAATGAGACTATACTGTTCAAGACTCTAACCGATGCTATATCGGACTACTTGTTGCCAAAAAAGCTGTTGCCTTTATATGGACGTGATTTAGGTGGTCCCAACCCCCAGGTTAAGGTCGCCGTACTTATGGAGGATCTCAAGTGGACGGAGCAGATGTTGTCCTATTTAACGAATCCTGCCATTTATCCCTCTGTATTGGGTCCTTATGCCAACGTTACCTACGCAGGTCGAATACCAGACGGTTCCATGGACTGCACGCCATGGCTCCAAGACGTCAAAGACTCTGAGGCTCGCCTCTTGATTCACGTATTTTCAGGAATTACAGGGGTGCCCTTCATCATGCAATGGAGCGCTATGAACGTGAAAGCTCTACCGGTTGGCATCAACCTGATGGCACAGTTAGAGAGTAATTGGCAAACTACGGGAGGAGCATGCGAGTACGAGTCCATAGTCAACCTTTTCGGGACAAGAACACCCATAGTTCCGGGTAAGACAGAAGTGTTCTGGGACAACTTTGTTGCGAGGACTGGTGTATGGCCAATGTACACTGCATTTGGTGCATATGATGGAATTAACATGCTTGTGGAGGCTCTTGAAGCAGTTGGAACAAAAGACAAAGATGCACTAGTGGCTTACTTCGAAGACCCAGCATATGAGAGAATAGGGCTTACAGGCAAATTCAAGTTCGATAGCACTCATGATCTTTACTGTTCAGAGACCAACCCGTACTGGACGGAAGGTTACACGAGAGCGATGATGGTACAGTGGCAATCTGAGAGAATGGAGGTAGTAAGCCCAATCGATCAACCCTACACAGAAAGATGGGTGATTCCACCGATGTGGCCAGAAAGTGGGACAGAATTAGCTGTGGATCCAGCAAATGCTACGACAGACCTATACTCTACGTTTGAAGTCAACATAGCCATTGCCAATGTCACTGACCTCCACGCTTATGAGTTTCGAGTTTACTACAACAACACGATCCTAGAGGGGTTAGATGTTTATCTCCCAGAAGACCACTTCCTTGCAGGTGGAGAATCAGGCAACGTCTCCATCGTCAGTGAAATCCATCAAGAAGAAGGATACGTCCGCGTCAACGTCACATTAATTGATGACGGACTCGGAAGGAACGGCAGTGGGATTTTAACAACTATTCGATTTAATGGAACGGATATAGGAGAAGGAACACTTCGAATCGAAGACGCATTACTTCTGGACACACATGGAATCCCGATTCCGTACGCGTCTGTGCTTGGTAACATCATCGTAGTTAGATACATTTTCTTAACTGTTCACACCAATGGTGTTTTGTCCGACAGTCCAGTTAACGTAACATTGAACGGGGAGAACGTGGGCATGGCTTCGGATGACCATCCACTGGAGGTTTCCTCTCCACCCACTATTTTGTTCACGTCCATTACAATAAGCATTCAAAATACTCGTGTATGGAGTATCAATCCCAACTCACGACATTTGTTCACTGAGTGGACTGGACCCGGGACAGGAACGAACACAAGTAATCCAATTACTATAACATTATACGAGAATAGTTCCTGTACAGCCAACTATAAGACGCAACATTTGACAGACATTACATTTAAAGACAACAATGGAACTACGAGTTTAAACCCAAAACAGGCAGAGTTGTTGGCACCAAACGGCAGTCTTGTAACCCTTTTCTCGTTTTCAAACTTGTGGCTTGACAATGGCACTTGGACTGTTAAACGGGTCTTGTGGCAAGGTAACAACGTGAAACCATCCATTGACCCTTCATATGTTTGTATATCTAATGGAACATGGAACATCAACTGCCGAGTATACTCAATCAACTTCACACACAGCTTCAAGGATAGCAAAGGAACGGCTTTGTATGTTAAATCGTCATCCTTTAGGCTGACTTTTCCAAATGGCACAACCTCAGCCCCATTGACTGGTGAAGATTATTTCATTCAAAACGGAACTACAACATGGCACTCCATTATCTGGCAAGACACAGAAGTATTGCCCACTCCAGTCCCCACTTTCGACGCCACAAACGGCAACCCAATTGTATACTGCGAGATCTATTCAATAACCGTCGACCCGATCTTTTACGACAACACGGGAACAATGCTTATCCGGCCTCCATCTTGGTACATCAGGTTTCCAAACGGCACTGTCAGAGCGGTTTCTTCTCCTGTGACCTACAACCAGACTCAAGCTGGAACCTACTCTGTAGTTTACATAATGTGGGAGGGGAGTCATGTTTTCCCTGACACAATACCTACCACGTTATTGACTTCCGATAAGTTGTGGTCTCCCAGCATCAACTGCATACTGCCCACGAGCATCTCCATTTCTTTATCCAGCTCCACATCGTACATCGGATTCAAAGTTGAAATGAACGGTAATTTGACCTGTAATGACGTAGGGGTCTCGGGAGCTCCAATACTTCTTTCTTATAGCGTTACCAAAGGAGCTTCCTGGAGTGACATCACGCTCGTCAACACGGGTTCTGACGGAAGCTACTTGGTTGTGTGGATGCCGTCTGCCACCGGAAACTACATCGTGAGAGGGGTATGGGCTGGGAATGCCACCTATCCAGAAACAACTGCCACAGTTAACTTGGCAGTAACGATATTTGAGGAACAAAATGTTTTCTCAGTAGAATCCAATTCTGCAATATCAGAACTTGCATTTAACACAACAAATTGGCAGCTTAGTTTTACTGCTACAGGCCCCAATGGCACAGAAGGCTATGTAAAAGTCACTGTGGCAAAAAGCCTCATAGAAAACATCACAAACATTAGAGTATATTTGGATGGCAACCCTTTCGAATACTCGATAACTTCGACAGATGATTCATGGCTCCTGACTTTTAATTACATGCACAGCACCCATCAAGTTGTGGTGGACCTTGACATTAACATAATACCAGAGTTTCCATCATTCCTTATTCTCCCACTATTCATGCTAGCAACACTACTAGCAGTCATAGTCTATAAGAGAAAACATCAAACTCGGAACAAAAAGAGAGAAGTTTAGCTTTGCTCCTTCTTTCTGTGTTTAATGTACACAAATAACACCATAGATGTCGTTGTCAATAAAGCTACGGTTAACCGTGAAACAATCAGTTGAACTTTGTCGATTGGAACCCAAAAGCCACCTACGACGTTTTTCCGAAGTTTTTTGCTATTTCGACTAGGTCTACAATGTTTATTATTTCATTATTGTCAAGGTCTGCATTTGGGTTCCACCTTGAATGCGTTGGGTATGAACCGAAAGCGTTTGCAAAAACCACGAAGTCGAGTATGTTTACTATGCCATCATCGTTCAAATCGCCGCGAATCTCACTCGCATCCACCGCAGAAACCTTGCTCAACAGAAACACACATGCAAGAATCAAACCAATGATGAAATATTTTCTCTTTTCAAACATTTGCGATTTCACCTCCATTTCTCTCCTTCCTTTAAGTCAATAATGACATCCTGCGAAGATAACACTTTTGGAAGCTTCTTCTATTAGCACCAAAATTTGAAATGTATGCATCAAGCGACGTTGAAGGGCCCGCCGGCTTCATCAGGTGTGCGCGAGTGAATGAGCTACTGGCTGCAAGTTTTACGTGCCTAAGCAACAAGTCAAAATCAACGGGGTATAAGGGCACGTTTTACGGGTTTGCCTAGCCTAACAGACACAAAAACCCTAATCCTTCTTTTCTTTTCGTATTCTTCTCGTGTTATGGGTAGTGCGTGCGCTTTAGCTATTTCCAAACGTCTTTCTAACTGTTAAGAGGTTGCAGTTTTTCTAATTGTTAAGAGGTTTAGACAATATGGTTCTCCGACGTCTATTTCTGTCTTAATAGGGATGACCAGAAGCATTGGAGTAAAACCATAATCATAAGCCTTGAGCAACCCTTTCTTCTGGTGCTCTCCCAATTTTGCCACTTTCCCCTTAGTTTTAGATTTAACTTCCACAATGAAGACCTTATCTCCTTTTTGGGCTACAAAATCGGGCATATACTCCACTTCTTTCAACTTTTCAAGATAGTCAATAATGTGTTCAAAGTGTGTTCCCCATACACGCTCAAATTCTATGTTTTCCTTATAATTGCGGTCTTCAGCTTTCATTTGGTTGTGCGCCATCTCAATCTGACCCTTTCTCACCTCCGCCCATGTTCTTCGTCTGGGGTCTTTCCAGCCTTTCGGTGGCGATTTAGAGGAATACTCTTCCAAATTTCGTTTCCAAAACCGCTTGTTCTCTTTCATTTTCTCGTGCGCGTGTTTAAGGAAGAGCTTACTCAATTCCTTAGTCTTCTTTTGTTCGTATCGTATAGACCATATGAGGTGCGTGAAGTTGACGAATTTTTCGCACCGAAATCCTTCCTTTTTGAGATAGTGCGACGCGACCTTCTCTGTAATTGACCCCTTGAACCTGTTAATTGTCAATTTCACATAATTCGGCATATGACTCATGTCTTATCCATACTTTAGCGGTTTGTCCCTTATATTTTCTGCAGAAAGTATCTAGAGATTGTTTCTTATATAGCACGCGCTAGTCCTTTTTCATATGCTTTTTCAAGAATTTCTTCTTTTGTTATCTTTGATCGGTTTCCAAAGGATCCTTCCACAGTTACATTTTGGACAATGAGGTGTTTTCCCCGTTGCAAGATTTAGTCTTATCCACTCTGCTCTCGAAACTGTCCATTCATGTCCACACTTAGTGCATTTGATTTTGTAGGCATCTGCGTCTTTCTCCTGTGTCATCTTATTCCTTCTTTTCTCTCTCTACAAGTTCAACTAAAACGTATATGAAGCCTATACTTAAGCGCTCGCGCTGTATCATTTGAAACGATTCAAAGCAGAAGTTTGACAAACAGCTATTTATCTCGATTCTATACATATGAGGGGGTGCGTGAGGAGAAAGGGAAGAGAGAAAGGAGAGAAGGGAGAAAAATCCTTCTTATACCGCCCAGTCCCCTCACGTAAGAATTTCATATAGAAGATTTCTCTATAAAAGTCTTCGGGACTTGAACGATAGGAGATTTTTCTCAAATTATTAATACAACCTAATAGAATACTCGGCCTACAGAAAGGAGGAGGTGAAAGAATTTAAAATGGGCAAGATGTTGGATTCGGAGTACAAAGCGTGTATGGATAATCTTGGATTATTAGAAGGAGAAAAGAAAGAACTGGAATATCTCATTCAGGAGGTCATAATCGGACGTGGCGATGGAAGTAGACTGGAATACCTCATTCAGGAGTTCATAAACGGACATAGCGATTCAAGTGAAATAACGACGCTTAAAAACGGGTTGCTAGTGTTCACCAACATCAACTTAATTTTCATACAACAAGAGGATTATCAAAGGTTGGTAGTTCCACTTGACCAGCTTGGCGGAATGGGTGGTTTTATACATAAAGACCACTCTGTAATCGGTGTTGTGACTGTGGACGGTTATGAATATGGATTTCTCCTATGGAGAACAGAGAACTCCAGTGTTGTTCAGAACCCAAGTCAAAACGAACTGTCGAAGCAAATCCAAAAATTCGGAATGGAACAGAAGCGGTTGGCAAAAGAAGCTCCAGTTAAAATATGTAAATATTGTGGTGCTAGAAACAAAATAGACCAAACTAGATGTGTAAACTGTGGAGCAGCGTTAACTTGAAGTGGAAAAAATGAACAAACACCGCAGTTTGAAAAGAGATACTGCCAAGATCTATTGGTGTATGCGAAAGCTTAACCCTTCACATGGAGTTCGCTGTCATGAAAGTGCGAGAATATTCTGCAATGTTCTCACGAATTTGGGATATAGAGTCGAAGTAATGTACGGTGGTTACTTGATCCCTGATGGAAAAAGAATGCAACATTCTTGGGTAGAGAATATTGTAGATGTTTATGGAACAAGTTTTTTAATAGAAACGACCCCCCATTTATTCTTTCCCGACCTTCCATTCAGAGAAATCATTGAAAAATGATTATTCCACCAAACGATGAAAGACGCCAAAGATATGAAGCTGTGTCTACTGATTTGTTTTTCCAAGTTATGAAGAAGAAAGGAATCGAAAATGTTGATGAACAACTTATAGAAGTCTATAGTTCCACTATTATTCAATCCTTTAGACGAAAAAAGATGTATGTGGAGTAGGGACTGCGCTTTATTTGTCAGAACACACCCTTTTAATAACAACATAAACCTGAGGTTCAGCTGTGTCAGGAAAGCAGAAGGGTGTAATATTCTGCAGCTACAAGGGGAAATGGAAGGATGAACTTGAAAAACGTCTCCAGACAAGCGAAAGAGTCACGCTTACAGCCATTGGCAGAATAAGGTATAAGCTTCTTACATATCTACGGAAACGAAAAGACATAGAAATAGTCAAAGTTGAAACAAAATACATGAAGAACAAGGACAAAGGTATAGGATTGAAAGTCACAGTTAGAAAAATGCGTTAGGATTATAGGGCCTTTAGATTTAATCGAAGTTTCTTCCACAAGTCATAAAAACTGAAGTAGAAGAAACGTTAAATATCTTGAAGTTAAGCAAGATTTACAGAGTAGTGTAGAATGAATAAAACTGTTTTGACTTCCTTCACAATCTTGTGTTTATTATCCACAGTGCTTCTGATTGGATTGAAAATATTTGTAAAAGGGAGTTCTGAACTTCCAGTTCACAACATTGATACAGGATTGGATTATGCAATGATTCAAGATGCAATAGACGCTCCTGAAACTTTGGATGGACACACAATCTTTGTTGAAGCTGGAACCTATTGTGAACCTGTGGTTGTGGACAAGACGATATCTCTCATCGGGGAAAATGGAAATAGTATTGTTGAAGGTAACAAAGCTGGTATTGGTCTCTTTATAAATGCAAACAACACCTACATCAGCGGGTTAACAGTACGAAACTACTATTTTGGCATCTGGTTCAACAAGTCTGAAGGCAATAATGTCGCCAGCAACACCATAACAAACAATACGTATCATGGTATGCTCTTGGACGGTTCTAGCGGCAACATCCTAAGAAATAACATCATAACTGGCAGCATGTATAACTTCGGTGTCAGAGGTTGGACTCTCCAACATTTCATTCAAGATATAGATGTTTCAAATACGGTAGACGGCAAACCAGTTTTCTATTTGACCAATCAGACCAATCTCAACATTAGCCCTCTTACATTCCCTGAAATAGGGTATCTTGCACTTGTAAACTCGACTAACGTCGCTGTAAAGAATTTGATTCTAGCAAAAAGTAATGAAGGCTTACTATTCGCATTCACAACAAACTCATCGATAGAAAACGTCACCGTCGAAAATAATTATTATGGCATCGTGTTATACGAGTCTGATCATAACACTATCACTGGCAACAGCATAAGAAATAATAAGGTATGCGGTATCGGATTGTACAGGTCTGGCAGTAACAAAATCACTGGCAACAACATAACGCACAATCGTTTGTGCGGCATAGATTTAGTGGGACCAGAGTCTATAGGCAATTGTATTTATCACAATAATTTTTATAACCGGATTTATTGCCTTTATCCATTGCCCAATACCTTGGATAATGGTTATCCTTCTGGTGGCAACTATTGGTATG